>Ga0226658_10000961_pt1 | contig 14444 bp, 3 predicted proteins | sample OliLak19BULKMAT1_FD_169091 | JGI IMG/M metagenome (GOLD analysis project Ga0226658, IMG submission 169091) | Freshwater microbial mat bacterial communities from Lake Vanda, McMurdo Dry Valleys, Antarctica - Oligotrophic Lake LV.19.BULKMAT1 (v2)... | ecosystem: Environmental > Aquatic >... | reverse complement strand
TTTTGCAGTGGCGCCGTTAACTGCGACAGTGCTGTTGAATGTTGTGGCGCCGCCTACGGTGTTCGTCCCATTTAAAGCGGTGGACCCACTGAATGTCTGAGTATTGGAGTAAGTACTCGCTGCGGTATTAGTTTCTGTGCCGGAAATATTTGTAGATCCGTTAATAATCGCGGACGTTAAAGTCTTGTTAGTGAAAGTCTGAGAAGAACTCAGACCAGCAAAAGTATCAGTAGTATTCGGCAGTGTCCAGGTTTGGTCCGACGTATTCGAAGAAAGAATCGTATGGGTAAATGCATTGGCGGAAGCTTGAAGCCTTAAAATTCCGGATCTAGCAGGACTTTTGATCACGAATGCCGCGCGATCTGCAGATGTTTTGAAATATCCGCTAATTGCAGCATTTTCTTCTAATTCAAAACCAGAATCTGAAGCAGAAGCTACTCCGCCACCTTTATTTAACGTGATGAGAGCGTCTAAGATGTTAGCGTTAGTCACGTTATTGAAAATCGTGTTACCGCGAATAGTCACAGTATCTAAAGTATTGCCGATAGTGATGGTTTTCGCGTGTGCACCCGTACCGAAATTAAGTATCGTGGTTTCTGCGGCGGTGCCCAAGCTTACATCTCCGCCAGATCCAACCGCTGCTTCGATGGTAGCAGTTGAATCAAGCAACAGGTTGCCGCGAATATTCAAGATTGAATCTATATTAACCGTACCGCCTACATCAAGATAGTAGGTACCGCTTGGAGTTTTACAAATGCCAGTTCTTGTTACTATTCTCATATATTCCTCTTATGGCACATGACGGCTGAAAACGATAGTCAAATTCTCTGCACCGGCTGGCGTAGCTTCTAAAACTAGGCCAGTGGGTGTGTGTGTAGCAGCCAGTTGCACAGTTTCGTTGTTAGAAGTGCGTCGAGCGCCCCACAAAAAAGAATTCGTGTTGCGTTGGAATGCGTGGCTTGCCATCGCAGTGATCGTGGTACTTGTGGTGATACCGGTGATTACTTTCGTGATGTCTTTCTGAAAAGAAATTCCATCAGCTTGCAATATTGTTCCATCGAAAAACTGCAAACTAATTACACCGTTTATTGTCAAGCGGCGGCACACAAGAAACACGTCTCTGTTCCTGAAATTTCTTTGCGGGTTAGTAGTAGACGCCAGAATTTGATAAACATTTGTTATAGGGGTAGCCGGCTCGGCTGGGTTAACTGTTCCAGAAGCCAAAGTAGCCAGTCCTGCTTGAGCGTCATCTAGACGCACCCACAGACCATCACCATCGTTGGCGAAATTTACCGTAGCTGTGATTTGGTATTGCTGCCACGCAGACCCGTTATTGACCCCAAAGTCAATTAAATTGTCCGTGCGCCTTTTGGAAAGAGTCAGGCGGGGAGTATTCAAAGACAGCAGGTTCTGGCTAGCGTCAAAAGCTGCACCAGGATCTAAAGTTAATGTCGGAGTTGATTGAATAGATTTTAATGATCCATCAGAATCATCTAATGCAACCATTTCTTCGCCAGGGGACATATTGCCATAATCCCTGAACAACAAGATGCTCGTGTTCAATTGCGTAGACCTGCGGCCTAACCAATATAAATTGATATCATCTACATCTATCACTAACGGCGAACCGGAGTTGCTTTGAACTTTTAAAGGGTTAGACGATGTCTTAAACATGTCGTCTTGGGCATAAGCCGTTCTAAACCACCTATAAGGCTCAACAGAAGTAGCATTGATTGAACGCTCTAACAATAGCCCAGTGCATGCGTTTGTAGCTTTAGTGCCCCAGTTAGCTCCAGCAATATTTTCATTGGTGATGTCAAGTACGGACCATTGAATAGGAGAGCCTGCTTCTACGATTCCGGTAATACGATAATATTCAAAATAGTCTGCACCTTCTTTACGCACGTAATCACCAACAGCGATTCCGGTAAAATCTCCTTGTTGGCCCTTGACGTGCTTCATGACATCCGATTCGGCAGTCTGAGCAGTTGGGGAAATGAATTCTGTTCCCCATTTAACGGAGCTAAGTGGAACTCCTGAAGGACGGGCTTCACGTTGCAACAGCAAAAAGAAAGCCTGAGCTTCGTCTATGGTTATGTCCCAATCAAAATCACTAAACTGGCGGGTCGCGGAAGAAACAAATGCACCGCCCAGATACCATTTAGCTGGGCCGTAATTCATTGACCACGACGTCGGGAGGGCGGCGAACCCGCCCTTAGACCTTAGCTTTTCATCGTTGGCACGTGACCATTGAATAGTTCTCCCCGGAACGGACGTAATCGAAGTCGCATTCCCAGTAAGAAACAAAAGGTTGGGAATAGTTTTGCCGACTGTAGGGAAATACCAAGTAGGCGTTCCCTTCATTTCAGCGATGACGGACATGACTGCGTCCATCCATTCTTTTAAATTTTTCAATGATTTATCATTTTTTGCGCCATCAGCATCAGACACGAAATATGGGTTGGTCGAATTCAATTGGCCGATAGAAGCAGCCGGCCCAGGATTCGAAGTTTCTTCTCTCAAAGAAGACCATTCATATTTGTAAAATGGATTTGGAGATGCCCCGCCTGTTCCAAGTCTATAAAAAAGGTTTCTAGCATCAGTGATTTGGCTGACAGCAGTCGGGCTAGTTTCAATTTTAGCAACAGGGATTGCATCCGCAGTGAAGCCATCCGTCTTGAAACGAAATCTAAGTTCAATGACTTCTTGGAAGTCTACAGAAGCCGTGAATTCAGAACCAGCAGGGTTGGTTTCAGATGTGGCGCCTGGGTCGAAGAACGCCGTTGTGACTGGGACTTGTGTATCGCGCTCGAAATAAGCTTCAACGAACACATTGCTCACCGCTGGTGGTAGCACTAGCTGAACATCAGCATCATCTGACGTCGCAACGAAAAAAGACGTTACTCCGTCTAATGGGCAAACAACCATGCAATTCTTGACTGCTATGGAAATAGCTAGGCCAGAAACTCCATTGATTTCTAGACCATTAACGACATAGTTTTTGTTTAGACCATTCATCATTTGCAACATGGCCCGGAAATCGTATGCATTAAACGATTGCTGGCCTATAACATGCTGTAAATCTAGCCTTTGTTGGCTTTGATAAGAGACCCTGCTTAAAACTGACATTTATTTACTCTCACAAAAACGGCTGTATTGATGGTTCAAAATATCTTAATTCCGGGATTCTTACATTGACATTCAATTTCACGCCAACGCTTACGAGTTCTCTCAAAATCTGCTCTAGAGTTCTGCGGGCTTCCACTGAACCTGTAACGTAAACCGGGAACTGGCTGCCGTCGGTTTTAATCACTGGTTTGAAAATGGATGCTGCTAATCTCACAATAGCATTATCTTCGTGACTTTGCTTGAAAATATAGGCTGGGTCGATTCGGATTTGTGCAGGGCTGCCTGGGATAGTCAGAGAATACCTGATTGGACCTTCGAATGCAGAATTCCCAAAATCTAAAAAGATATAACCAGACGCTGGAAAGTCATTCAATGTTGAGACGTCAAGAATCCCCGGTGCCGAAAAAGCAGTCACAGGCGTTAACAATGTAGAACTGGCAGAACCAATTGTATAAGGTGCGACGTCGCCGATCGTGTCGTACACGTAAGATCCGACGTATTGATCATTGGGCGGCAGATCAGAATCAAGAAGAATCACTCTTCTTTCCTTGAACCAGTTATCTTCATTCCACTGGGATAAAGGGACTGGCAAATGATGAGTGAAAGCAGAAGCGCCGAAGAACCCACTGCGGCGTGCCTTGGCGTTCACAATGATGTTTCCTGCGCTTGCTCCGATGTTGGCTTTGAAATAAACATACTGGCCTTCTTGGCTGTGCACGGTTAAAGGTATCGAACGAAGAAATGCAGCAACAGCAGGCTGAATATCAAATCCAAAACCTTCAATCAATTTGACAGAAGTCCCATTCACAAAACCAGCGGTTCCTCTAGAAACTCGATCTGGAAATTCAAATCTAATGTCAGTGCCTCGATTCGCATCTGGCAAATAGATTACATTAAATCCAAAAATAATTGCACCGTAATAACTGACTGGAACCCCGAAAGGGGTGTCATTGGCTTCTGGTGATACAATTTTGTATATTACTGGAGCGCCAACTGATGGGTTAAACCCAGCTTTCAACAAAATTGATGTATTTGAAATTACATTCTGCACTGGACGTTTTTGGCCATTGGGAATATAAATGAAATCACCAGGTGAAACTTCTGTCAAAAAGCTAGTGCCGATGCCAGTGACGTTTTTGCCAGAAGAAGTGATAGTTCCAGCCCCATATGGCGATGGACCAGTTCCGAGAATTTCAACACTATATCTAAATTGATCATACCGTCGACGCACAATGTGTTCATCATTTAATTCTGATTCTAAAATGCCGCCATGGACAGATTCAAGCGGATTGAAGAACGAAGCAATAATGAAAACATCTACATACAAATCATCTATCGTGCCGTCGTATTGAATTTCAAATTTAGTGTCGTCAATGATTACGACTTTCGGGAAAAACACGAAATTGTTGTCTGGAAACTGCGTAGTTCCAGGATTAGTGACTCGGATTTCTACAATTACACTAGAAGAAAACAAGTTGTGTACTAATGTTCTAGAAGTGACCGACGCTGGTGAAGCAGGAAGAAAGAAATTAGTCGCAACTGCTCTGACTAGCGAAGGAAAGACGTTTTGATAATCAAGAGCATAAACTTTGATATTCGGAGCGCCAGAAGGTTCAGAATACGTAAATTGCACATCGTTATTGTTTACAACTTCGCGCTGGCCTGTGATGTTGTGCCCATCAATCGTTGAAACAGGCATAAACGTAGAAAACGGAGTACCAAAATTGTGTGTAAAAGTCGTCGTACCACCGCCAGCATTCAACGGTGCAGGACCAATAGTTGCAGTTACGTCATTAGGGAAAATCCCGTTAGACATATTAATGATTACCGCTTTTACGAACCGACCTTCAAGTTCTGGCAAATAGTAAAACCTGGTGCGATTTGTTGGATCTGCCAAATCCGGCTCATAAACTAAATGCATTAATTCTTTTGTATCTTCAACGTAGAACTGGATGTACAAACGGTCGCTATCCATATCATTTTCAAAATACGTCGAATCTTGTCCAATTGGACAGAAAATCCCTGGTACAGTTTTATGCTTTACTGTTTGTATGCTTATGGTGGCACCAGAAATTTCAATTTCCTGTGCATTTTCAAATCTATGTTCCACACCTTGAGTGTCGATGATGATGTCAGATTTGTCAACATCACCGAAAATTGGATTCAAATCTTGGATGACAGAAAGAGCAATAGCCGCTTCTGCTGCAGACACAAAAGGGACTTGTGTTGGACCAGCAGGATCTACATTTAAAGACTGGAATCCCCCAGCAGGAATTCCTTTAGAAGTGTACTTGAAATATCTATCGTTCATGCCCTCGTTATAACGAAGAGAATCCAGAACAAACGTTCCAGATTCTGGGAATAAATTGGGGCTTGGAATTAAGACTTTAGATTGTTCAAAAGTTTCTATATCAGCTACTCCGCCACGCAGGCGAGTGGCGCCGCGAATCGGGCGGCGTACAATGGGCGGGACAGCTGGAATAGAAACATCTAAGACGCCTGGGCTAGTTTCTGAAACGATTGCGTATTCTTCATTGTCAAACAAAGTTCGGTATTCTTGAGAAGTGAATACTATTTGATTCTGAAGAACCTGAACAAAGGAAATCCCAGAATGTGGAAAATATAGATTTTCTACTTCAAAATAATCTGCACCGACATTTAGCAGTCTGAAGGAACCATTTAGCAGAGATAGCTGGAATGCTCCATCCACTAGGCCGCGAATAGATACGTTATCGTTGAAATTTAATGCGTACAGACCAGGATTAGTCCCAATGCCATCCCATGTGAATCTGACAATATTGGAATAAACAGCCGAGGCAAATTTAGTCACATTCCAGGTGGTATTAGGTGCAATTGTTGTAGCAACAATGTCTTGGAATTTAATGACATTTTGCGCTGAGCCCCCGATACATCTAATCTTGGCAGCAGAACCGAAATTCTTGCCAATTACACGAACAAAATATCTTTGCGAAGTTCTATCTAAAACAATATCAGAAACAATTTGTCCGTTTGCTTGTGAATTGATAGTGGAGCTAACTTCAGATGCAGAGACGTTAGTGATGTCTGCGAATTTGATAGCTTCGAACAGAATCGGAATAATGCCGTCTTCTGTTTCAAACAACAAAGTGTCGTTATTTGTCAAGACGTATTTGTCTAACACGGTCGCGGTCAACACAGGGTGCAAAACAGCCGATGAATAGAACAGCTCTGTGATTCTATTGATCGTTGGAATAGATTGCTTGGGCGACCAAATGGCTGGGATAGCAAGAGCGCGGAAACCAGTCTGGTCGAGACCAGAATTGGGAGGTATCGCAAATCCGAATTGGTTAGCCAAATTGGTTAGGTAGCCGCTTTCTGCATTTGTCAAAAACAACTGCCGACGAGCGCTTGTTAGCAAATTGATGACATGTTCATCACCAGTGCGAATGGCGGCCAAGATACCAGCCATGTTTGGCAAATCTGGTCTCTTGTAAGAATTCGGAAGAAAGTCTTTTATGGTTGTCATATGAGGATGTCTTCCGATCTAGAAATTCTAGGAACTTCGAAGCTTCCTACCTTTATAACTCCATCGACAGCTTGAGGCAATGTATTAATAATTACTACACTCTTCACACCAGGAACATTTTGAATACGTTTCGTGACTTCGCTTAACACTACTTCTTTAGCGACGCCGAGACCATTGATATAAGTAGAAATAGTCGATCTGACAGGATTCTTAATTGCATTTACAGATACACCGTCTTTCGATTCGATTTGCAAAGCAATAGTAATGCTTTTGATCAAAGGCGCTTGTACTTCGACTGAAGTACCCGCTGCTCGAACTCCAGGATAAGCAATAGCATTCGAAGAAGATCCATCAATCACTTTGTGAGCTTCAGAAATTAATCCGCCGTAGTATTTGTAACCGTCCACACCGATTGAAGTTTCGGCGTCGAAGCCGAGCTTGAATTCAGAATTCAAAGTTGAACCATATGATGGATTAATTTTGTAATCCATAACTTGCGGCATCACAAATATTTCTGCATCGTTCTGCGAGACATCACTGTGTCCATACCCAATCGCCCATTTGTATCCCACGTACGGGACACCTTCTGTGAAAGATACAGATCCTACCGAATTTCCTAAGAAAACATTTTTAGCAATAGAGGTGACATTAGGAATCGAAGCTTCGCAAAAAGCATCGAAATCTCTATCGAGTCCAATTTTGGATAAGGTCCACGAACCTATGGCTGTTCCATCGAACCAATCTGTGACTCCGGCAGCAGGGTTAGTGATAGAAATCCTATCCTGTTCGAATACCGAATCGCCGTCCCATATTCTGACGAGGCGCTTATCTGCAGTAGAAACATTGATGTCGGACTTAGGACCAATTCTCCACAAATGTGAACCAATTTTCCCATCGTTGATTGTTTCGTCGATTGAAATAATTTCGTCTATGATGGCATCATTTTTGAAAATGAAACCATTTTTGCCGTTGTGGGCAACGATTCTAAATCTGCCACGGTTCTCAGCTTTAAAGGCATTGCTGAATTCAATCCAATCATCAGAAGACACTGACATGCCGTCTAATTCCATGTCGTCATGTGTCGTGAACGTGAAATCAGCAAAGCCGAAGCCATTGCCGATATCTTTGATTCTATAAAATACCGATTCTGACGCAGAAATTTTCCAGTTGGCCGCCTTGACAGCGCCAGATTGATAATTTGTTTTGATATTCTTTTCAGATTTCAAAGACGAAACAAACATGAATTCAGTTGTTTTGCGTGTAACTACTAATGTGCCGGAAGAAGCAGACGTATAAACCCCAGTGACATTGATGAAATTAGATGCTGAATTGACTAGCGTGACCCTGAATCTGGAATTGTAAGACGGGATAGCCGAACCGCTGATTTCTACAATGTCGCCGACAGAAAATTGGTTGGCGTTAGTAATCCCATTCAGACGCATGAAACCGAAGCCATTATCCGAAACTGTAACAGTGCCTGCGAAGGACGTCGCTCTAGCAGATACAGTTTCTGCTGTGACGTTTGGGGCAATCACATAGATTACAGTAGGAGATTCAATATGGACTACAGGATATCCAATATATTGATTTACCATATCTGATGCAGAACCAATGCATTGGTTCGCAAGATTGAAAATCGAAGTATACGCGACGTCCGCGCCAGAAAAAGCACCACGCAGAATCAGCATGTCGCCAACTCTAGTGGAAAAATCTCCTAGGCCAGAAACAACTTCAAGCTTGGCGATAAAAGGACTGACCTTAGTGATCGCAATAGATTCTCCGCCAATCAGACCCGAATCACTCTTTCGGAAAGTGAACCGTCCAGTATTCGCTACAGGGCGAGAATACCCAACGGTAGTAGAATTCCTAAACCATTGTGAAATATCAGTCGTATTGATTTGCGTAGGGGTGCTAGACACGCCATCCAAAGCCGGAATGGTTCGATAAGCCCTGTAAATAGGCGCTGCGGTCTTGTTGGCTACGCGGATCAACGTGTCTCTCGGGAAAGCTTGGGCAGTAGCAAAGTCGGTACGGATTTTCAACGAGCCGCCTACTTTGAACGGTGCTGATTTCACAGCCGATGAAGCCGTATTGGCTGATACTCCAGTTACTCTTACGGCCCCAGCAGAGCCAAGGTTCAAAGAACTCAACTGGATAGCGTTTTCATTCTGGGACCGATCAACCGAACCCTGAATGAAAAATGGGCTGATTGCAGTGAATTGCATCCATTTTTCTAATGCTTTTGCAGTAGCTGGGATCAACATGCATTCTTCGTTGACATAGTTCAAAGGGTAGCCAGTGGAAATAGCTTCAGATTGCAGTGGCAGCACTGGTTGGACGTTTTGGACCAAAGCTATGATCTTGTTGTTGACTTTATCATACGTGTGAATGTGGGCGATTGAACCGAAATTGGCGCGCTTCGAATGATATTCGTTCGAAGAAACCATGTTAGGACGATCGTTGCTAACAGTAGCATTCCCGTGCGTGTGATAAGTAGGGAATCGCACAATCGTCGAAGCGACAGTAGACGCAGTCAGAGTAGCTGTAACAACTGGGTTATTTTGGAAATATGCGTCTATTGCCGTCTTGATGTCTAATATAGTTTTCGTTCCGACTGGATAAGAAACTAATGGTGCAATTGAACCGTCGTAAACAACGACTCCAGGCATAGGGGAAGATCTAATCCCAGGCGCAGACACTATAACTGTATCGGCGTTCGGCACCCCAATGATCAAGAATGCTCCAGAATACGGCAGGTTCGCGCCAATATTTAAAATATTGCCGATCAAGAAAACACCAGACAAATTCAAGCTAAGAGCTGAGACTGATAAGCTTACAATTGATGCGCCAGTTGGCGATGTATAAGTTGCCGGGGTGACAGAATAAATACCAGTAAAATCAGAACCAACGACTTTGGCTCCAGAACCGATTGTAGCGGAAATAATTTCGATCGTTTTTGCGTTTTCTTCAAATGTTCTGTGATTTATCACAACCGTATTCAGAGATGCTTTGGTCGGATAGTTGATTGAAAAACGAAGTTCGTGGGCTGGACCATATTGCGTGCTTTTCAGAAGCAGGGCGTCAGAAGGGTTGCCGACAAAAGGCAAAGAAGAATAAATAGTGTGGATGAGAGTCGGCTTCAAGAGAATATTGAAATCCGTATAATCAAAGTCTTTGAATGGGCTATTGACTTCGAAAAAGGGACGCGGAGTTCCTGGCGTGATTTCATCGTCGGGATCTTTGAGCGTAAACTCAATTTGTGAACCAGCACCTTGGCCGAAAGGTTGCATTGTTTCAATCAGAGCTCTTTTGAACATTGGGATAGCTGTAGTTTTATTAGTTTCATCCAAATCCATTTGGATTACTAATTTGTCGGTGAAGCTGAAAGGCAAATCAGTCAGACGCAAGCCCATAGAAGACGAATCGACGTTCGTGCCGTTAATCGATTGGCTGATTGGGCGAATTACGTCGGTGCCGCGAGTGGAGCCGCCGAATGGCGCAGAAATGCTGTTGTTATACACCCGCTTGTGATGATTGTATTCACGACCTGAAATTCCAATTTCCTGCAATCCAACAGGGTAAGCAGCAATGCTTGCACTTGCCGAAATGTCTGGATTTGAAAAATCATTCTTGATTAAAGTGAACGTAGGCGCGAAACTCAAACTGCCGGCTGTTGGGTAATATTGTAATGCCGTCGTAGGAAGTCTCGTTCCTAGAACCTTGAAAGCCCCCGAATTGGAATTCTGGGAAGTTTTATTTGCGACGTGGCTCTGAATAGCCGACGAGACAACAGGAGTGAATACAGCAGAAGCTGCACCGGTTGTAGCAAGAATCGATACAGTCGAAATTTTGAAATCATAAGAAACTGAACGAATCGCAATTTGACGTGGAGAAATCTTATAAGCCGAAACGCCAACCGCAGTGTTGATAGAATCGATCAGTTGATCGGCAGTCTGATTAGGCAGCGTGCCTAGATCAATGATTTGCGGGGTTGCACCTTCGCATTTAAATGCCGCAATCATTCCACTGGAAATGTCGTAAGATGGATAAATGGTAGTGTATTGCCCGTCAAGAGTAACTGCGCCAGGTATAACTACGCCAGTGGCAGGGAGACCTAAATCGATTTGAATCGTATTCTCGTTCACGATCGAAGCAACTGCTTTAGGACCAAAAGATAATCCTGGGAACATTGCTAACAATGCGGCAGAAGCTGACGTGACGTTGATAAACCCGCCCAAAATATCGTGTCTTGGGATTTCAACATTGACTAAGCTGGAAAGCAGCGAATACGCAACTTTTGAATTCTTGAACAACCCGAAAAAAGCTTCGCGCTGAAGATCAGACACTTCGATGTCTATATACGAATCCGCAACAACAAATGCTGTGCAGATATTAGGTCCAGCAGGAACCGCACCAGCATAAGACACCACGAATTTCAATTGAGTGCCTGAAACTATTTCCGTAACCGTCTGAATGGCTTGAGTTACAGTCAGCAGCGCGGGGGTCGCCGGATCTAAAACAAGAGATTGAATATCAATTTTTTGTCCAACCACACAATTGTGATTTCCTGAAGTAGATAAAGTCGCGGTGCATAGACCGCCAACAGGAGTTGCGAATTCCAATGTTGAATTAATAAATGTGTCTGCAGTGCTTCGGGTATTTAACCCTTTTTGCCTGATTCTATAGAAAGAATTCAATCGCGCAGTCATTTTGTTGGCCACAGACGAATCAGGAGATATGTACAAGAAATCATTCAATTTCATTGTAGCGAACAAAGCAGTGTCGGACGAAAAAAGACGTACAATATTGCTATTTGCAGAAAAAATCGACGGTGTGATAGAAGTAGAACCCGATCCGGAAACAGCCCGGACTTCGAACACACCATCTGCGGCCACAACCAAGCGTGCTCGGCCAAACGAATTTGGTCCAACAGCGAACAGACCAGTTAGAGACGTTTTGCTTTTGATTTCAGATCTAGTGTTGCGCGAAGCCACAGTGATATTCGAACCAACAATTGGTTTTTCTTTTAATTTGATTTGGCCGCTCAACCGGTTGAGTTCAAATTCAGATTGGGAACCAGCTTTAGAAAGAACATCAGCAGTGGACCAAAGCTTGTTAACTCCAATCCAGCTGGATGGAGATCCGTTCTGCAATGTAGAAAGAATTTCGACACTACCATTGGCAGAAAACTCTTGCCATGACGCAAATGTTAATTTTCCGCCGCCAGAGTAAATATTCAACCCAGCGATTTTAGTTCTTAGAACCGTAGCCCATTGATTTAATGTGGCGGAAGTGACAGAAGCCGCAAATTGAGCGAAATCTGAATTGTCGACAGTGAAATACTGTGCAACGCCATCGACTTTGATACCTACATTTAACAAATCAGAAGAAGTCAAAGAAGCCCACGGATAAGCAGCAGTCTGCACCGACCCTGTAGTGCCCTTGAACGATAGAAGTTCGTTATTCTTGTAAAGGAAGATTGGACGTAATTCGTCAGTTGGAATGCCCAGAATAGTTTGCAATTCGCTTGGGAGAACTTGAAGACGTTCAGCCGAACCAGAAAGATCGAATACAGAAAGAAATTGCCCGCCATTCGACGTGCGAAATCCAATATCTTGAGTTCCAGAAACTGTTTCTTGCGAGTTAAATGCACGTACAATTTCTGAAGTAGAAACAGAAAGCAAGTTGGTGTAATCTGCAGTATTGATTCTAAAACGCTCGACAACGCCATCTAGAGCAACATCCATAAACATGCCGTCAGACAACGAATAAGGCGCAGATCGAGAACCTGTGGACGTGCAGGGAGTAATTGGGAAATTAGACGTTCTGAAAAGAACTTCCTGCCCAGCCGCATTTGTAAGCATTTGTTCGAAATCTTGGCCGATTAGACCAGGTTCGAATCCAGAACCGTCATCGATATACGCCTTAGCCGGTGAACTCAGATTTGTAGGTTCGACGATGTTAAGAGAAATAATTGTTTTGCCAGTTTCTGGATCTCGAAGTCCGAGTAATGCGGCCGCGATTGCTGTCTTAGTACCGCGCGCCAATGTGGCGACGTAGTTTTTGATTCTTGTTCTAAGAGCTTCGTCTTTTTCTGCAGAAGCTCCCGAAGCAAACGAAGTCTCGTTTGTAACCGACGCGCCAGAAAACGGCACGGTGGCGAAATTCTTGACAGATCCGCCAGCGACATTACCTTCTTCGCCGAAAACCGAACAAGTAACAGGGACCGAAATAGAATCTTCACCGTCGAGTAACTGGCTAGCCAAGTCTACTGTGTACTCAACTGGAGCGTTGCCTGCCGAAGCAGGTGCCGACACAAGAAGTCCTGCTGAAACGGCGCGCAGGCCGCCCTGGGCCAGGATAACCGAATCAGAATAGTTGTGGTTATTGACCAATGGAGTCGAAACTCCGAGATTCAAAGTAAAGAACGAAGAATTGTTAACAATCGAAGTGTATGGGATTGGACCTTCTTCAGATTGCGTACCACGGCCAACATATACCGAACCGCTCGAAGGCCAGGTGGAAGCATCTTGGACAAACAGCTTTACAGAGGTGGCGAAGGGTGCGGGCTTACCGATATAAATGGCTGAAGCTTTTTTGGTGAAAGCAGAAGAAATTTTGACTGTGCCTGTGGCACGCCGAGCAGGAAACCTGCCTACTCCGCCAATTCCATTCGGAATGTTCATTTCCTGGGATTTGCTGTCTAAATCCGTACCTATCAAACTTTGCAGGTTTGTACTTTCAAGAACTTTGAGAACTGCAAGTTGATTTTGGAAATCTTGCAATGCAGCAGCTTCAAGAATAGTTCCAATGTTGGAACCTTCGGCAACATCCGTGATGTTGGTCTCGAGCAAAACCTTTCGGATCATGTCTGCCAGAATTGTAGAAACAGACTTAACCTGTGCTGCCACGTTTTACCTCGTTAAACGACGAATGCCAATGGAATCAATTGACTAGAACCTGCGATCGAAACCGCCAAAGACATACTGATTCGTCCTTCTGCTGAAATGACTATATCAGAAATAGTTACAGAAGTAAATCGCGGATCTCGTTTCATAGCTGCTTCTATTATAGTAGAAATTCTAGCAGCGGAATCCGCACCTTCTAGAGCAAATCCAGCCGTTTCAGGCAAGCCATAATTTCGGTGTAGCGGCAACGAGCCCAGTTCTGTGTTGATTAGTGATCTCGCAGCTTGTCGGACGTTGGCAATTCCATATTGTATCGCTAAATCGCCAGTTGTTGAAATGACCAAATCTCCGAATCTATCATCTCGAGCAACGTCAACGCCGAAAGCTAAAAGCGCTTTATCCAGTCTTTTTAATTCCCCGATAGTGGGCTCTGGAATGTTTCTGTTGGGTGCAACAGCAGAAACAGGGATTTTGACGAAAGAGAAATCCGTAATAGTTTCTGGCTGGTACACCCGAATATAAGCAAGATGGATCAATTTCAATTTGGCCAAATCTTGTTTCCCAGAAAGAAACAACGAAAAAGTTCCGTCATTGTTGTCTCTTATGACTTCTACTTGCCGTATTTCTTCCGGTGCTATCCTACTGCCTATTTTCAAACTGGCTCCCACTTGGAACTTTGCTTGCTCAGTTATGGGCACTCGGACTGAATTGCCGCTGGCGTTTTCAGTAAGCAACGACTTGACACCGTAAAGATCTACATACGGCGATTTGAGGTCGTTAACGGTCACGAGTTCGAACCAGCGTGATTGATCACCCAGGTAATCCGTGGCCATCTGCTCGAGAGATTGTTCAAACGGCACGGTGAAAAAACTATTGAAAATGTCTTCCGCACGAATGTCAGA
>Ga0226658_10000958_pt1 | contig 14460 bp, 9 predicted proteins | sample OliLak19BULKMAT1_FD_169091 | JGI IMG/M metagenome (GOLD analysis project Ga0226658, IMG submission 169091) | Freshwater microbial mat bacterial communities from Lake Vanda, McMurdo Dry Valleys, Antarctica - Oligotrophic Lake LV.19.BULKMAT1 (v2)... | ecosystem: Environmental > Aquatic >... | reverse complement strand
AGCTGCCGCCGGAATCGCGCTCGCGGGAAGCGCGTGTTTGCGCGCGGCGTGCTGCAACACTTCGCGACGCACGGCGGCCAGCGCGTTGCGATCGAGCATCGCCGCTAGTCCGAGGGCGAACCCCGACGGCAGCGAGCGCCGCACGATCCGCAAACCGCGATGCAACTGCGCGCGCACCGTTCCTTGCGGCCGGCCGAGATCGCGCGCGATCTCGTGCGGCTGCTTCCCCTCGGCCAAGTGCGCGACGAGCACTTCGCGATACGTCGCCGGCAGATCGGCTAACGCACGCGCGACAGCGTCCTGCACCTCGCGCGCTTCGACATCGTCGGGCTCGTACTCGGCTCCGGCCAAGTCCGCGACGACCGGCTCTTCGTGCCGCGTCGCGCGCCGACGATTCATCAAGCGGGCCTGATTGATCAGAATGCCCATGAGCCAGGGCACGATCGGCCGTGTCGCGTCGAAGGTGTGAGCGCGCTCGATCGAGGCCAGGAACGTCGCTTGCACGATGTCGTCCGGATCGACTCCGCGCCCGGCGACGTGCCGCGCGACGCGCATCATCTCAGGGCTGATCTCGTCGAAGAGCTTCGCCAACGCCGACAGATCGCCCTCCCGCCGATAGCGGTCGAACAGGGCCGATAGTCGCGGGTCGTGCATGTCCAGCACGCCCTTATCCCAATCGAGCGGAGCGTTGCGGGGAAGTGCGAAGCTGGAACGGCGGCTTCCCGCGGGGGATCCTGTCAGGGAATGGACTTCGGGATCGAGGCGATGCGGGGCGGGAGTGGAGCGCCGCCCGCCGTGAGCCCGGCGATGCTCGTGGTTCTCGGAATCCTCACGGCTGTCGTCGGAAGGATCTTCCTGGCCTGTCTCCCGGCGGGATTGCCGGGACGACACGCGCCGCGCGACTGGCCGGCGACGTGGGCTGCGAGCCACCTCGTCGGACTCACGTGGTTCCTCGCGATCGGTGAACTCGCGGAAGGCAGCGCTTGGATCAGCGTGGCGTTCGGCGTCCCGCTGATCGCGCTCGCGGTGCTCTTGCTCACGTCGCCGGCGGGGCTCGTGCCGCGACACGAACCGATTCCGCTGCGTGGGGGCCTCGTCGTGCGCGCGACGATCGTCGTCACGGTGCTCGCGACCGGAGTATGGAGCGCGCGCGGAATCGGATCCGAGGGGAGCGTGTACCTCGCGTTCACGACGTGCGCCGCGGCGATCCTCGCGCACGAAGCCCTGGCGCTCGCGCGCGTGCAACCCTGGGTTCGCGCCGCGGCGCTGGCCGCGATCTGCGCGGGGCTCGCATTTCTCCCGCACAGCGGAGGACCGAACGAATGGTGGGCGGTGATCGGAGCCGGCGGAATCGCTGCGGGAATCATCGGCTGGATCCGACGCGGCGATCGTCGGGCGCTCGCGATCGCGGGCATCGGCCTCGCATTCCTCCCGCTTTCGGACTCGGGCGCACCCGTGACCGGATTGCTCATCGTCGTGCCGATCGCGACCGTCATCGGCACCGCGAAGCCCTCACGTCTGCGCGCACTGGCCTGGTTGCTCGGAGGCTCGATCGCAGGCACGGTCGTGATCGGCATCGGCGATCGCGGAACCGCGCCGGCCTACGTCTCGCGCACGGCGCTCGGCGTCGGCGTCGAGTTGGCGCTCGTCGGCCTCGTCGTGTTCACGCTGTGCACGACGTACGTGCTGCGCAAGCGCCGCGCGTCGCCCGCGTGGAATGCCTCGGGCGCACCCGAATCGCGTGAAGCACGCGTGCTCGGATACTCGGCGATCACGGCGGTCCTGATCACGGAGTGGCTTTCCGGGCGTGTGAACTTCGAGCATTTGGGGTACGAGAACAGTTCGCCGTTCACGGTTTCGGCTTGGATCCTCCTGCTGATCGCGGTCGCGATCCCGCTCGCGCGCACGTTGGAGCGCACGCGCACGACATGAGTGAACTCGAGGACTTTCGCGCGAGTCCGTCAGCGGAACCTCCGCCGGCACCGCTGGCGCGCGGCGCGTTCGAGTCGGCGTTCGAATCCGCGCGCAACGGTTCGACGTTCCGACGCGCGCTCGAACGTCTGCTCCTCGAGCTCGACGACGAGGGCGCGGACAAGCTCATGCAGATGCTGCGCGAGGCGCGCGGGGCTTGGTTTCCGCTGCTTTCCGCGAGTTCGGGCGACGTCCTCTTCATCGGGAACGCGTTGTCGGGCTCGATCACGCCGCTTGCTGCCGCGGGATTTCGCGTGACGATCCTCGAGCGCAACGTCGAACGCGCGCGTTTTGCGCTGTTGCGCGCGCTCGAGCACACGCCGGGCTCCGTGCGCGTCGTCCTCGGCGGCGACACGGCGAAGCTGCCCTTCGCGGACGCGTCGTTCGACGTCGTCGTGCAGGAGGACGGCTTGCCGCGCGCCGACGACCGTTTCGCGCACGAGTTCGACGAGGTGCTGCGCGTCGCGCGCGGCGAAGTCGTCCTGACGGCGGACAACCGGCTCGCGTACAAGCATTCGAGCGGTCGACGCAACGACTTTCACGTTCCGAGCCCGCTCGCGTTCGCGCGCGCGGCGTTCGCGCCGCGGCGCGGCGAGCGCACGCTCCCCGGCTACCGATCACTCTTCGCGCACGGTGGATTCCGCGCCGCACGCGCGTTCGCGCTCTATCCGCATTCGCGCGATTTCACGCACGTCGTGGCACTCGACGCGCACCTGCCGACGCTCACGATCGGCCCGATGGAGCGCAAGAACCGGCTGAAGCTCCTCGGTCGCTCGCTCGGCCTCTTCCCATGGTTCACGCCGTCGTTCGCGATCGTCGGCTCACGCGCCGAGTCGCGGGCGAGCACGCGGCTCGATCGCATCCTCGCGGACCTGTCGACGCGCACGCAGGAGCCGGTCCCCGTCGCGGAACAACTCGTCGGCACGCGCGGCAACACACTGCTCGTGCAGACGCGCGGCGAAGCGGAAGGGGGCCGCGGCGCGTGGACGCTGCACATCCCCTTGTGTCCGAAGAACGTGCCGCAGCTGGAGCTGCACATGCGCTCGCTCGAGCTCGTTCGCGCACGTTTTCCTGCCGTTCCCGTGCCGGAACCGCTCTTCCACGGCCGCATCGAGGGTGTGTGGCTCTCGTGCGAACGCCGGCTCGCCGGTTGGACCGCGCCTCAAGTCGTCGGCGACCGCGCGCGGATCGGGCGGATGCAGCGCGAGGTCGCGCGTCACTTCGCGAGCCTCGTGACGCGCACTTCGCGCACCTTCACCGCGGACGACTTCGACGCGCAGGTCGCCGCTCGGTTTCGACTCGTCGCGGCACACGTCGGTGTCGCGAGCACCGTGTCGCATCTCGAACGCATGCTCGCGGAGTCTCGCGAGAAACTCATCGGCGCGACGTTTCCGCTCGTTCTCTACCACGCCGATCTGCGCAGCAAGCACGTGCAAGTCGACCGTGACGGCCGCGTGCTCGGCTACCTCGATTGGGGCACGACCGAAGCCGAGGGCTTGCCGCTCTTCGACCTCCTCCACTTGATCGTGCACGAGCGCAAGCAGGAGATGCGGATCTCCCCCGGCGAAGCCTGGCGCGCCGTGCGCGATCGGCGCGGGCTGTTCGATCACGAAGTCGAGGCACTCGATTCGTACTCGAGAACACTCGCGCTCGATCCCTCCGTCGTGAGCACGCTCGCCGCGATCTACCCCGTGCTCGTCGCCGCGATGGCCGAGAAGAACTGGGACTACAGCCGGCCGCGGTGGCTGCACCAGCAGTTCGGGATCTAGCGTGGATAGACCCGCGCAAACCCCTTCTGCTCGCGAGTCGCCCCCCGGACTTTGCTTCGACGCGTCACCCTCGATCGGCCTCGTGTTGATGTCGGTGTCAGGCTAGATCGCCAACGGGGCGGATCGAGCTTGACGGATTCAACTGACACGTTCATCAATCTCTGGCCGACGGTCACGCTGACCGCGCGGCGAGCACGCGGTCGATCCGCTCGCGCAGAGTGCCGCACGCCTCGATTCGTAGCACCGGCCCTGGCGTCAGTCGTTCGAGCAGGCCCTCGAGGATCGAATGGTAGCGCAGCTGCGTCCAGCGATTCGTCGAGCGCACGCCGTCGTCTACCAGCGGGATCGCGCCCCACGGGAGCAACACGATGCGCTCGTAGCGTTCGGCGTGCGCGCGCATCTCGGCCACGAAGCGCTCGGTCGCTTCGACGTCCTCGTGCAGACCGTAGTGCAGCCAAAAGGCTGCGAAATCGAGGCTCGAACGGTCGGCGACGAACCCGTCCTTCGCAGCGTCCTCGCCCGCGCGATGCTCCTCCCACAACTCGCGGATCAGCGCGGCCCACTCCCTCGCGCCATAACCGTGCGGACGAAAACCGGCCTCGATCCGGCGGCGCATGCCTTCCTCCACGAACGGGACGCCGAGTTCCGCAGCGAGCGCGCGGCCGAGCGTCGTCTTGCCGGTTCCGGCCGAACCGGAGATCGCGATGCGCGGACGCGTTCCGATCGGCGGCAGGCGGACGGCTGCGCGATTTGCGAAGAGCCACGGTCGTTCGCCGAGGCTCGAAACGACCGCACCCGCTTCCGACACGGCGATCTTCGTGTGCGACGCGGTCGCCGGCGCGAATCGCAACGCTTGCGAGCCGCTCACGCCGAGCGCGCGACAAAGGCAGGCTCGGATCACGCCGATGTGCGTCACGACGTGGATGCGCTCTCCGCGGTGCGTGGTCGTCGCCTCGTCCCACCACGCGTTCGCACGCTGCTCCAGATCGGCGAAACTCTCGCCGCGCGTCGGCCGCGCGCCGTGGTAGTCGTCCCAGTACGCGGTCACGGCGGCCGGATCGGCGGCCGTGATCTCGGCCCACGTACGACCTTCCCACGTGCCCATGCTCTGCTCGCGCAGGCGCGCGTCGATCCGCACCGGTACTCCCTGCAACTTCGCGATCTGCTCCGCGAGCACGCGACAGCGCACGAGATCGCTCGACCACACCACGTCGGGTGGCGGTTCGTGCGTCGCGATCCAATGCGCGAGCGCGTCGCCCTGCTCGATTCCGCGCGCGGACAGCGCGACGTCCATCTGTCCGCGTACGACGCGTTGCGTCAACTCGGCGACCTCGCCGTGTCGCAAGAGGTGTACGTGCGTCGCCCAATCCGCGGGCAGGATCTTCTGCGTCGCCGCATCGAACGTCCCGGTGAACGCCTGTCCGGGCGCGTACTCCTTCACTTCATCTCCGGGTAGAGGCGCAGGATCTCCCGCTCGAGCGCTTCGGCGGCGTCGAGGAGGGCCGGCGAATCCGCGGAGAGCAAGACGCTCGGCACGATGGCGATTCGTTCGTCGCGTACCGCCGGGAGTTGCTTCAAGGGCGCCGCGGCGAGGAGCACCGCACGCGTGGCACTGCCGGCCTCGGCGCGAACGGGCGCTCCGCACACGAACACGTCGGGTGCGATGCGCAGCACGCGCTCCATGTCGATCTGTTGGTGCTCGACGATCCCGTCGGTCGCACCGGCGTTCTCGAGACCGCACAGATCGAGAAGCGCTCCCGCCGTCGTGCGCGCGCCCGCAGCCCAACCACCCGTGCCGTCGTTCGAATAGACGAGCGCGCGCAACTTCGGCCGCTTCGCTGCGCGCTCGCGCAATCGAGCAGCGCGCGTGTCGAGATCCTGCGTGATCTCGGCCGCCTTGGCTTCGGCGCCGAGTACACGACCGAGCAGCGCCAGCGTTTCGCGCACGGATTCGTAGTCTTCGCCGGAACGAAGCACGAGTACTGGGATCTTCTCGCGCCGCAACACGGCCGTCGTGTCCTGGTTCTGCCACGCGAGCGTCACCACGAGATCCGGCTGGAGGACGAGCAACGGCTCGGCCAAGTACCGCGCGAATCGAGGCAGCGCGCCGAACGGCGCAGCCTTGAAGTCGCGCGTGGCGAAGTCGTCCACTTGCTCGGGCAGTGCCGCGATCCGGGCCGGATCGATCAACGCTGCGAGGTACTCGGCCGCCGCAGTGGTGGCCGGAACGATCCGTCGCGGCACGCCCGTGAGCGGCGGATCGATCGCGCCGACGGCAACCGATGTGCGCGGGGCCGGCTCGGGCCGACAAGCGGCCGCGAGGAAGAGGGTCAACGCCGTGAGGAGGACTGTCGTTCGCACGCGGCAGAGCTTGACCGGCGGGCCGAGCGAGTCAACGCCACGAAACCTCGCGGAATGCGACCTCGGCGCCGACGACGAAGAATCCCATGCGTCCGCTCGGCAACTCCAGCTCGGCGAAGCGCGTGTCGTCCACGGTCAGGGCGTATTGATTGCCCACGCGCTCCAATCCGATCCGGCGCGAGCGCTGGGCATCTCCGGGGATCGGCAGGCGGAACGTCGACGAGGGCCTGCCTCGGTGCGAGATCCGCACGATGACCTCGGGCGCTTCGATGTCGATCGTCGCGCAGTCGTCCTCGCTCCCCCATCCGGCGACGAAGCCCATCCGCGCGGCGAGACGCGGCAGCGGCGTCGCGACCGCGGACAGACGTTCGTTGCCCTTGCGCAGCACGCAGAACGATCGTTCTCCGGGCTTCGCGCGACCGAGAATTCCAGCGTCGCCGTGATCCTCCCAATCACCGATTACCTCGGACGGAACTTGGACCTTCTCGAGGTACGTGCGCAGATCGGCCACGACTCGCTTGTTGGGCCCGAGCGTTCGCAGGAAGTCCGCGCTGCCGAGCTTCGTGCCCGTGTCCCCCAGCGCGTAACGCCGGAACGTCTCGCGATAACTCCCGTCGCCGCCGTGCAAGCACATCGCGACGACACCCCATGCGAGCTCCGGTTCGACCGTGCCCGAGTCGGCGAACTTCGCCAAGACGGGCTGCCCGTCGCCCAGCTCCGCCAGCGCGCGTCCGGGCACGTCGACCTTGTCCACGAGCGGCGACGCGAACGCTCGCAGCTTCGTGCCGTCCCACGTGCTGCGCGCGAAGTCGAGCGCGATCCTCCACGCCTGCCACGTGCGGCCGATGTCGAGGTTCTTCGCTTTGCCGAGTGCGTGGAACTGCAAGCACGCCGCATAGAGCAGCGCGGATCGCGTCGCCGGCACAGTGCCGAGCCGAGCGACGTACGCGGTGCGTGTCACCTCCGAGAACGATGCGTGGCGACTCTGGCTCGGCATCGTGATGCCGTCGTTCCACGCGCCTTCGACCCGCGCGATCTCGTCGCGGAACACGCGCACGCGCATTCGATCCTTGGGCCTCCAACCGAAGAACGTCGCGAGCTCGTCATTGGCGCGCTCGAGGATTCGACTGGATTCCTCGGCATCCTCGCGTGCGCCCTCCCACTCGAGCTCGTAGTAGGCGGTCACGACGCGGATCGGATCCGCCGCGCACGGAGGGCCCGCGGCGAGCAGCGGAGTCGCGATCGTCACGACACAAGCGAACATGATGTCGAGGAGCATGTGCCACGGTCTCCTTCCCTGGGTCCATCCATCCCGAGTACCCGAGGCCACGGACACCGTAACGGACATCCTCGATCTACGCGTTGGACGAGAGACCACGGATCGCTACCGTCGGCCGGATGCCGCGCAGTTTTCAGCGACTTCGTCCGCGTCACCTCCCGCCTCCCGACGGCCCGACGCGTCGCGAGGTGCTCCAACGCTCGCTCGCGGCGGCGGGCTTGCTGCTCTCCGGCTGCGCGACGCGTGAGCGGCGTCGCGACTCGGCTCCGCGCGTGATCGTCGTCGGCGCCGGACTCGCAGGCTTGGCTTGCGCCCACGAACTGCGCGCGCGCGGCGCCGACGTCGTCGTCCTCGAAGCGCGAGCCCGAGTCGGCGGACGCGTACACTCGCTCGACGACGTGATCGACGGCGCGAGCGTCGAAGGCGGCGGTGAATTCATCGGCGCCAACCACCCCCACTGGGTCGGATACGCGCGTCATTTCGGCCTCGAACTCGCACCCGTCACCGGCGAGGACGAGGACCTCGAGGTCCCGATCGTCTTGAACGGCGAGCGCCTCGGGACGCGCGACGCGGAGACTCTGTGGCGCGAGGTCGTCGCTCTGCAAGGCGAACTCACGCAGCTCGCGCGCGAAGTCGATCCGGCGGCGCCGTGGAATCACTCGTTCGCCGGCGCACTCGACATGCGGCACATGTGGGGTTGGGTCGAGGAACGCCAGGTTTCGCGACTCGGTCGGCACTTCTTCCGCGTGCTGCTCGCGGCGGACGCCGGCATGTCGACGAAGAAGCAGTCGCTGCTCGGCACGCTCGCGATGGTCGCGGGCGGCGGACACGAAGCGTTCTGGACGTCGAGCGAGTCGTATCGCTGCTCGGGCGGCAATGCTCGGCTCGCACGCGCGCTCGCGGGCGCGATCGGATCGGAGCGCATCACGACGAGCTCGCCCGTCGTCCGCATCCGTTGGAGCGAGACTTCCGCCGAAGTCGAGACGGACCGCGGCGCCTTCACCGCCGATCGAGTCGTCCTGGCGGTTCCGCCCACGATTTGGCCGAAGATCGTGTTCGACCCGCCGCTGCCCGGCGGGATCGCTCCGCAGCTCGGACACAGCGTGAAGGAACTCGTGACGTTGGAGCGGCCGGCCTGGCTCGAGACGCGCACCTCGCCGGATTCGGTATCGGACGGAGCGATCAGCCTCACGTGGAGTCCGCCGACGACGAACAGCGCTGGTCGCCGCGTCTTGGTCGCGTTCTCGAGCGGCGAGGCCGCGGATCACTTGCGCTCGACGCGCGGCGCGGCGCACAAGGAGCTCGTGCTGAGCGAGCTCGACGCGCGGCATCCGGGGACGCGCGATGCCTTCGTCGCGTCACGCTTCATGGACTGGCCGAGCGAGGAGTGGACGCGAGCTGGATACTCCTTCCCCGCTCCGGGTGAGACCACGACGCGCTTGAGACGACTGCGCGAACCTTTCGGCGCGTTGATCGTCGCCGGCGAGCACACCAGCACGTCGTTCCCGGGCTACATGGAAGGCGCACTCGAGTCCGGCGTGCGCGCGGCGCGGCTCGCGTTCCCCGGTTGATCCCCGTTCACTCGGAGAGACGCACGGCGCGCCCGTCGACGCGACCGTATAGCGCGCGGAAGCGTTGCGCGTCGAGCTTCCCGTCCTCGCCGATCAGCACCGCAGCGCGCTGACCCGGCGCAGCGGAAAGTCCACGTTCCTGCCAGTCGCGCAGAACGCTCGCGCGCACCGCGAGCCGCTGTTCCTCGAGCGGTCGCGTGAAATCGAGCGTGTAGATGCGCCAACGCGGGTCGGCTCGCAGGCTACCCATCGCGACGAAGCGCACGGCGTCGTACGGATCCTGCAGCAGAGTCGAGAAGACGTACGGCATCCAAGTCGTGCCCGACACTGCGCGCGCGGGGTCCCAACCGAAACTCCACGCGGCGAGCGCGCGCTGACCGGCGTCGCCCGAGAGAGCCTGGAGAACCGACTCCGCGACCTCGCGCCGATCCGCGTCCATCTCAGGGATAGCGTGGCCGTACCACTGCGCGAGCTCCTTCGCGGTCCACGCGAGCGTTCGATCGAGATGGCACCCGTTGCAGGCATTCTGCCGACCTGTCGCGAGCGTCTCGTGCGCGCTCGGACTCGTGATCGTGTGGCTACGGATCGCCTTGACGAGCCCGTACGTCGTGTACGGCATGTGGCAGTTCAGGCAATCCGAACCGCTCGAGCCCGCGGCGTGATGCGTGTGCTGCGCGAGCTTCTCGGCATCGCCGTACTCGGCGTGACACTGCAGGCACGCGCGCGGCCCGTCCATTCCCGGTCGCAGTTGGTCGTCGGCCCAGGCGCGCAGCGTGCTCGCATCGCCGGTCGCGGGATGCATGTCGTGGCACGACAGACAGCTCATCTCGCCGCGTTGGAAGCACGGGCTCTCCACGAGTCCGTTGTATTCGCGGCCCGAGACGCGCACTTGTCCGTCGCGCCAGAAGTACTCGTCGAGATGACCCGTCGTACGGCCGAGAAACGCTTGGATCGCCGGCGTATTCTTCGATTCCGGGGCGCGCAACAAGTCGCGCGTCGCCGCCAGATCGTCGCCGGGCCGGTACGCGAATCCGTCCTTCTCCCAAGCCGGTCTCGTGTCCTTCGTGAGCGGGTGGATGCCGTGGCACTGGCCGCACACCTGCGACGAGCGCACGTGCGACATCTCGGCCGGATTCTCGATGTTCGCTTCGCGCGGCAGCGCCGCCGCCGCTGTTTCATCGAGCTTCTCGCGCTGCGTTTCCTCGGCAACGTGCGCCGCGCCCGGTCCGTGACACGCTTCGCAGGAGATCCCGAAGTCGGCGACCTGCGCGCGTTCCTCGGGACCGTGCTTCGGCGTCCCGTTCGTCGTGTGGCACTGGATGCACGTGCGCGTCCAGCGACCGCTCTCGGAGAAGACGGTCTTCGGCGAAGGCGTGAGGAACAGCGAGTGCCGCGGGATCCACGCCTCCTCTTCGAGGTGCCACACGAGCGGGAGTTGGTCGAGCTCGGTCTTCCCCGGTTCTTCGAGCCAATAGATCTGGTAGTGGTGCGAACCCGTCGTCAGCGCGACGCGCGTCCGCGGACCCACCGATTTCCCGGTCGAATCGAAGGGTTCGGCGAAGGAGTCCGCGCCGTCGCGCGTGAGCTTCCAGGCGCGACCTTCGAGGGGTGGCGTGAAGTCCTTCCACGGCGCGCGGATCGCCGTGAGTGAGCCCACCTGCGTCATCGTGCGGTGATAAGACGCGTGCCAGCTCGCGTGGTTCTCGGCGTGACAGGCGCGGCAAGCTTCGGAGCCCGCGTAGCCTTCGTCGCGCGCCGCGATCGGCACCGCAGGCGAGCGCGCAATCTGGGCCGCGCTTGCTCCGAGTAGCGCGAGACCGAGCGTCGCCGCGAGCACGCCCCACCGATTCATCCGCTGCATGCAGTCATCCTCGCCGGGGCAATCGCGGTGCTCACGATAAAATGCGCGCGCGGATCCGAGCGATTCGCGCACACGCTGTCCATCCGGCGAACACTGTGCCGCTCCGGAGGACGCACCTACGGCCCCCCGCCAACGGATGACCCGGTCTCCACGCGCACGAGCGCCGAGCGATTCCGCGCCAGAACACCGGGACGTTTTTGCGCTCGCGGACCGGCCCTGGAGTCGGTCCGACTCCGGATAGCGCTCGCAGTCCACGAAAACGACTCCCCGGCGCGCTCGCCCGGGAGCGGGATCACGCCCTCGGCCCCGCGAAGACTAGGCTCGCGGTTCTCGGGCCGAAGGCCGATAGAAGGACGTTCCGGAGACCTCCACGATGACGACCCTCGCAATCATGCTCCTCGCGGCCGCGATCGTCGCGTTCCTGACGCTCACCTACCTCGGCCGACCCTACTGGGGTTGGGTCCTCGGCGGTGCGTTGGCACTCGGCGCATGGGCGCAGGGCGCGGGCACGGACTCGACGTCGTTCCGCGTCGTCGCGGGCCTCTTCGTCGGCGCGGCACTCCTCTTCGGCGTGCGACCGTTGCGCGCCGCAGTGCTCGGTAAGCCGCTGCTCACCATCCTCTCGCCCATCTTTCCGAAGATGAGCGACACGGAGCGCATCGCGCTCGACGCGGGGACCGTGTGGTGGGACGCGGAGCTCTTCTCGGGACGTCCGGATTGGAAGCGCATCCTCGCGTTCCGTCCGAAGCCGCTCACGAACGAGGAGCAAGCGTTCCTCGACGGTCCGTGCGAGGCGCTGTGCCGGATGCTCGACGACGACCGCATCCGGCGCGAGGGCGACTTGCCGCGCGAGGTGTGGGACTTCATCGCTCGCGAACGGTTCTTCGGGATGATCATCCCGAAGGAGCACGGAGGCCTTGGTTTCTCGGCGCAAATGCACAGCGCCGTCGTCGCGAAGCTCAGCTCGCGCAGCGTCACCGCGTGCGTGACCGTGATGGTCCCGAACTCGCTCGGGCCGGCGGAACTGCTGCTGCACTACGGCACGGACGAGCAGAAGAAGCACTGGTTGCCGCGACTCGCGCGCGGCGAGGAGATCCCGTGTTTCGCGCTGACCGAGCCGCATGCGGGCTCCGATGCCGGCGGCATGCGCTCGAAGGGCATCGTCACGAAGGGCACGTGGCAGGGACGCGAAGTCCTGGGCCTCCGACTCACGTGGGACAAGCGCTACATCACGCTCGCACCGAAGGCGACCGTCGTGGGGCTCGCGTTCCGCATGTTCGATCCCGACAAGTTGCTCGGGGATCGCGCGGATTTGGGCATCACGTGTGCGCTGATTCCGCGTGAAACGCCGGGAGTGATCATCGGCAACCGCCACGATCCGCTGGGCACTCCGTTCCTGAACGGGCCGACGCGCGGAGTGGACGTTTTCGTCCCGCTCGACGCGATCATCGGCGGCCCCGCGATGGCCGGACAGGGCTGGCGGATGCTCATGGAGTGCCTGAGCGCCGGCCGCTCGATCTCGCTGCCCGCGAACTCGGTCGGCGGTGCACAGCTCGCCGCGCGCACCATCGGCGCGTACGCGACCGTGCGCGAGCAGTTCAACCTCTCGATCGGCCGCTTCGAAGGCATCGAAGCGCCGCTCGGACGCATCGCGGGCACGGTGTATTGGATGAACGCGATGCGCGAAGTCACCGCGGGCGCCGTCGACGCCGGCGAGAAGCCGGCCGTCGTCTCGGCGATCGCGAAGGCCTGGTCCACCGAGGCCATGCGCCGCGTCGTCACCGACGCGATGGACGTCGCCGGCGGCGCGGGGATCTGCAAGGGACCGCGCAACGTGCTCGCGGCGGCGTACATCGCGACACCGATCGGCATCACGGTCGAGGGCGCGAACATCTTGACGCGTTCGATGATCGTGTTCGGCCAGGGCGCGATCCGCTGTCATCCGTTCGCACTGAAGGAGATGGAGGCGGCTGCGGCGAAGGACGCCTCGGCGCTCGACCGTTCCTTCTTCGGACACGTCGGGTTCGTCGCGACGAACACGGTCCGAAGCCTCGTCCTCGGCTTCACGGGAGCACGTTTCGCCGCGGCTCCGGTCGGCGGCGAGGCGGGCGCCGCGCTGCGGCAATTGACGCGTTTCTCGGCCTCGTTCGCGCTGCTTGCGGACGCGGCGATGGGCACGCTCGGAGGCACACTGAAGCGCAAGGAGCACGTCACAGGACGTCTCGCCGACGCCCTGGCCTGGATGTACATCGCGAGCGCCGCGACGAACCGCTTCGTCGTGGACGGTCAGCCCGAGCGGGACCGCGCGCTCTACCGCTGGGCGATCCGCGAATCGCTGTGGAACGTGCAGGAGGCGCTGCGCGGCGTGCTCGACAACCTACCCGCGCGCGCGGCGGCGATCGCGCTGCGACCTGTGGTGTTCCCGCTCGGCGCGCACCATCGTCCGCCGAGCGATCGCGTCGTCGCGGCGGCCGCGCGCGCTTTGATCGACGGCAATCCGGCACGCGTGGCGTTGACGCGCTCGATGCACGTGCCGCACGACGAAGACCCGGGCCTCGGCCGGCTCGAAAAGGCATTGCGCCTCACGCTCGAGACGGAGCCGCTGCGCAAGATTCTGCGCGAGGCCGTGAAGTCGGGCGCGCTGGCGCGCGGCGACGAGCCCACGCTGATCACCGCGGCGTCGGCGAAGGGCGTGATCACCGCGGCCCAGCGCTCGAAGCTCGACGCCGCGTGGGCCGCACGCGACGAGGCCATCCAAGTGGACGACTACGCGCCCGCGGATTATCCGACGACGGCGAAGCCTTCGATCGAGCGCGCGCCCGTGCGGCGGACCGCGCTGCTGTAGGGCCGGAGCCTAGCGTGGTCGCCGAGCGGTGGTCGACCCACACACGTCCATACTGACCTCGGCGTTGGATGGGGCGGCGTGGGCACTCCGTTCGTGGCGCTACAGGCTGGATTCAGAAGGTCAGCTGTCGCTCTATCCCACGCAGAGATCAGTAGGCAGACCCCGACCGCGAAAGTAGTGGGCGGCTTCGGGTCCGTCTCTGGAGGTGATTTCCAGTCGGATGACGATCGATGCGCCATCCGCGAACGCGAGGGTGATCGAGCGTTCGTCATCGACGTTCAGCTGGGTCAGGACCGATCCGATCCGCGCGCAGAGCAGGTCCGGCCCACAAGCGGCTGATCGACGAAGTCACGTTTCCCTGCGGCGAGCCGGCGGCGGGGAACTCGTAGCACGCGCCGTCCGCGACGACGACGGGAGGCGTCAGCACGCGCACGACCGTCTCCTCGAAGTGGAGCTCCACGTAATCGCGCGCGAACGAGCCAGCCGAAAGAGTTTCGCCCACCAGATCCTCGATGATCATGTGTGCTGCTTCCTTCATGCTGCGCCGGATCGTATGCGCGTCATGCGCGCCGCAGCATGCAAGGAAGCCCCCGTGCGCGGAGCAAGGAACTGCGTTCCGCCCAGGATCATGCGTCGTCGTGCGTGCCTCGCCGATTTCCATCTGTTCCGAGGCGGAGCCATCGAGCTTGCCCGACTAGGAATTCGCTTTGTGTTGAGTTTGCCCCCGGCCCTCACCGAGAACTCCCCCGTGGTCATCGGATGGGCCGGGCAGGGCTCGAAAGGTAGTTCGCTCCATGAGAAAA
>Ga0226658_10000951_pt1 | contig 14484 bp, 17 predicted proteins | sample OliLak19BULKMAT1_FD_169091 | JGI IMG/M metagenome (GOLD analysis project Ga0226658, IMG submission 169091) | Freshwater microbial mat bacterial communities from Lake Vanda, McMurdo Dry Valleys, Antarctica - Oligotrophic Lake LV.19.BULKMAT1 (v2)... | ecosystem: Environmental > Aquatic >... | reverse complement strand
TTTTTTGGAAAATAATAGAAGAAAAGAATGACTAAAGCCGAATCAGATCAAATATTGGATAAATTAACCGAAGGCGTAAAACTTTCAATCCATCGGCTCATTTAGAAAACAAAAAACGAAGACGGAATGCTCGTTTTTTCTAAAGATGGCAAGGTAGTGAGAACGAGAGTCCGTGATTTAAAGAAAGAAGGCTTCGAGTAATGTTACAACGGCAGTTTGAATAAAATACAATCCTTCGGCTCATTGCCTTGATTAACAAATCGAAACCATTTCACCAGTTGCGCCTCTTCTTCAAGACCGCACTTGAATAAAACTTTCGCAGACGCCACGTTTTCTGCATCAACGAAAGTTCCGATCCTGAAAACTTCCGGCCTTCTTTTTAAAACATCCAACATCGCACGGCAGGCTTCTGTGGCGTATCCGTTTCGCCAGTGCAGCGGGCCAAGCACATAGCCGAACTGAATCTTGCCCTTGTCATTTATTACCCCGAAACTGCCAACGAATCGATTTGAATTCTTCAAACGAATGGCGTAAGAAAAATCAGTTTGCGATTTCCAACTGGCAATCGCGTAGCGCAAAAAAAGCCGTGTCTCTTTCATCGCCTCATGCGTTGGCCACGAAAGATATTTAGTAGCCTCTGGTTTACTGGCGTAGGTGTAAAAAATCTCGGGCGCATCTTCGTACTTTAGCCGCTGAAGTCGCAGTCGTGAAGTTTCAATTTGCTCAGGCATTTCCATTATGGCTAAAAATAACAATATCGTGCACCAATATTTCAAAAAAGAAATGGAAGGCACAAAAATACTGGTGCGGGTCAACCCTATACATTGGACGGGTGCAGAATTGACCATAACATCGACAGGCGCTGAAATGCGTGAACTGGATTTTGATAGCGAGATATTTAAAGACCTGAAAGCCGATGGCTTTGCAGAAGTAAACCCAATTGAATTCAATCTTTATTTGGCGGGGTTGTTATGAATACTCTATCTTTACAACGGCAAACTGGCACGACCAGCTCCTGCTGAACTCCCCCAGGATCGGAAGGTAGCAAGGGTAGGCGGTCGTAGCGGTGCGATGTTCAGTTTGCTATTTTTATTTTCTTTTTTTCTTTTGGCGGCCGTTTGGGCTATCCGCTACACTCCTCACCCAGCCGCACAAAATCCACGCTGCTGCGGGGTGGCACTTTTATCCCTGCCTGTACTTCCGTCTCGGCAGGCAGGCCGGGCCGATCGATAACCTCGCTACAAGTCAATTTTTGGCCTGCTTAAACCCAATCTTCCGCATTGGCTCTTTAGAAGGATTCAATAACTCTTTCAGGTATTCAAAAATGAGTTTGATGTCATCGTCTTGTCTTATTGTTTTTCTATCAAGCTGTTCTAGTTTTAATAAAATATCCTTGTTTGTAAGCACCGCTTCTCTTAACCTCACAAATATCTCAATGATTCGTATGCTCATTTTTAATGCTTGCTCACTTTTTAAAATATTGGCCAACATCAACACACCATGCTCGGTAAATGCATAAGGCAAGAACCCACCCAATTGTTGTTTAGATGGTATCGCATTTTGCGATACCATAGATGCAATTTCTTTTTCTGTAAGCTGGAACATAAAGTTTAAAGGAAATCTTTCAGCATTTCTTTTTACCTGTTCCCTCAACCGAATAGCTTTTACCCCATACAATACTGCCAGATCCCTATCAAGCATCACCTTTTGCCCTCTGATGATGTAGATCTTATTCATCACTACTTCATCAGCTAAGATTACTTTTTTATTCACAGGATAAAACTAAAACTAAATCTCAAAAATCACAATTTCAAGCCGTGATATTGACGAATCGGATACATTAAATCATTAGCTTTGCGCAGCCACTAAAACCTTTAAGGACATGAAATTCTTCATTGATACCGCCAACCTCAACGAAATAAAAGAAGCGTACGATCTAGGCGTGCTCGATGGTGTTACTACCAACCCATCGCTAATGGCGAAAGAAGGAATTGCCGGAAAGGAAAAAGTGATGGCGCACTACAAGGCCATCTGCAACATTGTTGATAACAACGTAAGTGCCGAGGTAATTGCTACCGACTTTGAAGGCATTATTAAAGAAGGAAAGGAACTGGCCAAGATTGACGATAAGATTGTGGTGAAAGTGCCGATGATCAAGGATGGCATCAAAGCCATTAAAAAATTTAGCAGCGAAGGTATACGAACTAATTGTACGCTCGTGTTCTCGGCAGGGCAAGCATTATTGACGGCCAAGGCCGGAGCGAGTTACGTCTCCCCTTTCATTGGCCGCCTAGATGATATCTCACAAGACGGATTAGAATTGATTGCCCAAATCCGATTGATCTACGACAACTATGGATACCAGACTGAAATTTTAGCAGCAAGTATTCGTCATACCATCCACTTGATTAAGTGTGCAGAAATTGGTGCCGATGTGGCAACTTGTCCCTTGAACGTGATTATGGCTTTATTGAAGCACCCATTAACCGATAGCGGCTTAGAAAAATTCTTGGCCGATCACAAGAAGGCGAACTCATAATAAATCATCTTATCAAACAGAAAAGTAGTCACTAGTAGTAAGCAACATGCAAAAATTCTATATTCTATATTCTGTATTCTAACTCCTTTATCCTAACTTCTATATCCTAACTCCTATATCCTAACTCCTATATCCTAACTCCTATCTCCTAACTTCTATACTCTAACAAATGTTTTCAACTGACCCTGTCCTCCGCGTAAAGGAAGCCACCATCTTTCAAGATCAAAATCCGGTTCTCAGCAACATTAGCTTTGAGATGGAGAAGGGTGAGTTTGTATTTATCATTGGGCGAACGGGATCCGGCAAATCTTCTCTTTTAAAAACACTGTATGCCGATCTACCCTTGCGTTTGGGCGACATCAGTGTGGCTGGTTTCACCATTCGAGAAATCAAACATAATCAAGTGCCCTTGCTGCGCAGAAAAGTAGGGATCATCTTTCAAGATTTTCAATTGCTGTCAGATCGAACGGTATCAGAGAACTTGATGTTTGTGATGAAGGCAACGGGCTGGAAGGAAAACGCAAAAATGAAAAACCGCTTGGCAGATGTGTTAATGCAAGTGGGCCTAGGTGCTGTTGAGAAAAAATTTCCTCACCAACTTTCAGGGGGGGAGCAACAACGGGTGGTGATCGCCCGCGCGCTGATCAACGAACCTGTAATACTGATTGCCGATGAGCCAACCGGGAATCTAGATCCTGAGGTGTCGCACGGGATTGTGAAAATATTCCAACAAATCAACAAAAGCGGAACGGCTATCTTAATGGCTACACATAGCTACGGGTTGATCAAAAGATTTCCCGCCCGAGTGCTAAAATGTGAGGAGGGTAAAATCCTTGACTCCAATAAAGAACACTTCGAGCTAAGCCCTGAATTATATTAAGAGCTGACAACCTCTGCCTCGTTGGTTTGCCGATCCAATTTATTCAACTGCTGATTTAGCAGGTCTATTCGCACCAACAGATTGAGCACCAAAGCATCTTTCACATCTTGCGAGGGACGTTTTTCCATTTCATCCTTAAGCACTTGATACATCGCTTCTAGTTTTTGTAAATTTTGAGTTACCTCATCAGCCATTGACCCCGTCTCCGACTGAAATTGGCTCACCAGTTCTTTTTTTTCTGCAATTTGGCCACCGTAGAAAGATTCTAAGTCTTTGAATTCACCTTTGATGTTTGCTTGCTCGAGTCTATTTGCCTTTCCTATTGGGGCAAAAAATAAATAGGCACAAACGCCCAACAGTAAAATTGCTGCCGATCGCCAAAGCACTACCGAGTTCCAAAGCGATTTTGTTTTAGCCGGCAGGTGCGATTCAATTTTACCCCAAGCATCGTGGGGTGGCGTTTTACCATCAAACCCCTCCCGGTTTTGACGGATAAAATCTTCTAGTGGATCGCTCATATTATTTTGTGTTCAAGTAATTCTCTCAATTTCTTTTTAGATCTATTAAACTGCGACTTGGAAGTTGACTCGGTGATGCCCAAAATCTCGGCAATCTCCCCATGGTCGTATCCCTCCAACAAATAAAGTGACAGTACGGTTCTATATCCATCCGGCAATGCTAAAATACCCTCCCGCACCCTCTCCACCGTAAAGGGAAAAGCCTCAAAAGTATCTGCGGCCTCTTCTTCTTTCACATCAAAACGCTCGTCTTCAGGAAAGCGCTCAAATTTCTTTTTTGAAACATGGGTAATAGCCTTGTTAACCACAATCCGTTTCAGCCAAGCGCCAAAAGCGGAATCTCCCCGGTAACTATCTAGGTTATGAAACGCACTGATGAAAGCCTCTTGCAAAACGTCTTGCGCCTCTGCCTCATCGTTAACGATTCGGTAGCCAACATTGTACATACTTTTACTGTACAATTTATACAATTGGTAATGTGCACTGCGATCGCCCTGCCGACAGCGATCAATCAGGTCTTGATGAACATTTATTGATGGTCGATCCAAGTTTACAGCCTTTCAGCTATTATAGACTAACCAAAACAAACAAGGTTGCCTGATGTCTTAATTGGCATTGCGCAAACGTTTTAATTTATTGTCATGCTGGGCTAAACGAAGCCTGATTCGGAACTTGGGTAAGCCGTTTTCGACACGCTGAAAATGACCACATTAAACTTATGTCGGAAGTCCACTTATTTGATCTTCGCCAGATTTTCTTTTGCCAAGGCGAAATCAGGAGCTAGTACCAGTACTTGTTGAAAAAGCTTTTTGGCATTGATCTTATCGCCCTGATCGAGTGCAACTAAACCCTTTAGATTGATCACTGCTACCTTAATTGGATACTCCTTGGCCTTGCCATCTGCTCCATTGTAAGAAGCCGTCATCGTATCAATTTCCTTGCGCGACAAAATAATATCAGCTGTCGTTTCGCTTTCCTTATATCGTTTCATCTGGTATTGCAAGAAAGCCATTTTATAAAGTGTCCCGATATTATCAGTGATCAAATAGAGGCTCTCATAATTCAGTAGTGCTTTGTCCATGACACCCAATGCTTCATATCCGCCAGCAGATATCTCTAAGGCACCTGCATTTTTAGGATTTCGTTTCAACAGCTCACTGGATACCAATACGGCCGAGGCTGATTTCTGATTTTGATAATAGTAAAGTGCCAAATCAAAAATCAACGAGTCATTTCCGGGATTCTCAATGATCAAATCATAAAGAGCATCTTTTGCTACTTCATAATCGTTCCATTGCAGGGCCGCAGCGTATTTGCGTGCAAAATGTTGGGTCAAAGAGTTGACTTTCGGCAATGGTAATGAATCTTTCTTAGCGAGTTCTGGCTTGGTAGCTGGCGCCAATGTGGGCGCAGGGTCTTCCATCTTGCGCTGTGCCTCTCCCCTCTTCTTTTTTTGCGCGAAAGTAACTGTAGAGAGAAGTACTAATCCTATCAAAAATAAATTACGGATTTTCATAAGTGTGTAGCTAGTTTAAATTGAGTTTACTTTTAGGTGAAGTCCTTTTTGAGCGGCTATGTTGAGCATCAATTGATAGGCTTCTTCACGATTATTTTTTATCTGGCCTTCTAAAATGGCCTCTTTGATTTGGTCTTTAATATCTCCGATGATTCTGCTGGGTGGAACATCAAAAATAGTCATGATTTCGCTGCCGTCAATGGGAGGCTGAAAATTCCGAATGTGGTCTTTGCCTTCCACCTCAATCATTTTTTGCTGAACCTTCTCAAAATTCTTGAGGTATTTTACCACCTTCTCACTATTTTTTGAAGTAATATCTGCCCGGCACAACGCCATCAATGCGTCTGCATCGTTGCCCGCTTCAAACAGCAATCTGCGGATGGCAGAATCGGTCACTTCTTTTACTAGCGCAATGGGCCGCAAGTGAAGGCGAACGAGCTTCTGAACGAAATCCATTTTTTCATGCATAGGCAACTTCATCCTTCTGAAAATACCAGGCACCATTCGTGCGCCTTTGTCCTCATGCCCATGAAATGTCCAGCCTACTTCTTTATCAAATCGTTTGGTCAACGGCTTGGCGATGTCATGCAAAATAGCTGCCCATCGCAACCACAAATCGTTCGAGACTTTAGAAACATTATCCAATACTTGTAGCGTGTGGTAAAAATTGTCTTTGTGCGCCTTGTTGTCTTGATATTCTACTCCATGCAATGCCGCCATCTCAGGGAAAATCAACTTCAACAAGCCGCTTTGAAAAAGAAGCTTGAATCCATAGGATGGAACGGGCGACAAAATGATTTTATTCAGCTCATCTGTAATTCGCTCCATCGAAACGATTTTCATTCTTTCGACATTTCGACCAATCGCCTCATAGGTTGCCGCTTCAATATCAAAATTCAATTGCGAAGCAAAACGAATGGCGCGCATCATGCGCAGCGGGTCATCCGAAAACGTGATCTCCGGGTCAAGCGGTGTCTTGATCAACTTTTCTTTCAAATGTGCCACCCCGCCAAATGGATCTATCAACTGGCCATAATTTGATTTACCCAAGCTGATCGCCATGGCGTTGATGGTGAAATCCCTGCGCAGTTGGTCGTCCTGCAACGTTCCATCCTCTACGATGGGTTTGCGCGATTCGCTGCGGTAAGATTCCTTTCTCGCACCTACAAACTCCAACTCCAAGTCGCCATGCTTGATATTGGCAGTACCAAAATTTTTGAAAATAGTCACTTGCTTTTCTCCCAACGTCAATGCCACTTGCTCTGCTAACTCTGTGCCGCTGCCAACACACACAAAATCAATGTCTTTGCAAGGGCGATGCACCAGTAGGTCTCTCACAAAACCGCCTACTGCATACGATTCATAACCCAACTTTTCGGACGCTGCCGCGACTGCTTTGAAAACAGGGTTCGAATCTAAGTTGGCTGAAAAGTTCACAAAAAATGGCTTAAAAAATCAAACTAGCCAACAAAGGTAAAAGGAAATGGGGAATAGTGAAGCCAACTGCATGGCCTCCAAAAGTTGGGCTGGAAAAAAACCGTAAATCAGTTAGCACTCCAGACGGTCTGTTGCTTTTCTTTGCCAATATTTAAAACCACGCGAAGCGGGTTCGGTAGCATTACCAATTTCGTCTCTTTGCCCGGCATTATATCCACCTCTACATAAACGCCCTCGCTGGCCGCCACCGAGAATTCATTTGAAGCGTTGATAGCATAGGCCTTGGCTAAGTAAGCAATGGGCAGCAAAATATCTGTGTCGGGGCAATATTTGTCGTGCACTTCTTGCAATATGCCCTCCAAATAGGCTCCGTGCTCGTCCAGCAACTCATCTTCTAAATCGTGAAGTTCTTCTTCCAGGTCATCGTACTTGGGGTCGTTATAATCCAATTCTATCAACTCATTTCTGCGCAATGCTATCTCCTGAACGGCCTGATCTGCCCTTTTTAAATCCATATCTCAAATTTTTGCCAAGATTGCCGAAAGTAAAAATAAAAACAAGGGGATTGATTAATTTTACCAAGTTAAATAAACATTACCATGGAGCAAGACTTTCTTCCCATTAATGGCACTGACCATATTGAGTTTTATGTAGGCAACGCAAAACAAGCCTCTTTATTCTATCAACATTGTTTTGGATTTGAATTGGTGGCGTATGCCGGACCAGAAACGGGCGTTAAAGACAGAGCGTCATACGTGTTACAACAACACAAGATCAGGTTTGTTGTCACTTCGTCTTTGTATCCGGAGTCGCCCATCACGGCTCACCACCGAAAACATGGAGATGGCGCAAAGGTATTGGCGCTTTGGGTAGATGACGCCACAAAATCTTTTGAGGAAACTGTTTTGCGGGGAGCTGAGGTGGATCAAGCGCCAAAAACATTGACGGATGAATACGGTGAAGTAGTGGTGGCCTCTATTAAAACGTACGGTGAAACTATTCACACGTTCGTGGAGAGAAAAAATTATAAAGGTGCTTTCCTTCCGGGATACAAAGCGATAAAAAGCAGTTTCCAAACCACTCCCATTGGCTTAAGACATGTTGATCATTGTGTTGGCAATGTGGAATTGGGACACATGAACAAGTGGGTGAAATTTTACGAAGATGTGATGGGCTTTAAACTGTTGATCACATTTGATGACAAGGATATTTCAACGGAGTATAGCGCACTGATGTCCAAAGTTGTATCGAACGGAAATGGCTACATTAAATTCCCAATCAACGAGCCGGCCGCGGGCAAGAAAAAATCGCAAATAGAAGAGTACCTGGATTTTTACCAAGGAGCGGGCGTTCAACACATTGCCATCGCCACAGACGACATTATTTATACGGTGGGTGAACTAAAAAAACGCGGAGTAGAGTTTTTGCATGTCCCCGATTCTTATTATGAAGAAGTAATTCAGCGCGTTGGCAAAATCAACGAAGACTACAAAGAGCTAAAGAAGTTGAACATCTTGATTGACCGTGATGAAGAGGGTTACTTGCTCCAGATTTTTTCCAAGCCTTTACAAGACAGACCTACTTTGTTCTTTGAGATAATTGAGCGCAACGGAGCAAAGTCGTTTGGCAAAGGAAATTTCAAGGCCTTGTTTGAAGCGATTGAGCACGAGCAGGAGTTGAGGGGAAATCTTTAAATTTGATGTATGGAAGCAATACGCAAGGAAAAAGTTAAACGAATTGGTAGTAAAATCACGGTGGAGCTCCCTGATGAATTTAAGGCAGAAGAAGTCGATGTCATTATTCTCCCATCAAAAGGAGATAGTCTTTCTATCGAAAAGCCAATTGATGTAGTTGAATGGAGAAAAGACCTAATTAAGGGCATCTCTAAAAACACAACCTACCCTTCTCTTTTGGAGAAGGGGAAAGGGGTTGAGGTAGTAAAAGAAAGGTTTTTAGAGATGCCCTTTAAGAATTTTCACAATTCAATGTTGACCTAAGTAATCTGAAATATACAAGAGACGAGTTGTATGACAGACCTTAAAAAAGTGTTCGTTGACAGTAACATACTAATCTATCTAATTGACGATAGCGCTGCACAAAAGAAAAAAATAGTTGGGGAATTATTAAATCCTGATTTCATTATCAGTACGCAAGTAATCTCTGAAAATGTTAGCGTTTGTTTAAAAAAATTAAAACTTGATAAACAAACCACATTTGATTTTGCCAAGAGACTACTGGCAAACATGTTGGAAGGCAAGTTTGAATTGACGTTGGAAAGCACCCCAAACCACCTCTCGTCCGCAATGGTATTGCCCGTTCCATCGCCTACCAAACATGCTGAAAGGGCTATTACCGATTGTAAAATAGTAGATGTTTTTTATCCCGTCAGAGAAGATTATAAATAAGAAAAATGAATTTGCTAGAAATATCAAAAGCGAAAGCAAACAAGTGGCTTCAAAGTACTGTGGTAGATGAAGCGTCTAAGTCAGAAATAAAAAAACTGTTGGCAGATAGCAACACCAAAAACCTGATCGACAGCTTTTACAAAGAATTGGAATTTGGAACGGGCGGGCTGAGAGGCGTGATGGGCGTTGGCGCCAATTGCATCAACGAGTATACCATTGGTTCAGCCACTCAGGGACTCGCCAATTATTTGAAGAAAAGTTTTCCTTCACAAGAAATCAAAGTGGCGATTGCCTACGATAGCCGTAACCATAGCAAGGAATTGGCGCAAGTAACCGCGAACGTTTTTTCAGCAAATGGAATCACGGTATATCTATTCCCAGAGTTACGTCCCACTCCACTCCTGTCCTTTGCCATCCGTCACCTGGGTTGCTTTTCGGGCGTGGTAATTACCGCATCACATAATCCGAAAGAATACAATGGCTACAAAGCCTACTGGACAGATGGGGCACAACTCGTTCCTCCCGATGATAAAAATGTAATTGAAGAAGTAAATAAGATTATAGACTTCAACCAAGTCAACTTTGTAGCTCAACCTTCCCACATTAAAATGATTGGACAAGAAGTGGAGGATGCCTACTATGCAGAAGTAAACAAGTTGATTCCCAAGCAAGATAGCATTTACCGACAAAAAAATATTCCGCTTGTTTACTCGAGCATTCACGGAGCGGGTATCACCATGGTGCCCGAATGCCTGAAACGACTGGGCTTTGAGAATGTACAAGTAGTAGAAGAACAAAGAACACCAGACGGAAATTTCCCGACCGTTCAATCGCCCAACCCCGAAGAAAAATCCGCCATGCAACTGGCGCTTGATAAGGCAAAAGCATTGGATGCGGAATTGGTAATGGCAACCGACCCGGACACAGACCGAGTTGGAATTGGAATAAAAGATGAACAGGGAGAATTTTTCTTGCTGAATGGAAACCAGGCATTTAGTTTGATGATGTGGTTCATCTTAAAAAATTTGAAGAATACTACTGATACCTACATTGTCAAGACTATTGTTACTACCGAGTTGATTGACGCCATGGCCAAACAAGCAGATGTTGAGTGTTTCAACACCTTAACGGGATTCAAATACATTGCAGCGCTGATGCGCGAACAAGAAGGAAAAAAGAAATTCATTGCGGCAGGAGAAGAAAGTTACGGCTACATGGTAGGCGATTTTGTGCGCGATAAAGATGCCGTGTCTGCGTGTGCTTTTTTTGCCGCGATGGCCGCGTCTGCTAAAGATGAAGGGCAAACATTGTATGGCTGGTTGCTTCAAATGTATGCCGATCATGGATTTTACAAAGAAGGACTGATCAACTTGGTGCGAAAAGGTGCTGAGGGGGCGCAACAAATCAAAGACATGATGAAAATGTTTCGCGAAAATCCTCCAACCAATTTAGCCGGTGAAAAAGTGATGAGAAAACTGGATTACCAAACTGGCGAAGAAACCGATTTGCAAACGAACCGGAAAACCAAATTGGATTTTCCTGCATCCGATGTGCTTCAATTCTATACGGAATCTGGAAGCAAAATTTCTGTGCGCCCGTCTGGAACTGAGCCGAAGATAAAGTTCTATGTAAGTGTAAAGTCAACGCTCGCATCCAAAAATGATTTCCATCAAGTATCGAAACAATTGGATGACAAAATCAAGGCCATCGAAAAAGACTTAGTCCCGTGATTTAATTTATTGAATCCATCCACAAATTAATTTGGCGGCATCTCTAAAAACACTTATTCTCATAACCTCAACCCTTTCCCTTCTGCAAAAGAGAAGGGTGATAGAAGTTTTTAGAGATGCTCTTGCGTGATTTGGCTACGTTGGAAAAAGAAATTTCTTTGTATCCTGCGGAAGATTCAGTTTGGTTAAGCAGTCGCGATATCAACAACTCAAACGGTAATTTATGTTTACACCTGTGCGGCAACCTGCCACATTATATCGGTGCCGTACTTGGAAAATCTGGGTACATCCGAAATCGCGAAAATGAATTCAGCGCGATGGGAATCTCCACGGAAAAGCTTATTGCCGAGATCAGGCAAACGAAAGCAGCTGTCACCAATGCTTTAGAAAAATTGAATGATGGAGAGTTAGAAAAAACCTTTCCGGAAGAAGTATTCAACGCACCGATGACTACTCAGTATTTTTTGATTCACTTAACGGCTCATTTGTGCTATCACTTGGGTCAAATCAATTATCACCGCAGACTGTTATAATTTTACAGCCATCGAATTCTCATTATCTTTACGGCTTGCAATATGAAAAAAGTCGCCTTTTATACCTTGGGATGCAAGCTGAATTATTCAGAGACTTCCACCATCGCGCGCAAATTCGAGGACAAGGGCTACAAAAAAGTTGATTTTACCGATCAGCCCGACATTTTCATCATCAATACCTGCTCGGTCACAGAGAATGCTGATAAAAAATGTCATAAGGTGGTCCGTGAGGCCAGAGCGATTTCACCCAACGCCTATGTGGCCATCATCGGCTGCTATGCCCAGTTGAAGCCGAAAGAAATTTCTGAAATACCGGGAGTAGATGCTGTGCTGGGGGCAGCGGAAAAATTTCAGTTGGTTGAGCTACTGGATGGTTTCGTGCGACCGGAAAAAGCAACCGTGTATTCTTCTGACATAGCCGTTGCCACCACCTTCAATTCTTCTTTTTCCATCAATGACCGCACCCGCACTTTTTTGAAAGTCCAAGATGGTTGCGATTATTCTTGCTCTTTCTGCACGATACCACTGGCCCGTGGCGCGAGCCGAAGCGATAGCATCGAAAACATTTTTACTACCGCACAAGAAATAGCCAAGACGGAAGTAAAGGAAATTGTTTTGACGGGAGTTAATACCGGTGATTTCGGCATCCAAAATGGAGAGCGAAAAGAAAAATTTATTGATCTGATCAAAGCACTTGACGAAATAGAAGGCATTGAGCGATTCCGAATTTCGTCTATTGAGCCAAACCTATTGACAGATGAAATCATTGAGTTTGTCGCTCAATCAAAAAAATTCGTTCCGCATTTTCACATCCCGCTGCAATCTGGCTCTAACAAAATCTTAAAGCTGATGCGCAGGCGCTACCAGCGCGAACTGTACGTTAGTCGGGTAGAAAAGATAAAGTCGCTAATGCCTCATTGTTGTATTGGCGTAGATGTGATTGTGGGCTTTCCGGGCGAAACAAAAGAAGACTTTTTGGAGACCTATCAGTTCTTAAATGAACTGAACATCTCTTACCTACATGTATTCACCTATTCCGAGCGTAACAACACCCCCGCATCGGCCTTGCCCGAGAGCGTTTCCTTAAAAGAACGCAGCGACCGCTCAAAAATGCTCCACATCCTATCTGATAAAAAGAGAAGAGCCTTCTATGAAGAGAATCTTGAAAAAGAATACACCGTCTTATTTGAAAATCACGTGGAGGACGGCAAAATGCTCGGGTTTACCGAAAACTATGTCCGCGTAAGCGCCAACTACGATCCGTTGTTGATCAATGAACTCAAAAAAGTCAGGCTTGTCTCGATCAATCCGGGCAACACCGTTGAAGCGGTTGATACACAAAGTGAAGTTTTTTCACATTCTTGACTTAAAGTATTTCTTTAAATAAGCCAACGGTGTACAGATTGGTGTAAGTTCCTGTTCTAAGAATTCAGTAAAAGCACAATTTGGAGCATTTCTCGCCATAGAGTTAATTCTGCTTACTTCCATTCTATTCGACCAAACTTCTGAAAATGGAGTCCAATAGACGGCTGCACCTTTGTGTCACCGAAAAGAAAAAAAGTCATGAAAAAATTAATCCTGTTCTTCTTAGTTGCTTTCACCCTATCATCTTGCGCTTTTGAAAGCTACCACTGTCATTCTTATGGTAACACAAACGGTCATACACGCCACGGCTCAAAGGCTCAAAAGAACTACAGGCCCGGTGCGTAGTGCTGTGCTAATCGTGAACTGACGGAATTGCGTTAGGGATTGAAGTAAAAAGCTTACAGAGGTGCGCCTCGCGCCAACAGCACCTGCCTACTGCACAAGCAGGCTTGTAGCTAAAAGCCCGACCCGAAGGCGCACGCCTATTTAAACTTGACATCGCATTAGTTGTCCATCATTCCATCTGTGATCACCAGCCTGCGATCGGTGATAGATGCCAACTCTTGATTATGGGTAACAATTACAAATGTTTGATTGAACTGATCGCGCAGACGAAAAAAAAGCTGGTGTAGCTCGGTAGCATTTTTTGAATCCAGGTTTCCGCTGGGCTCATCGGCCAAAACCAAAACAGGAGAGTTAATCAACGATCGGGCAACGGCCACACGCTGCTGCTCTCCACCCGATAGCTCGGAAGGTTTGTGATGTTCTCTCGAACCCAACCCCAGCAAGTCCAATAGTTCTTTCGCTCTCGCCTTGATCTTCCCTTCATTCCCTTTAGCTATTAAGCCTGGGATCATGACGTTTTCGATGGCCGAAAATTCGGGCAATAGATTGTGGAATTGAAAAACAAAACCGATGTGGCTATTTCGGAAGGCCGCCAACGAATTAGATGATTGGCTAAAAACATCTTTTCCGTTGATTTCCAGCGTGCCCAAATCGGGAGCGTCCAAAGTTCCGAGAATATGCAAAAGGGTGCTCTTCCCAGCCCCGGAAGCACCCACTATTGAAACCACTTCTCCCTTGTTGATTTCGATATCTACGCCATTTAAAACCTTCAGCTTGCCGTACGATTTTTGAAGTCCAATTCCTTTTAGCATCCTTTTATGGTTTTACAAATTTTCAAGTCCCTGCCAAAGTAAGGGATAATTTGATCGGACACTTGGCGGAGGCAAACAAATATTTTAAAAGTATCTTCAAACTAAACATTATGATTCGACTTAGAAACTGGAGTAACGCAAACCAATTGCTTTCCTATCAGGCTGAGCCAGTTGAAGCGAGGCTGAGCCGGTCGAAGCCTAGTTCGAAACACGAATAAGCCGTTTTCGACAAGCTCAAACTGACACCAATTAACATTTTTGCATAACATGAGTTATGAATTAAAGCATTAAAAAAGTAGCTTGCTTCCAAAATTGACGAATATGAACATTCACGAGTACCAGGCCAAAGACATCCTCAAAAAATTTGGAGTTGCCGTTCAACGAGGTATTGTAGCAGATACGCC
>Ga0226658_10000938_pt1 | contig 14551 bp, 9 predicted proteins | sample OliLak19BULKMAT1_FD_169091 | JGI IMG/M metagenome (GOLD analysis project Ga0226658, IMG submission 169091) | Freshwater microbial mat bacterial communities from Lake Vanda, McMurdo Dry Valleys, Antarctica - Oligotrophic Lake LV.19.BULKMAT1 (v2)... | ecosystem: Environmental > Aquatic >... | reverse complement strand
AAAAGCACAATTAATCCAATCCGAAAAAATGGCAAGCCTTGGCGAACTCACCGCAGGCATCGCTCATGAAATTCAAAACCCGTTGAACTTTGTAAATAATTTTAGTGAGCTGAATAAGGAATTGGTTTCGGAGATACAAGACATTAGACGTAAGACGCAAGAGAACCGCGATGAAGTGTTGGAGGAAGAAATTCTTAGAGACATTAAAGACAACTCCGAAAAAATAAATCACCACGGCAAGCGCGCAGCCGATATTGTAAAAGGAATGCTGCAACATTCGCGCTCAAGCTCCGGCACAAAGGAACCCACAGACATTAATGCGTTATGCGATGAGTACTTGCGCCTCTCCTATCATGGCCTCCGCGCCAAAGACAAAAGCTTCAATGCGGAAATGAAAACCGATTTTGATGCCTCACTTCCGAAAGTAAACATTATTCCACAAGATATTGGTCGGGTAGTTTTGAATTTATTGACCAATGCCTTTTATGCAGTCAATGAAAAAAAGCAACAGAATATTTCAGGTTATGAGCCAACAGTTTCTATCAGTACACACTACTCCCTCTCCTCTGGAGAGGGCCGGGGTGAGGTTTTGATCCGCGTCTCCGACAACGGCAACGGCATTCCACAAAAAGTATTAGATAAAATATTTCAACCATTTTTTACCACCAAACCCACAGGACAAGGAACAGGGTTGGGATTGAGTTTAAGTTATGATATTGTGAAAGCGCATGGAGGGGAGTTGAAGGTGGAGACGAAGCCCGCCCCCGCCAGAATGAATTTGTCGGGCTGGCGGCCCGGTACGGACGGGGAAGGTGAAGGGAGTACGTTTATTATTTTGTTGCCTTTGTCATAGTGATATGGGTCGTGCCTAAGGCACTCACTTTTGCGTGTTAGGTTTTAGCCGCTGGACTGAAGTCCAGCGTTACAATATGAAACGAGCCTACGGCTCTTGAGCTGAGTAGTGTTGAGATTTGAAGAGCAAAACGAGAGCCGTAGGCTCGGCTAATGTTGTAACAAGGGACTTTAGTCCGTTGCGTAAGGTGTAAAGAAAAAAACGAGAGCCGTAGGCTTGGAACATATAGAAACAAAACTATAGTAATATGGCTAACAGCTATTACCAAATCTACCTCCAAATGCTTCGAGGCCAGGCACTACAATAGTATTCCGCAAAAAGTATTGGTTAAAATCTTCCAACTATTCTTCCCTACCATCCCGATAGCTATCGGGCCGACCGGGCAGGGAACGGGATTGGGTTTGAGCTTGAGTTACGATATTGTGAAAGCACATGGTGTGGAGTTGAAAGTGGAGACGAAGAATGGGGAGGGCTCACAGTTTATTATTATGCTTCCCCTTGTCTGAATCACGCCTGCCCGACCAACTGGTGGGAATTATTGGAAGCAAAGGATTACCGACTGAGTTAAGCAAAGGGACATTGCGAAAAAAGTAACTCATCCTTTAAATAAAAGGAGTGAAATCCTTAAATCCTTCTAATCTTGATTCAGACAATTTATTTTATATTTACAGATGCCTAAACCACATCTGCCTTTTAAGCAGGCTGCCCTAATCGTAATCATCCAACTGAGTTTACTTACAGTATCACACATAGCACTTCATGCCCAGCAGGCGAAGGTTCCAGTTCAAATTATCCAACCCACCTACCTCTCCGTTTCGGATGGATTAGTGTCACCAACGGTTAATGCAGTGATACAAGATAGCTACGGGCTTATGTGGATTGGCACTACCAACGGATTACAAAAGTACGATGGCTACAAATTCCAAGCCTTTAAAAACATTCCCGGCAACACCACCAGTTTGCAACACAATCTTATTTGGAGTCTATTGGAAGATGCCAATCATGACGTCTGGGTGGGCAATGGCAAAGGGGTATCCAAATATATCCGCCACAAAAATGAATTTAAGAACTATGAGTTTGCACCCGCTTTTAATTTTACCCGCGCATCGGAAGTATCGGGCTTTAAGTTTCTAAAAGATTCACAACAAAGAATGTGGGTAACTACCATTGATTTACAATTATTACAGTACGACTCAGAAACAGACGGATGGAAACGAGCGAAGTATGAAATACCTAATGTAAATGAAATTGAACATACGGGATTTTCACCTGCGGTTACAGAAGATTTGAAAGGGGATCTTTGGCTCGCTTCGCCTACTTATGGACTAATGCGTCAGGAAAAAAATGATAGTGCTTTTAAGCCGGTTTCCACAGATAAATTTGGAGGTTTTAATTTTGTTGATACTGAAAATAGAATAACCGCACTTTATGCGGATAGTACCAATACCATTTGGATAACCGCCCGCAGTGGCGTGTATAAATACAATCCCACAACCGGTACCTTCAAAACAATAAAAGAATACGAACCACGACCCGGTGAAGTCTGGAATAACTGGAACAGTATTTTACCTGATCAGCAAGGTAATATCTGGATCGCCAATAATTTTCGTGGGATGTTGAAGTTTGATGGCATCACCGATCGGTATACCGAAATTGAAATTGAAGGCAAAGTGATGATGCGCGGGCATGGCTGGAATATAACGTTCACTCAATTTATGGTTGACCAAAGTGGCATTTTTTGGTTTGGCAGCCGCGAAGCCGGATTGGTAAAATATGATCCGGTAAATAAGCCGTTTCAGTTTTTAACGCACGATGCCGATAACCCCAATAGCATGAGTAAGGGCGGCACCTTTGGCATCCTTGCTTCCAGCGTAAAGCCGGGTATTGCCTATGTGGGCACGCGGGGCGGTGGTGTCAATATCTATGATCCTCAAAAGCAAACTTTTGAAAAAATAACCTTCAAGGTTGTTGATGATATGTTTGGCGGCTCGGTAAGAAGTATTGCAGAAGATAAAGATGGTTCCCTTTGGCTCGGCACCTGGGGCGATGGCTTAATCAAGCTGGACAAAAATTATAAGGAAGTAAAACGGTATAAGTATGACTCAACAAACACAAGCTCCATTGCAAACAATCAAGTGCGGGTAATAAAGCCAGATAATAAAGGGCAATTATGGGTTGGTACGAATAGTGGCCTGAATATTTTAGACATTAAAACCAATACCCTTCAACGGGTGGTGAGTAAGCAAATCCGGCAGTACCCTACCCAATTGGTGAATGAACTGGAAAAACTTATTTCTACAGATCAAAAGATAGCTGCACTTGAAAAAGTTATTGATAATCAAAATTTATCAGTACCCATTGAAATTAAAACAGCGGGAACGTATTGGGTAATGGCTGTTGGCGAGATTGATGGCTTGATTCGGGCCGATTTTGGTTGGCTTGAAAATGAAGTGAAAGATACCGTTTGGCTGATGAGTGATTTCGATCATACATTTCATGCCGGTGGGGCTTCCAAGAACAGAATAGAAATTAGCTCGGTAGCACTACAAGCTGGCAAATACACCTTGCGCTATCATACGGATGATAGTCATTCGTTTGGAAAATGGAACGAGCCTGCGCCTGACCAAACTTTCCTTTATGGCATTGCCTTATTAAAACCACAAAATGAAAAACAATTCCCATCCGTTCAATCTCCCGTAGTTCCAGAGCAGGAAGAGTTAGTGATCGATGGAGTGAACATTAATGACATTGAAGTTACTAATCAATTTGTTTGGGTAGCTGCGGCAGGAAGCGGTCTTAATAGAATTGATCCTGCTACCAATAGTGTAAAACATTATGCAAACGACCCCAAAGATAACAACTCGCTTAGTCAAAATAACGTACTCGATATTCAACAAGATAGTAAGGGCATGATTTGGCTGGCCACATCGGAAGGAATAAACAAATTTGATCCCGCTACTGAAACCTTTATCCGCTACACCGAAGCCGATGGGCTACCCACCAATCTCACCGTTGGAATTGTGGAGGGCGATGATGGAGAAATGTGGGTTGCCTCGCAAAACGGATTATCGCAAATGGTTACCAATAAAAACCTGGATAAAGTAACCTTTATCAATTACAACTCTTCCGATGGTTTGGGTACAGATGTTTTTTTAGCACTCACCTCAACACGGGCAACCGATGGACGCTTCTATTTTGGCAGTGAAAATGGGCTCACTACATTCAGTAACATAACCTCTAATAAAACACCACCGGCTATCATTATTTCCAACTTGTTCATATCCAATAAGTCCGTATTGGATATGAAAGAAGATTCACCGCTTACCGGAAGTTTGTTAGATGCGAAAAGTATTTCGTTGGCCTTTGATCAAAACAATTTAAGTTTTGAATTCGCTGCACTGCATTATGCCAATCCTCAAAAAAATCAATATGCCCACATGCTGAAGGGTTATGATAAAGACTGGATTTATGACAACCGAAACTTTGCGGCCTACACTAATTTAGAGGCCGGTGAATATGAATTTGTAGTTCGGGCTGCCAATGCCTTTGGCATCTGGAACGAAGAAGGCAAATCGTTGCTGATAGCCATACTACCACCTTGGTGGCGCACATGGTGGGCATATACTTCGTATGCAATTCTATTTGTATTCATTGCAATTACTACCGATCGGGCGGTGCGGAGAAGTATTAAGTTGCGCGAGCGTGAACGCAGCCGCGAACGAGAACTAAAGCAAGCCAAAGAAATTGAAAAGGCATATACTGAATTAAAGGCTACACAATCGCAATTGATCCAATCAGAAAAGATGGCAAGCCTTGGTGAACTTACAGCAGGCATTGCCCATGAGATACAAAATCCATTAAACTTCGTCAATAACTTTTCAGAAGTCAATAAAGAGTTGATTGAGGAAATGAAGCAGGAGATTGAGAAAGGTAACCTAGAGGAGGCAAAAACGCTAGCCAACAACATTGCCGCCAATGAAGAAAAAATAGTCTTTCACGGCAAACGTGCGGAAGGTATTGTGAAAGGCATGTTGCAACACAGCCGTAGCAGCAGCGGAAAAAAAGAGCCTACGGATATTAACGCATTGGCCGATGAGTATCTACGATTGGCGTATCATGGCCTTCGCGCCAAAGACAAAACCTTCAATGCGTCCATGAAGACAGACTTTGATGAAAGCATTGGTAAACTTAATGCAGTGCCACAAGATATCGGCAGGGTAATTCTTAATCTGATTACTAATGCATTTTATGCCGTTACCGAGAGAAAAAGTAAAAACGCTAACCCAAGCTACGAACCTACTGTAACCGTAAGGACAAAACGAAATGGTAACAAAGTAGAAATCAGCGTAAGTGACAATGGCAATGGAATTCCGCAAGCGATCATCGCTAAAATCTTTCAACCTTTTTTTACTACGAAACCTGCCGGCAAAGGAACAGGCCTTGGTTTAAGCATGAGCTATGAAATTGTAACCAAAGGGCATGACGGAGAATTGAGAGTAGAAACAAAAGAAAATGAGGGCGAGTCTGCCGAAGCCCCGATTGCTATTGGGGCGCAGGCAGGAACCACGTTTACAATAATTTTACCTAATTAAATAACAGCATGAAGATTTTAGTCGTAGACGATGAGCAGGATGTAAAAACCTTATTTGAGCAGCGGTTCAGAAAAGAGATAAAAAGCGGAGAGGTGGAGTTTATTTTTTCCTTTTCGGGAGAAGATGCCCTAGTGCAACTCAATAGATGGGAGCACGAGGCAATGCTGATCTTGTCTGACATCAACATGCCCGGTATGAGTGGCTTACAACTATTGGAAAATGTGAAGAAAAAATACATGAAGCCGCCACCGGTAGTCATGATGATTACCGCCTATGGCGATTCAGAAAATCACAAGATTGCCCAAGAGCTTGGCGCAGACGATTTTCTGACAAAGCCGTTAGATTTTGTTATGCTTAAAGAAAAATTGAATCTGAATAACGGATGACCAAGATATTAGTAGCCGATGATGAGCCTGATTTGGAAACACTGATCCGGCAAAAATTCCGGCAAAAAATAAGGGAGCAACAATACGAGTTTATATTTGCCATAAACGGGAAAGATGCATTAGAGAAATTGCTCCTTCATCCCGATGTATCTGTTATCCTGAGTGATATTAATATGCCCGAAATGGATGGACTTACTTTGTTATCCAGATTGAATGAACTCTCTCCCCTTACCAAAACAGTAATGGTATCCGCCTATGGCGATATGGACAACATCCGCACCGCCATGAATCGTGGGGCGTTTGATTTTGTCACCAAGCCAGTAAACTTTGAAGACCTGGAGCTTACGGTGGAGAAAACCATCCGCCATGTCATCCAACTAAAAGAAACATTGCAAGCCATTAAGGAAAACAACATCCTTAAAATGTATGTCGATAAGAACGTGCTCAACTTTATGGGCACGCGCGAATATGAAACCTCTCTCACCGCCAACGAAACGATGGAGGCCACCGTGGCATTTATCGATATCTGCGGCTTCACGGCCATCAGCGAAAAGGAAAAACCCGATACGGTGGTGCAACTGCTCAACCGCTACTTTGATGTGATCGTGAAAGAGATCATCGCACAAGAGGGAACGGTAGATAAATTTATGGGCGATTGCGTACTGGCAGTGTTCAAAGGCGAGTATCACCTAGATCGCGCCATCGATGCAGCCCTTTCCATTCGTAGCAAGCTAAGTGCACTTCCTACCGAGTTGAGCTTCTCACCTCAAGTGGCTATCGGCATCAACAGTGGCGAAATGATTTCGGGTAACATTGGCTCTGCCACCCTTAAGCGATTGGACTACACAGTAATTGGCGACATCGTCAACACGGCACAACGCTTGCAAACCGCTGCCGGTGACGGACAGATTGTAATCTCCGAGGCATGCTATCAAAAAGTAAAACAATCATTCAACTGCAAAGCCATTGGTGAGTTTAAACTAAAAAACAAAGAGAAAGAAGTGTTGCTGTTTGAAGTGATGAGCTGAGCAATCCATTTTTTTGGCGGCCTGCTGATGCCCGAGGCGGGCGTTCAGCATTGTGCTATCCGCTATACTCCTCCCCCGCGAGGCGCGGGGTGCCGCTTCTATCCCTGGCCGAAATAGTCCTTCCATAAATCAATTGGGTTTGCAAACACACCCCACAAAAAACCTTTAGACTATGCCAGTGCCTTTGCCCTGCCTTTTTCTCACCACTCAATCCGTGCTATCCTTTAATCCTTCAAATCAGTGATTCAAACAATTTACTTCTTGCCTAGCCCCGCAGCAATCTCCTGTAGCCGATCTTGCTTCTGCGCCTCGCGATTGACTTTGCCAAAGGCCGTATGATAGCGATGCGATTGTAAAAACGTACGCTGCACCAAATTCCACTCGCGTTCGGTCTCTACTACACCAGCCGCTTTCATTTCTTCATACAATCGGCCACCGATTTCATAGAAATCACCGCGACCCAAGTAATCCAAGTCTGCATCGCAAAGAATTTTTTCCAGTTTTGTAACAGGCGACTGTGGCAACTTAGTGGCCAAAATCATGTTCACAATAACTTCTACTATTACGCTATCAAAACCAAATTCTGGCAACAGTTCGCGCGCCATCTCAGCACCTTTCTCTTCATGATTTTTGGAAGAGTGAATAAATCCGATATCGTGCAAGAGCGCAGCTACTCGCAGGATTTTTATTTCTTGTCCAGTGGCCTTCTCGCTTTTTGCAATTTCTTGTGCCGCCTGAAATACATCTTTAACATGGTCAATGTTGTGATAAGACAACTTCGGCATTTTTGTTTCCAGCAGTAGAAGAATTGATTTTTCGGCTGCGTCAAAATCGGCTGCCGACAATTCTCCGCTTTCCAGGGACAGGTTTTTCAAGAGCGGATCGACAGCTAGCCAAATCAAATCAACATCGTTGGTCGTTCGTGCTTTTGCCAGCCAGTGAGTAGCTTTTTTTAAATCTCCAAATCCACAATAGGCATAGACCAAATAAATGTTAACGCCTTTTTCATTGGCCCCACTTCGCTTAATTAGTTCTTCAATCAATTCAGTTGTCTTTGTTAGTTCGTTTGTTTTGGCGTATGCTACTGCCAGGTTGGCAACCATCGAAGGCGGCCGGATGGGTGAAGATTGTAATCCCTTAATGATTGAGTCGGCAGCTGCCTCGTATTTTCCCAACATCAAATAGATGTGTCCCAGAAAATCAAAAAAGCGCAACGAGGATGGATAAAATTGCTGTGCTTCAGTCAATACCGCCAACGCTTCCTCATACCGATGGGTGACATACAAAGAAATAAACTGTTGATTAAAATAAGCGACACTCAACGGCTCAATTTTGCGCGCCCGATCAACTTGGGTTGCCGCTTCGACAAAGCGCCCCATCATGTTGAGCAAGTAACCGTAGGTGTACAAAACCAATGCATTGTTGGGGTTGAGTTTGCTGGCCTGCTGCAATAACTTTTCAGCTGTTGCAAAATCTTTAGAAATAAAAAAAGCGACAAACGCTTTGGTAAGATAATCATTATCGTTGGGGCCGCGTTGCCATGCTTCGTTTAAATAAAGATCGATGTTTCTTTTTGCTTCTTCCAACGAAAGATCCCCATTCCACGACATGCGTGCCGAGTACGAGCTGGCCAAATATGAATAAGCTTCGCGAAACTCGGGGTCTAGTGCAATGGCTTTCTTGAAATAGTCGGTGGCTGCTTTGTAGCCCTCTACACTCCACTGGTTATAAGCATGGCGGCCTTTTAAAAATAGATCGTAGGCTTCCAAATTTTTAGTTGGTATAGAATGAATTTTTTCAACTTGCTTGGGATGGAAGGAGGCATTGAGTTCTTCGGCCACTATATCGGCCACGCTGCTTTGAATGGCAAAAATGTCGTCCATGCTTTCTATAAACACTTTGCTCCACACCGACTTGTCTTGCGAGGCATCTATCAATTGAACACTGATGCGGACTTTTTCTTTGTGTGCTTGTGCACTTCCTTCCAAGATAAATTTCACATTTAGCTCTTCCGCAATCTCGGGTATCGCCTTGGTTGTTTTTTTGTAGCGCATGATAGACGTGCGCGAGATGACCCTGAACTGCGGCAATGTAGAGAGCTGCATCAAAATATTTTCGGTGATGCCATCGGCAAAGTATTCTTGTGCGGGGTCTTGCGAGAGATTGGTGAAAGGCAATACGGCCAACGATTTTTCCTCGGTTGAAGTTTCCTGAACGTACTCTTTCGCTGTTGATTTTATATCGGAAGGCTTTACCGGATTTTTTATGGCTGACAAAATTTCCTTTACTGCGTTGGCTAATTTATTGAGCTGGTCGTGATAGGATAAATTATTTACGTTTTCAGTTCGCTTGTCATCTTTGCGCAACGGTCGGTTTACCCCGGGCGACCGAAACGTAAAATCAATAGAGCGCAGTTTTGATTTTAATTCTGTCTCAATTAGAATAGTGTCCTCCTGATCGAGGTTGTGGATATGGATGGGTAATATCCTACTGGAAACATTGCCACTTTTTACCGCGATATCTCTACCGAGCGAGTCTGTCAACGAAGCCTGATTGTATGCACAAAACTCGTACTTCCAAGCAAAGCTGTTGGTATCGCAATAGATCTGAGAAAGTACCGGAATAAAGATAAGTGACTTGAGTTTCCCTTCTAGGCTCTTGTCAACGTTATGCGTCTCCAGCAGGCCATCATACAAGTTCGAATCAAAATAAACGGATACGGGCTCCTTGATAATCGTGGCAAGTTCCTCTTTGAAACTGTTTACAAACTCTGTTACCCAGCCCGATCTGTTATCGTTGTGGCGATAGGAGATGAAGATGTCGTATTCAAATCCTTGAATTAACGAAGGCATAATAATCTATTATGAGATGAAGACCTGCCTGCCGGCAGGCAGATGTCGTATTCAAAGTTGGGGAGGATGAAAGCCATTGTCAAAGATACTGATTTTGCCTGATGCTATCCACTATATGATCCGAGCCTACGGTTCTCATGCTATAGCCTCTATCTTTCGCAACGGACTGAAGTCCGTTGTTATAAAATCGGTCGAGGCTACGCCTCTTATCCCTTTGATCAATTCTTATCGTTGTTGGTTAGACAGCCGTAGGCTCGAATGTGTTTTGTAACACGGGACTTCAGTCTCGTGCAATTAATAGTAATAAATTCTAGTGCCGTAGGTACGATTCATTTTCATTTATAGAAACTCTGTTGCCCAGCCACTCCGGTTATCGTTGTGGCGGTAGGAGATGAAGACCGGCAGGCAGGTGTCGCATTCGAATTGAGGGAGGATGGAAGACATTTTCAACAATGCTAATTTATTCAATAACCCAACGTCCTCTATCGTAGTACTGGCCAGTACTTGATACTTAGCTAGAAATTAAAACCCTCACCGAAAATGCTGCGAGATTTTAATTTCGTTGGAAGTCTTGGGGCTTGTCCTGCGGATGATTAGAAAACGCTTACCATCGGGGGACATATCCCACGAGTAGCCGGGCACGTTAATCCAATCCTCATCTTCAAAGATGGCTTTAGCTGGGCCGATTTTAAAACTTCTGTTGCCACCAAACGAAAGCGAAGCCCCCATCAATTTGTTTTATTCCCGGTAATACAATATCTGATTAACAGAATCATAGCGAGGCTCTTCACCACCTTCAAATGAAAATTGCGTTCGTACATCCGGTTTAGTTAAGTCGGAAATGAAGACTTCGGAGCGACCCGTTTGATCGGATGTAAAAGCAATCCAATCGTATTTGATAAACTTGGCCAGACTTTCGGCCACACCTTTTCTCGAATGAAAAGCATATTGTTTGCCCTGCTTCGTGAGCGGGAATAAATGTAAATCCGCAAAACCTTTCTTCCGTTCGGAAGTCGAGTAAAGTAGCAGCCCTTTTTTGTTTAAGCCTGAGATACTGACGATCGAATCATTACTTAAAATCACTTCATCCTCACTTCATCCATCGGCTTCTTTGCTCAAAATACTGGTGACACCATTCTTTAGCAGTCTAAAAAAAACATGAAGACCATCGCTAGACCAATGAGGGCTATCGTTAAATCCTTCGTTGCTAATGACAATCTTGTTTTAAGGTGCTTCAAGATTGTATGTCCGAACATCACCTTGGGTATCTGATAATAAAATGGCAAGATCTTTACCATTAGGTGAAATCGAAAAAGTCCCGAAAATGGTTGGCTCGAGATTTACCAATTGCTTCTCCCCTTTGATGTTCCGCCACGTTAGTTGACCCCTGGAAAGATGTGGGCCCCGAACGAAGGCAAGCGTGCCTTCCATTGAAATGAAAAACTGTCCATAGAATCCCGTACTTGTATTTTTTTCAATGAGGTTAGGCGTGCCAATTACCTCAAGTTTAATTCTATCAAAACCTACCGATAATAAATCATTACCTTTAATAAATATCAATTCGTCTTTGTAAAAACTAGCGCTGTGCCCTCCACTCAATACCTGCTTGCCCGCGCCCTTTGAAAAAGAAGTCAGAAAAATTCCGTACGCATTGGAGGTCAAAAATTCGTCTGCTGAGATTCTTGCTGGCCGTGAGGAAAGTCGAGTTGTACTGATTGACTTGTATTCTTTACCCTTGGAATTGATCGAGTTTAATGAAGATCCGTCATTGGCAATCCATGTAATGCGGTCGTCCTCAGCCCAAATCCCATCTTGTGGGTTCGCTGTTTGCGTCAGCGTTTCTATCACGCCACCGTCTACTGAAATCTTCATTAATTTATCTTTCGAAAAGAACGCAATCCATTTGGAGTCGGGAGAAAAGATGGGCGAGAACGCACCGTCTGTCCCGGGTAAAGCGGTGATGTTGTAATCATTGATTGCCCGAGTATATAAGCGACTGATTCTTCCTGGCTTCATGTGAACATACACAATTAACTTTCCATCAGGCGAAATTTCCATCCCACGCCTGCCCACACCCAAAGGGTCAGCCATAAACGTGAGCGGCAGGGAATCAGGAAGTAGAATAGACGTTTTTAAATTGGTAGTGGTTGAAGTTGAGATGGGTTGAGTAGTGATAGATTGCTTGATCAACATTACTGCAAGAAATAAAGCCAATGCAGCACTCCATCCAAAAAGTGCTTTGTAGCGCGGCATTTAATAAATGCTGAGTCGGTAGGGATTATTTTTCTTGCCTCCATCGCCATTTGATAGGTTTCGAAAGGTGGCCTGAAATTCTCCTGTACTGACTTTTGAATAGCCGGAAGCAAAACAAATTTGGCACGCTCAATATTTTGCATGCCTTGATACCACTTTAAACCAAAAAAACCTGCAGCAGCCAATGCAATGGCAATGAAAGAGAATATTACTGCCCGAATGAAGGATGCCGAAAAATTTTTCCTACGCAATTTGTGAGAAATCGGTTTTTCAACAACTTCTTTATTTCCCTTCTCTACAATTGGTAGAGTCTTTTCAGATGAGTCTTTTCGCTCCGCTTGTTTCATCCCGCGAAGGATTTCATCAATGGCGTTTGCTACTTTATTGATTTGATCGCGGTAAAAAGGTTGTTTGGTGTTTTTTTATCACGTCATCGTCCCATGGCCGCAACGATCGGTTCACACCGGGCGAATGATATACGAACTCCACGGCACGAATCGGGCCGAGGTATGACTCTGTCAATTTAACATCCTCTGGATCGAGATCGTGAATGCGCACAGGTAACACACGGCTTGCAACATTGCCTGAACTTAATTTTATGTTCAGGCCGAGTTGATCTTGCTTGGCCTTATCTCAGAAGGCAAGAAATTCATGCTGCCATGCAAAACTCTTGGCATCGCAATAAGTTTTGGAAAGGATAGGAATAAAAATGAGACATTTCAGTTTAGCCTCCAATGAGTGATTGACGGAATGTGTTTCCAGTAAGCCATCATGTGGGTTAGCATCGAAATATACATTGACCTTGTCTTTGAGGGTAGCTTCTAATTCTTTATTGAGATTGTTGACAAACTCGGTTACCCAGCCATCATACTTGTTATCGTTTTGACGGTAGGAGATGAAGATGTCGTATTCGAAGTTGGGAAGGATAGAAGCCATTTTCAAAGAAAGTGATTTTGATTATACGCTAACACGCAACTTCAACTTTCCTCATTCCTTCTTCACCATTGAAAATGAAAGTACAATTTCCGAATGCTGAATGTTGATCTTTGAAGACGCTCAACTTCGACATTCTACATCCCCCATTCATAATTCAACATTCGATTTTGAATCGTGATTTCCGAATGTTGAATAACGAATTTTGAAGACGGTCCAAAGCCAGCGAATTTATGCTACTGTGTTTTAGGGCAGCCAACCTGTCATAATTTGTGACCAGCTCATCTTTTTCAGCTATACATAATCCAAACATGAAATCATCCCGAAGATGCTTTGCTTGCTTCTTAAAATAGTAAGTAACCTCCACATCAAAGTTTGTTGATAAAGCTTTTAGCAGATTGAAGTTTTATTTTTCCCTTCTTCGCTAACGATACCTCTTTTACAGACTCTTCTAATTCTTCAAGAAATCTTTGCTTGGGTGTGCCGTGGATCTTCTTTGCCTTGGACTTTCTCAACACAGTTTCTAGTTCCATAACCATCTCTTCGATCGGTTGTATCTTCTTGCTGCCGGAATACATACTTTACTGTTTTGTAAGTAAGATTAGTTTATTAAAATCAAAGAAGCCAATACTAGAATTGAATGATTAGGCAGTCAAAAAGATTACAGTCACCCAGCCGCCCCGCCCTGCCGGAGCCTCGCATGGGCAGGGTATGGTTGTGGCGATAGCTGGCGAAAATAGGGCAATGGTATTCAGGCATTGCCACCGACACCAATCCTAAGAAATTGGAAAAGCAATTGATGGAATTAACCAACAAAAAAGATTTTGGCGGTGTAGGCCTGGGCATTTCTTTTTGTTGGCAGGGAAACATATAGACCTACCAATGCGAAATGCACGGAGTGTGTGAATTGTAGAGCGTGAGGATACTTTAATAATTGTTAGTTCGCTTGTTTGTTTTTTCAAGGGCAACTGCTTGTTTCATTTTTTGATGGGCAATTGATTTACTTAAAGGCTTTGATTTTACCAACAAGTTGTTCCAAACCTATTTTGAAATTCTTGGTTTAAAGGGGTTCTCTTCGATTTGTCTTTGGTTGTTAATCATCTAGGAAACACAGAAATACCATACTTGGCAATAGGATCGTTGCAATTCGTCCTCGTCCGCCACTTTCACTTGTAGCAGTGCTCTTTTGCATTAATAAATTCTTGAAGCAATAAAAAGAATTCTTTTCTTACTGACGTATCCTCGCTCTTTTGGATTGAATTCCGCTTTTGGGGAGCTATCCATTTCTCCAAACTTTAAAAGTTCGTGCGACAGTACGCTCACTATTTCAGGTGGCGTTATTTCGTCTGGGTCTGGAGAGAGATTTAGTTGCGAAAAATCTAAATCCGGGGCAACAACTATTTACTCAAATACACATTCCGGTCGTTGTAAATGCTTAAGAAGTAATCGTCCATCAAATCATCAATGAAGTAGATAGCTTCTCCTGTTGATTTCATTTCGGGGCCAAGCTCTTTATTTACTTCCGGAAATTTGCTGAACGAGAACACGGGTACTTTTATGGCGTATCCTTTTTTAGTAGGATTAAAAGTAAAGTCTTTAACCTTCTTTTCACCCAACATCACTTTGGTAGCATAGTTTACATACGGTTCGTCAT
>Ga0226658_10000936_pt1 | contig 14571 bp, 8 predicted proteins | sample OliLak19BULKMAT1_FD_169091 | JGI IMG/M metagenome (GOLD analysis project Ga0226658, IMG submission 169091) | Freshwater microbial mat bacterial communities from Lake Vanda, McMurdo Dry Valleys, Antarctica - Oligotrophic Lake LV.19.BULKMAT1 (v2)... | ecosystem: Environmental > Aquatic >... | reverse complement strand
GTCCGTGTCTGTCCCGCCGCCCGTGTCCGTCCGCTCGACGCGCGCTCGTCTCGAGTCCGCGTCGCACCTGCCCCTTCGCGCGTCGTTCGCGTCGCGTGTCCTTCAGGCCCGGCCCGCGTCCGCGCGCGGTTCGAGCCCTCCTTCAGTTCGAGTCCCCTAGGTCGAGCCCACCAGGTCGAGAGCCGAATCCGGGATCCACGATGTGTCGTCACCACATCGAACAGTCCCGCGCCTCTCGCCGCCACCGCCCATGACCAAGACCCACGCCCCCGTGCGCCGGTACGGCCGTTACCCGGCCATCGTCGAGCTCCCCGATCTCGTCGAGATCCAAACGCTCGCCTACCACGAGTTCCTGGCCGCGGAACTGCCGCAGTCACAACGACTGATCGAAGGACTCGAAGCGCTCCTGCGCGAGGTCTTCCCGATCTACTCGTACGACAAGACGATGTGCCTCGAGTACGTCGGCTACGAGCTCGGGCGTCCGCGCTACACGATCGACGAGTGTCGCAAGCTGCGTCTCTCGTACGGGTATCCGTTCAAGGTGCGCCTGCGCCTGATCAAGCCCGAACCGGTCGAGGAAGAGGTGTACCTCGGCGAGATCCCGATCATGGTCGGGGGCGGCGAGTTCATCATCAACGGTTCGGAGCGCGTGATCGTCAGCCAGCTCCACCGCTCGCCCGGCGTCGACTTCAGTTACGACCAGTCGACCGCGGGTGACAACCGCAAGCTGCACTCGTGCTGGATCATTCCGGAGCGCGGCTCGTGGGTCGAAATCAACGTCACGAAGAAGGACACGCTCTCGGTCCGCATCGACCAGTCGGGCAAGTTCTCGGCGGTGACGCTCTTGCGCGCGCTGTCCGAGTCGCTGTCGACCGACCGCGACATCCTGCGCCGCTTCTACAAGACCGAAGTGGTCAAGAAGAACAAGACGCAGACGGCGAACACGTTCGCGAAGAACATCACGGACAAGATCGCCGTCGGCGACATCGTCGTCCTGAAGACGGGGGAAGTGCTCGTGCGATCGGGCATGCCGATCCCCGAGAGTTCGGCGCTCGAGATCTCCGGCAGTGACTTGGCCGAGGTCGAGGTCATCGACGCGGACCCGCGCACGATCGACATGCTCATCGTCAACTCGTTGCACGAGGACCCGACGAAGAGCCACGAAGAAGCGCTCCTCAAGATCTACAGCCGCTTGCGCCCGGGCAACCCGGTCCAGCTCGAGAAGGCCCGCGAGCTCTTTCACGAGAAGTTCTTCGATGCCCAGCGCTATCGCCTCGGTCGCGTCGGCCGTTTCCGCCTGAACCGCAAGTTCGGCCTCACGACGGACGAGGACATCCAGGTCCTCCAGGCCGACGACTTCATCCACTGCATCGCCTACATCGTCGATCTGCGCGAGGGCAAGGGCGAGGTCGACGACATCGACAACCTCGGCAACCGCCGCGTGCGCACGATCGCGGAGTTGGCCGCGGACGAGTTCCGCAAGGGCTTGCTCAAGCTGCGTCGCACCGCGCAAGAGCGCATGAACATGGACGCGGGGGCCGAGTCGGTCAGCCCGCGCACGCTCATCAACTCGAAGACGTTCTCCAGCGCGGTCGAGTACTTCTTCGGCCGCAGCGAGCTCTCGCAGGTCGTCGACCAGGCGAACCCGCTCAGCCAGCTCACGCACGAGCGTCGCCTCTCGGCCCTCGGGCCGGGTGGTTTGAACAGGAAGCGCGCCGGGTTCGACGTGCGCGACGTGCACCTGTCGCACTACGGGCGACTGTGCCCGATCGAGACGCCGGAAGGCAGCAACATCGGCCTGATCAGCTCGCTCGCGATCTACGCGCGACTCGACGAATACGGCTTCCTCACGGCGCCTTATCGCCGCATCAAGGACGGCAAGCTGACCGACGAGGTCAAGTACTTGCGCGCCGACGAGGAGAGCGGACTCGTCATGGCTCCGGCCGACGTCGAGCTCGGGCCGGGCAACGTGCTCGCGGGTGATCGCGTCCTCGCGCGCCGCAACGGCGACAACATCGAAGTTCCGCCGAACGAGGTCGACTACGTCGACGTGGCGCCGAACCAGATCATCGGCGTCTCCGCCGCGCTGATTCCGTTCCTCGAACACGACGACGCCAACCGCGCGTTGATGGGTTCGAACATGCAACGGCAGGCCGTTCCGCTCCTGCGTCCGGAGATCCCGGTCGTCGGCACGGGCATGGAGCTCGCCGTCGCGCGCAACTCGAGTCTGCCGGTCTACGCCAAGAAGCCGGGCGTCGTGAAGTACGCGGACAGCCGCCGAATCGTCGTCGACGACGAGGAATACGAGCTGACCAAGTTCCGCGGCATGAACGAGCGGACTACGCAGAACCATCGACCGGTGGTCCAAGAAGGACAGACCGTCAAGAAGGGTCAACTGCTCGCCGACGGCGCGTCCACTTCGTTGGGCGAGCTCGCTCTGGGCAAGAACCTGCTCGTCGCGTTCATGCCCTGGGACGGGTTCAACTACGAGGACGCGATCCTCGTGTCCGAGCGCCTCGTCCAGGACGACACGTTCACTTCGATCCACATCGAGGAGTACGAGGTCGAGATCCGCGAGACGAAGCTCGGCAAGGAAGAGTTCACGCGCGACATCCCGAACGTGGGTGAGAAGGCGCTGTCGAACCTCGACGACGCTGGCATCGTGCGCATCGGGACATTCGTCGAAGCCGGTGACATCCTGGTCGGCAAGGTCGCTCCGAAGTCGAAGAGCGAGCTCACGCCGGAAGAGAAACTGCTCCACGCGATCTTCGGCAAGGCCGGCGTGGACGTGAAGAACGCGAGCCTCACGATGCCTCCCGGCACGCGCGGGGTCGTGATCGACGCTCAGAAATACAGCCGTCGCGTCAACTTGACCGACGCCGAACGAACCAAGGCGCTGGGCGTCATCCGCGATGCGGAACGCGACTTCCTGAAGGCGCTGCGCGACAACACGGTCGGCATGCTGCGCGAGGTCAAGGTCGCGCTGGGAACCGACATCGTCGACGAGCTCACGAACAAGCCCGCGACGATCGACGACACGGCGACCTACGACGAACTGCGTCGCGTCAAGCTGCTCTGTCAGCGTGCCGCCGAGGACTTCGCGCAGAAGGAAAAGCGGGAGAAGGCACTCGGCGCGATCAACGAGTACACGGCTCGCATCGAGGCCCGCGAGGCCGAGAAGAACAAGGTCGTCAACCGCCTGTCGCGCGGTGACGAGCTGCCGACCGGCGTGCTCGAGAAGGTCATGGTCTATGTCGCCACGAAGCGGAACCTGTCCGTCGGCGACAAGATGGCCGGACGCCACGGCAACAAGGGCGTCATCAGCAAGATCTGCCCGGTCGAGGACATGCCGTACCTCGAGGACGGGACGTCCGTCGACATCGTGCTCAACCCGCTCGGCGTGCCGAGCCGGATGAACGTCGGACAGATCCTCGAGACGCACCTCGGCCTCGCCTGCCGCAAGCTCGGCATCCGTGCTTGCACGCCGGCGTTCGACGGCGCGAAGGAAGAGGAGATCGAAAAGACTCTCATCGAGGCCGGCCTGCCCGGCAGCGGCAAGTTCACGCTCTTCGACGGGCGCACGGGCGTCGCGTGCGAGCAGAAGGTCACCGTCGGCGTGATGTACATGCTGAAGCTGCACCACCTCGTCGACGAAAAGGTGCACGCGCGTGCGACGGGGCCGTACAGCCTCATCACGCAGCAACCTCTCGGCGGCAAGGCGCGCTTCGGCGGTCAGCGCTTCGGCGAGATGGAAGTGTGGGCGCTCGAAGCCTACGGCGCGGCAGCGATCCTCCAGGAGCAGCTGACCGTGAAGTCGGACGACGTCGACGGCCGGACCAAGATCTACGAATCGATGGTCAAGGGCCTGAACATCCTCGAACCGGGCACGCCCGTGTCCTTCGAAGTGTTGACGAACGAGATCAAGGGCTTGGGGCTCAACATGCAGCTCCACAAGAAGGCCACGACAACACTTTGATCCAGCACGACGCTTCGAGCCACGACATCACTTTGATCCAGCACGACGCTGCGAGCCAGCACGACGCTGCGAGCCACCACGACGCTGCGAGCCACCACGACGCTGCCAGCCACCACGACGCTTCGAGCGAGCAAGACGCTTTGAGCCACCACGACGCGTTGATCGAGCAAGACCGTTTGAGCCAGCACGACGCTTGGAGTCGCTGAGGAGATTCCCATGGCCGACCTGATGTACAACCGCGTCAACGACTACGGCAGCGTCACGATCTCGCTGGCCAGCCCGGAGGACATCCGGTCTTGGTCCTACGGCGAGGTGAAGAAGCCGGAGACCATCAACTACCGGACGTATCGCCCGGAGCGCGACGGCCTCTTCTGCGAGCGCATCTTCGGGCCCGAGAAGGACTGGGAGTGCTTCTGCGGCAAGTACAAGGGCATCAAGCACAAGGGCATCGTCTGCGACAAGTGCGGCGTGATGATCACGCACAGCCGCGTGCGCCGTAAGCGGATGGGCCACATCAACCTGGCCGCGCCCGTCGCGCACATCTGGTTCTTCAAGGCGATGCCTTCGCGCCTGGGCAACTTGCTCGGGATGAAGGTGTCGAACCTCGAGCGCGTCATCTACTTCCAGGACTACGTGGTCGTCGATGCCGGCGACACGAAGTTGGAGCCGATGCAGCTCTTGACCGAAGACGAATTCCGTCAGGCGCGCGCGATGTACGGCAGCGAGTTCGACGCCGACATGGGCGCCGAAGCCGTCAAGAAGATGCTGCGCAAGCTCGACCTCCAGAAGCTCTCGGAGGAGTTGCGCGAGGAGCTGCTCTCGACGAAGTCGAAGCAGAAGATCAAGGACATCATCAAGCGGTTGAAGACCGTCGAGATGCTGCGCGACTCTTCGCAGAGCGCCGAGTACATGGTGCTCGACGTCATCCCGGTCATCCCGCCGGATCTGCGCCCACTCGTCTTGCTCGACTCGGGCAACTTCGCGACGAGCGACCTGAACGATCTCTACCGCCGCCTCATCAACCGCAACAACCGGTTGAAGAAGCTGCTCGACCTCAACGCGCCCGAAGTGATCATCCGCAACGAGAAGCGGATGCTCCAACAGTCGGTCGACGCGCTGTTCGACAACGGCCGTTGCCGCCGTCCGGTCCTCGGCAGCAGCAACCGCCCGCTCAAGTCCCTGACGGACATGATCAAGGGCAAGCAGGGTCGCTTCCGCGAGAACCTGCTCGGCAAGCGCGTCGACTACTCCGCGCGTTCCGTGATCGTCGTCGGTCCGGAACTGCGCCTGCACCAGTGCGGTCTGCCGAAGAAGGTCGCCCTCGAGCTCTTCCAGCCGTTCATCATCCGCCGCCTCAAGGAGCTCTCGCTCGCCGACACGATCAAGTCGGCGAAGCGCATGCTCGAGCGGCGCGACGAAGAGGTTTGGGACATCCTCGAGGAGGTCATCCGCGACCACCCGGTGCTCCTGAACCGCGCGCCGACGCTGCACCGCATGGGTATCCAGGCGTTCGAGCCGGTGCTCATCGAGGGCAACGCGATCCGTCTGCACCCGCTGGTGTGCGGCGGCTTCAACGCCGACTTCGACGGTGACCAGATGGCCGTCCACCTGCCGCTCTCGTACGAGGCGCAGATCGAAGCGTCGACGCTCATGCTGTCGACGAACAACGTGTTCTCGCCCGCGAACGGCGCGCCGATCATCTCGCCGTCGCAGGACATGGTCCTCGGGCTCTACTACCTGACGAAGTCGCCGACGGTCTCGAAGGAGACGCCGAAGCGCTACGGCTCGCTGCAGGAGCTCTTCCTCGCCTACGCGCACAACGACACGCGCACGCACCGCGCCGTGCAGGTGCGGATGGAGCCCGGTGTGCTCGTCAAGCAGCACCCGAGCCAACCGCCCGTCGCGATCGGTGAGGACGGCAAGATCCAGGACACAGAGAAATTCCCGGAAGGTGGCAAGCCCTCGGAAAGTGGCAAGTCCCCGGAAGGTGGCAAGTCCCCGGAAAGTGGCAAGCGTGTCTCGATCACCACCACGGTGGGACGCGCGCTGTTCAACGACATCCTTCCCGCGGGAATGTACTTCTACAACTACGAGCTCACGAAGAAGGGCGTCCAGGAGTTGATCTCGGACTGCCACCGTCTGCTCGGTCGCGATGCGACGCTGAAGCTGCTCGACGATCTCAAGGACCTCGGCTTCAAGGCCGCGACGCGCGCGGGTCTCTCGTTCGGCAAGGACGACATCCGCATCCCGGCGACGAAGGGCAAGATCCTCGTCGACACGCAGAAGGAGATCGACAAGGTCGAGAAGGCCTTCCAGAAGGGGATCATCACGAGCGGCGAACGCTACTTGAAGATCGTCGACCACTGGACGCACGCACGCGAACGCGTCGGCGAAGAACTCATGATCGTGCTGCGTGAGGACTTCGACGAGAAGACCGGTTACGTGAACCCGATCTACTGCATGGTCACGTCGGGCGCCCGGGGCTCGATCGACCAGGTGCGCCAGCTCGGCGGTATGCGCGGTCTGATGGCCAAGCCGTCCGGCAAGATCATCGAGACGCCGATCAAGGCCAACTTCCGCGAAGGCTTGAAGGTGCTCGAGTACTTCAGCTCGACCCACGGCGCGCGGAAGGGGTTGGCCGACACGGCGCTCAAGACGGCCGATGCCGGCTATCTGACGCGCAAGCTGACGGACGTCGCGCAGAACGTCGTCATCACGATGGAGGATTGCGGCACCTTGAACGGCGTCCACAAGGGCGTCGTTTACAAGGGCGAGAAGGTCGCCGTCTCCCTCGCCAAGGGCATCAAGGGCCGCGTCGCTCGCGACACGATCATGGACTTCGTCAACGACGAGGTGATCGTCCGCGAGAACGAGGTCATCACCGAAGACATCGCCGAACGGCTCGAGAAGCTCGGCTACGACAAGATCAAGGTGCGCAGTGCTCTGACGTGCGAGGCCTCTCTCGGCACGTGCGCACGCTGCTACGGGATGGACCTCGCCCGCGGCACTCTGGCCGAACGCGGACTCGCGGTCGGCATCATCGCCGCGCAATCGATCGGCGAGCCGGGCACGCAGCTCACGATGCGGACGTTCCACATCGGTGGCACGGCCAGCCGGTCGGTCGAGGAATCTGAACGTAAGGTCAAGCGCGAAGGCCGCGTGGCCTTCACGAACCTGAAGGTCGTGAAGAACGCGTCCGGCAAGTTCGTCGTGCTGAACCGGAACGGTGAAGTCGCGCTGATGGATGCTCGCGACCGCGAGATCGACCGCCTCTCGATCCCGGTCGGCGCTGAAATGCTCGTCGTGGACGGTGCACAAGTGAAGGGCGGCGACGTCCTCTGCAAGTGGGACCCGCACAACGTTCCGATCCTCGCGGAGTTCGGCGGCACGATCCGCTACGAAGACCTCAAGGAAGGGAAGACCTTGAAGACCGAGCGCGACGCGCGTCGCGACTCGATCCGCAAGCAGGTCATCGAACACAAGGGCGACCTGCACCCGCAGCTCGTCCTCGACGACAAGCACGGCACGCCGCTCGCGATCTATCCGATCCCCGAACGCGCGTACATCGAAGTCGACGACGGCCAGAAGATTCTTGCCGGTGACCTCATCGCGAAGACGGCGCGCGAAGCGTCGGGCACGCAGGACATCACGGGCGGTCTGCCGCGGGTCACCGAGCTCTTCGAAGCTCGTCGTCCCAAGGAACCGGCCGTCACGGCCGAGATCGACGGCATCATCGAGCTGGGCGACAAGAAGCGCGGCAAGCGCACGATCATCGTCAAGGCGCTCGGCACGAAGGGTGAAGTGCTCCAAGAGCACGAACACTCGGTGCCGCAGGGCAAGCACTTGCGCGTCCACAAGGGCGACGAAGTGCGCGCCGGCGAGGCGCTCGTCGACGGCCCGCTCGATCCGCACGATCTGTTGCGGATCCGCGGCGAGGACCCGGTCCTCGACTACCTCCTCAAGGAGATCCAGAACGTCTATCGCAGCCAGTCGGTGACGATCGACGACAAGCACATCGAGATCATCTTGGCGCAGATGACGCGCAAGATTCAGGTGCGCGACCCGGGCAACTCGGACTTCCTGCCGGGTGCCGTCGTCGACAAGTTCCGCTTCAAGCGCGAGAACGAGCGCCTGAAGAAGGAGCGCAAGAAGCCGGCTTCCGGCGAGACGCTGCTCCTCGGTGTGACGAAGGCGTCGCTGTCGTCGGAGTCGTTCATCTCCGCGGCGAGCTTCCAAGAGACGACGAAGGTTCTCACGGAGGCCGCGATCGCGGGCCGTCGCGACTACCTCGTCGGCCTCAAGGAGAACGTCATCCTCGGGCACATGGTCCCGACGGGCACCGGCTTCCGCGACCACTACCGCACCCGCGTCAAGAAGAACATCGACTTCGGTGACATGGGCAGTGGCATGGGTTCGGCCGCCGGTCCGCGGGCACCGATCGACGATCTCGACGCGCTGCTCGCGAACAGCCTCGACGCGGAACGCGCGGCCGCCGGGATGGTCCTCGCGGCCACGGGCTCCGACGGCGGTGGCGCCAGCGTCGCGCCCAGTGCGCCGCGCGGGAACGCCACTGCCAAACTCGGCGACGACGTCCAATGACGGGCGGGTCCGAACCCGCACTGCGAATAATGCGGCGGGTCCGGACCCGCACTGTGAACGCTGGGCAGGTCCGAACCCGCACTGTGAACGCTGGGCGGGTCCGAACCCGCACTGTGAACAATGCAGCGGGTCCGAACCCGCACTGTGAACGCTGGGCAGGTCCGAACCCGCACTGTGAACAATGCAGCGGGTCCGAACCCGCACTGTGAACGCTGGGCAGGTCCGAACCCGCACTGTGAACAATGCAGCGGGTCCGAACCCGCACGGTGAGAGCGCTCTCCGACACCCTCAGCGCAGCTCCGCGGCGCAGACCCCGTTCTTGCTTCACAGGTTCTGACAGCCGTGGCCCCCGGGGCCCCGGCCTGCTCCGAAACCCCGGGATCTCGGTGGACGCGACTCCGCCGAGATCCTTGACCGATCGCACTGCGCCGGTAGACTTCTTGCCCCCCGCGAGGACCGTTGACCGGTCCCTCCCCCGACCCGTGCTGCAACTCCTTTGCGGCGCCGCCGAGCCTCCGACCGAGATCCGAATGCCTACCGTCAACCAACTCGTGCGCAAGGGCCGCAAGCCGGTCCAGAACCGCTCGAAGTCTCCGGTGCTCGACAAGTGCCCGCAGCGCCGCGGCGTGTGCCTGATCGTCAAGACGCAGACCCCGAAGAAGCCGAACTCGGCGCTGCGCAAGGTCGCACGGGTGCGTCTCTCCAATCAGAAGGAGATCACCTGCTACATCCCGGGTGAAGGCCACAACCTGCAGGAGCACTCCGTCGTGCTCGTGCGCGGTGGCCGCGTCCGCGACCTCCCGGGTGTGCGCTACCACATCCTGCGCGGCACGCTGGACGCCTCGGGCGTCGACGGCCGTCAGCAAGGGCGTTCGAAGTACGGCGCGAAGCGCCCGAAGAAGTGACGTAACCCTCCTCCTTCTTCGCCCAGCCGCACGCTTCAGCTTCGTCCAGCCGCACGCCCAGAACTCCTCGAGCCCATGCCCCGCAACTACACGTCGACCGCCCGACTCCTGCGCCCGGATCCGAAGTTCCAGTCGCTGCTCGCGACGAAGATCATCAACAAGCTCATGTGGGGCGGCAAGCGCAGCACCGCTCAAGGGATCTTCTACGACGCCATCGATCTGGCTCACAAGAAGCTCCCGGACGTGCAAGATCCGGCCGAGATCTTCACCAAGGCGATCGAGAACGTGCGCCCGATGGTCGAAGTCCGCAGCAAGCGCGTCGGCGGCGCGAACTACCAGGTTCCGCGCGAGGTCAAGCGCGCGCGCCAGCAGTCGCTCGCCATCCGTTGGCTGATCGACAACTCGCGCAAGAAGAAGGGCAAGGCGATGGCCAAGAAGCTCTCGGAAGAGCTCGTGGATGCCTTCAACGGCACCGGCTCCTCGGTGCAGTGGAAGGAACAGGTCCACAAGATGGCCGAGGCGAACAAGGCCTACGCGCACTACGCGAACAACTGATCCGACGCGCGCAGCGCGGACGGTCGATATCACTCAGCTGGTATCAATCAGCCGGTATCACTCTGGAGCTCGCACGGCCGATCGCCGTGCGGGCTCCGATCCTATCCAGCAGCACGGTCCTGCTCTTACCCGGCCTCGTTCTCGTTCGTACCCGCGCGACTCGATCGGAGCGGCCGTGACGGTAGAACCGTACGCATCCGGCGTCGCGCCGCTGGTCCGGCCCGGATCTCGGTACGAACATCCGACACCGCGCCGCTCGAACTCATTCCGCGCACGCTCCGCAACGAACACCGATGGCCGCGCCCGACGAATCCGACAGGCCTCGCGCGAGCGCGGCTCCGAGCGAGACGAGCCTCGACGTCTTGATCCTGCGCGATCCGCGCGAGTCGACGGCGAAGTGCTCGCTCACACCTGTGCGCGGCTTTCCCGGGGTGCGATTTCTCTCGTGGAAGCACGACCGGCGGTTCGCGGTGGGAGAGCGCGTTCTCCTGCACGCCGAGGGCGAACTGATCACGGACCGCGATGCCGGGCGGCCGCTCCTCCTCATCGACTGCGCCTGGCGGCGCGTGCCGGCACTCCTCGCAACTTGCGACGGAGAACTCACGCTGCGCCGACTGCCGCGGCTCGCGACGGCGTACCCGCGGCGAAGTCTCACGTTCCGGGATCCCGACGAGGGGCTGGCCTCGATCGAGGCGCTTTACGCGGCGCTCGCGATGCTCGGTCGGCCGACACCGGAGCTTCTCGCTGGCTATCGATTCGCCGACGAATTCCTGCGGCGGAATCCGGATCTTCCGCGTTGATCGTCTGAGCAGGATGCGCGACCGACTCCGCCCGGTATCCTGCCCCGTCCCATGGATCCCGCACGGATCCGCAACTTCGGGCTCGCGGCCCACATCGACGCCGGCAAGACGACAGTCTCCGAGCGGATCCTGTTCAACACGGGCGTCGAGCATCGCTTCGGCAACGTCGACGAGGGCACGACCGTGCTCGACTGGATGCAGGAGGAGCGCGAGCGCGGGATCACGATCACCGCTGCTGCGACCACTGTTCCGTGGCGCGGCTACCGCCTGCATCTGATCGACACGCCGGGTCACGTCGACTTCGGCATCGAGGTCGAGCGTTCGATGCGCGTGCTCGACGGCGCGGTGCTCGTGCTCGACTCCGTGATGGGCGTGCAAGCGCAGTCGGAGGCGGTGTGGCGGCAGATGAAGCGCCATCGCGTGCCGTACTTCGCGTTCGTCAACAAGCTCGACAAGATCGGCGCGGACTACTTGCGCGCCGTCGCGGACCTCGCGCGGCGACTCGGCGAACCGGCGATTCCCGTGCAATATCCGCTGTACGGAGCTGCGGATGCGAGCGGCGGCCGCGCGCTCGTCGGACTCGTGGACCTCGTGACGCTCTCGACTTGGACGTTCGATGCGCAGCGCATCGAGGCCCGCTCGGAAACGCTCGAAATCCCGAGCGCTGCGCGCGACGACGTGCTCGTCCTGCGCGCGGAACTCCTCGAGAAGTTGGCCGAGGACGACGAGACTCTCCTCGGGTTCGTCGCCGAAGGACGCGAACCACCGCGCGAACTCGTCGTCGCCGCACTGCGCAAGCGCACGATCGCGGGCACGCTCGTGCCCGTTCTGTGCGGCGCAGCGCAGCGGAACTTCGGGATCCATCCGCTGCTCGACGCGGTCGTCGATCTCCTGCCCTCACCGCTCGACCTGCCGCCGGTGAAAGGACGCGATCCGGAAATCGGTGACGAAGTCGAACGTGCGTGCTCGATCGACGCGCCGTTCGCGGCGCTCGCGTTCAAGCTGCAAGCGATGCCGCACGGCGATCTCACGTTCGTGCGCGTCTATTCCGGCGCGATCGAGCCGGGGGCTTCGGTCTGGAATCCGCGCACGCGTCGTTTCGAGCGCATCGCGCGCATTTTGCGCATGCACGCCCAAGCGGGAGAGGCGGTCCCGCGAGCGGCGGCGGGGGACATCGTCGCCCTCACGGGACTCAAAGCCACCGCGACCGGCGACACGTTGTGCGCCAAGGATGCGCCGATCGTCCTCGAACGTCTCGACGTACCCGATCCAGTCCTGTCCCTGGTCATCGAGCCCGCGTCGTCGGCCGATCGCGACAAGTTGCGCGCCGCGCTCGCGCGCTTGGAGCACGAGGACCCGACTTTCCGCCTGCGCGAGGAGCCCGAAACCGGTCAGTGGATCGTCTCGGGGATGGGGGAGCTGCACCTCGAGGTCGCGCGGCACCGTTTGGAGACCGAGTTCAAGGTCGCGGTCGAGACCGGCGCCCCGCGCGTGGCCTACCGCGAGGCGTTGCTCTCCGGCGCGCGCGGCGCCGCACGCGTCGAGAAGCAGGTCGGGACCAAAGAGGTTTTCGGCGCGGTCGAGCTCGAGCTCTTCGTCGCCCCGGACCTCGATCGTCCGCGCATCGAGTGGGCCACGGACTGCCAGACCCCGGAGCCATTTCGGCGCGCCGTCGCCGAGGCCCTCGGTATGGAGACGCAGACCGGGCCGCGCTTCGGCCACCCGCTCGTCCACATCGCGATCCGTGTCGACGGCGGGGAGTCCGACCCGCGCCGCGACGCCGAGCTCGGCTTCGTCCAAGCCGCGGTCACGGCACTGCGTCAGGCCCTCGAGGCTTCGAAGATCGGCCTTTTCGAGCCGCGGATGGCCTTCGAGATCCAAACTCCGGCCGACTTCTCGAGCGGGATCATCGCCGACCTGAACTCGCGCAAGGCGAGCGTCGAGGAAGTGCGCAGCGAGGGGCCGTGGCGCACGATCCTCGGCAACGTGCCCCTGTCGCGCATGTTCGGCTACTCGACGGCCGTGCGCTCCCTCTCGCAGGGGCGAGCCAGCTTCACGATGCTCCCGGCCGGGCTCCGGCACGTGCCCGAGGACGAGCTCGTCGCGCGCGGCTTGGTCTGGACTTGACCGTTCCCGAGCGGGTCTCCGAGGAACTCTTACCTCGTCGTTGACGAGGGGGGGGGTCACGATTACCATCCTCGGCCCTTTGCGGCGCGATCAGCGTCCGAGACCCATCTCGGAACGATCGCGACGACGTGGGATCCCGAACGAACCGCTTGAAATCGCCGCGCCGAAACCGGCCGCAGCACGCACGACGACCATGAAGGACAAGATCCAGATCCGGATGGAGGCCTACGATCACGAAGCCCTCGACCAGTCGGGGCTCGAGATCGTGGAGACCGCCAAGCGGACCGGCGCCCGCGTCGCGGGTCCGATCCCGCTTCCGACTCGGATCGAGAAGTACACGGTCCTCCGCTCGCCGTTCATCGACAAGAAGTCGCGCGAGCAGTTCGAGATCCGCACGCACAAGCGCCTCATCTACATCTCGGAGCCGACCAGCCAAACGGTGGACGCTCTGAGCAGCCTGAACATGCCCGCGGGCGTGGACATCCGCATCAAGGCCTAGCGCCGAAAGCGCGGCGCGCGCTTCCCCGCTGGGGAGGCCACCTCGACGAGGGCGCGACGTGTTGGATCCGGACTTCGGTCCGGCCACGACCGACGAATCGTTTCTTTTCCACTCACGAGTGACGGGAGCAGCGCCTGCCAGGCTGCGGACTGCGGTTCGAGGCGACTCGATCGTGGACCGCGCCGCTTGGCGAGCGTGATTTCCCGAGCACGGAACCCGCTCCGCGGATCGACCGGCCCTTTCGGCCCGAGATCGCGCGGTGCGCACGCCGTGCAGCCGCGTGGCCAGGCGTCCGGTCCTCCGTTGTGGGGGACCACCTGGTCGAACCGGTGCTCACGATTCCCCCGAGGCCGAACGGTCTCTCAGGGAGTTCAAGGACTCATGACGCTGATCCTAGGACGCAAGCGCGGAATGACGCAGCTGTTCGCCGCCGACGGCACGGTCACTGGTGTGACCGTGGTCGAGGCGGGTCCGTGCGTTGTCACGCAGGTCAAGACCACGGCGCGCGAAGGCTACGACGCGATCCAGATCGCCTTCGAAGACGTCACCGACAAGCGGGTTGCGAAGCCCCAAGTCGGTCACTTCCAGAAGGCCGGCGTCGGCTCGAAGCGCTTCCTGCGCGAAGACCGGCTCGCCGCCCAGAAAAGTGACGGCAAGAACGGTGACGCGAAGAACGGTGACGCGAAGAAGGTCGGCGACACGCTGACCTGCGACGTGTTCCAAGTCGGCGACATCGTCGACGTCATCGGCACCTCGAAGGGCCGCGGTTTCGCCGGCACGATCAAGCGCCACGGCTTCAGCCGCGGACCCGAGACGCACGGCTGCATGAACGTGCGCCAGCCCGGCTCGCTCGCCAGCAAGCGCATCGGCAAGGTCGTCAAGGGCAAGCGCCTCGGCGGTCACATGGGCGACGAGCGCTGCACCTCGAAGAACCTCGCGGTCGTCAAGATCGACACCGAGCGCAACCTGCTCTACCTGCGCGGATCGGTCGCGGGTCCGGCCAACGGATTCGTCCAGGTCCAAACCGCGAAGACCGGGTATCGCGCCAAGAAGGCGGGGGCCTAAGCCATGAAGGTGCAGAGCTACGACGCGAGCGCAGCCGGCAAAGCC
>Ga0226658_10000928_pt1 | contig 14636 bp, 7 predicted proteins | sample OliLak19BULKMAT1_FD_169091 | JGI IMG/M metagenome (GOLD analysis project Ga0226658, IMG submission 169091) | Freshwater microbial mat bacterial communities from Lake Vanda, McMurdo Dry Valleys, Antarctica - Oligotrophic Lake LV.19.BULKMAT1 (v2)... | ecosystem: Environmental > Aquatic >... | reverse complement strand
TACTTGGCCCTGACGAAAAAGTGAAATTGCCCGTCACACTCTTCACGCATGAAAAGAAGATCAAGAATGTAAAAATTGAAGTAACAGCAAGCGGACCGCTCACCCTGCTGGGCGATGCATCCAAATCTTTTGTCATGCCTGTGTCAGGAGATTTGACTGTAGATTTTGATTTGGCTGTAAAAGCAGAAACAGGTATTGGCAAGGTAACAGTAAAAGCAACTAGTGGGTCATTCCAGTCCGTGGATGAAATTGAAATTGATGTGCGCAATCCCAATGTCGCGGCCTCACAAGTATTGGAAACGTATCTTGAAGCAGGAAAGACCTGGGATGCCACCGTAGTTCCGGTAGGTGTGGCAGGAACAAACTCAAGCGTGTTGGAAGTCTCCAACATCCCGCCTATCAACTTAGAATCTCGGCTCCGTTATTTAATCGATTACCCGCACGGCTGCATTGAACAAACTACCTCGGCAGCTTTTCCACAACTTTATTTAAACGTTGTAAAAGAATTAACGGAGCGTGAAAAAACACTGACTTCGTTTAATGTAACAAAGGCGATCGAACGCTTAAAAATGTTTCATGCCAGAGACGGTGGCTTTGGCTACTGGCCGGGAGATGAATCTTCTGATGAATGGGGCACCACGTATGCCGGGCACTTTGTTATGGAAGCTGCCGACAAAGGTTATTTTGTTCCGGAAGACATGTTGAAACGCTGGAAGAAATACCAAAAGAACAAAGCACTGGAATGGCGAAGAGTTATGAACAAACATTATAGCTACGACAATGAGTTAATCCAAGCCTATCGGTTGTATACACTTGCGCTGGCGGGCGCACCCGAATTAGGAGCCATGAACCGATTGCGAGAACATGATAATTTATCAGTTCAATCAAAATGGATGCTAGCATCTGCTTACGTTAAAGCAGGCCAACCCGAGGCTGCTAAGAGCCTAGTCAGCACATTAACGACAGCTATTAAACCGTATCAAGAGATGTCGTATTCCTATGGCAGCGATGTGCGCGACCAAGCTATTATTTTAGAAACGCTGGTTCTGCTAGGTGACAAAACGAAAGCTTTTGAAATGGTGAAAATAATTTCTGCAAAGTTGAGCAATCAGTATTGGATGAGTACTCAGACGATTGCTTACAGCTTAAAGTCGATTGCACAATTTATCGCGACCGAAAAACGAGGCGAGATTAGCTATCAATACTCGTTCAATGGTAAACAAGTGAATACCGTTTCACAACTTCCTATTTCGCAGGCTTCCTTGCCAATAAAAGGGACACAAAAAATGCCTGTCAAGATAACCAACGAAAGCAAAGGAGGTCTATTCGTTCGAGTAATCAATACGGGCATTCCCGCCCAGAGACAAGAGCAAGCAGAGGAAAATAATCTGGTGGTCTACACGAGCTATACCGACATGAAAGGCAACGCTATCAATGTATCAAGTTTGAAACAAGGAACAGAATTCATGGCTAACGTCTCGGTCAAAAACCCCGGTCTGCGCGGAAGCTATGAGAACATGGCGTTATCACAGGTATTTCCGTCAGGCTGGGAAATCAACAATTTTCGCTTGACGAATGATGAAAGCCAGGCGAAGACCGACCGCGGTGATTATCAAGACATCCGTGATGATAGGGTTTATACTTACTTCAGTTTAGGTGCCGGAAGCACTCGAAGTTTCTCGGTTGTGTTAACAGCCAGCTATGCGGGATCTTTTTATTTGCCGGGCGTTAGCTGTGAAGCCATGTATGACCACAGCATTTATGCCAAACAAAAAGGAAGCATGGTGGACGTAGTGAAACGGGTAAGTTCGGTTAACTGATAACCACTTTTGGTAGTCCAATGAAAAAAGTAAGGCTACGCTGGAAATTGCTGATTGGGCTTTTTTGCTTGATGGCCATCCTTTTTTACGTGAGCCTACCCAAGCAATTATTCTCCGATCCGTATTCAATCGTACTCGAAGATAAGCGAGGCGATCTATTAAGCGCAGCAATCGCGGCTGATGGCCAGTGGCGGTTTCCAGAGCAGCATGACGTGCCCGAAAAATTTGTAAAGGCGCTAACACTCTACGAGGACAAGAGATTCTTCTATCACTTGGGCGTTGATTTCATTTCACTTGGCCGTGCCCTTAAGCAGAATATTCAGCAACGAAAAGTAGTGAGTGGTGGAAGTACTATTTCCATGCAGGTTATACGGCTGGCTCGAAAAAATAAATCCCGTACTGTTTTTGAGAAGTGTATTGAATTGATATTGGCGACTCGCCTGGAATTGGGAAATTCTAAAAAGGAAATATTTTCATTGTACTCCTCTCATGCGCCTTTCGGTGGCAATGTGGTGGGGCTAGAGGCTGCCTGCTGGCGCTACTTCGGCCGCGCCCCCAACGAGTTGAGTTGGGCAGAGGCATCGCTGCTAGCCGTTTTACCAAACAACCCCTCGCTGATTCATCTTGGAAAAAACAGAGAGCGGTTGCAAACGAAGCGAAATAAATTGTTGACGCGATTGGCAGCCGAAGGACTACTGGACAAACTCTCTTTGTCATTGGCAATAGTAGAACCCATACCCAACAATCCTTTGCCACTTCCCCGCTGGGCTTCTCATTTGCTGGATCGTGTTTCAAAAACTGAAAAAGGTAATCGAAAGGTAAAGACCACCATTGACCTACCGCTGCAACAACAAGTACTGCAACTGGTAAATGATCACCACGTGAAGCTACGGGGGAATCAAATCTTCAACGCTGCTGCGCTGGTCATGGAAGTGAAAACCGGCAACGTACTTGCCTATGTCGGTAACGTCTCGTCTGGTGCCAGCCATCAAGAAAATGTGGACATCATTACTTCGCCACGAAGCACGGGAAGTATTTTGAAACCCTTTTTGTATGCCGCCATGCTGGACGATGGCAAGATGTTGCCCACCACCTTACAGCCCGATGTTCCGTTGGTGATCAATGGCTTTGCTCCTCAAAATTTCTCAAGAGAATATGATGGCGCTGTATCGGCAGATCAAGCATTGATTCGTTCCCTTAATATTCCCGCAGTGGTAGAGCTTAGGAGCTATCGGTACGAAAAATTTTATGAGCTCCTTAAAAATATTGGCATCTCTACATTGAATAGACCTGCCGATCACTATGGCCTTTCGCTCATCTTGGGCGGAGCAGAGGGCACCTTGTGGGACATCACCGGGGCATACGCTTCCATGGCACGTTCGCTAAATAATTATTTTGATTATCCCGGCAAAAATAAGTATCGAATAAGTGATTTTCATCGTCCGTATTTTGTTGAGACTGATTCTTCCGACCGTGATGCAAATAGTGGCAACGAAGAGACTTCGCGGCTGAGTGCTTCAGCATCTTACCTTACGCTAAGTGCGCTTCAAGAAGTTTATCGTCCCGGAGAGCAAACCGGTTGGCGGTATTTCAACAACGCCAAACGAATTGCTTGGAAGACAGGAACGAGCCACGGCTTGCGCGATGGATGGGCGGTCGGCCTCAATGCAGATTATGTGGTGGGCGTTTGGGTTGGCAATGCAGACGGTGAAGGAAGGCCCGGCCTAACAGGAACAGAATCAGCGGCCCCTCTCCTGTTTGACATTTTCTCGTTGCTACCCGGCAACAATTGGTTTCAAAAGCCCACTAGTGAGATGACCGAAATTATTGCTTGCACAAAAAGCGGATATCGCGTTTCTTCTTCGTGTGAAAGTGCAGAAACGATTTGGGTAACAAAATCCGGTTTGCAAACCAGTGCCTGTCCTTTCCACAAAAAGATTCACGTGTCAAAAGATTTGCGCCACCAATTACATGCTGGTTGTGTATCGCTTGATGAGATGACCGCAGCCAATTGGTTTGTTCTCCCACCTGTTCAGGAATACTATTTCAAATTAAAAGAGTTGAATTACAAACCACTTCCTCCTTTTCGAAAAGACTGCATGAACCCGCGCACTATTGCCGCAATGGACATTATCTATCCAAGATCAAATGCAAAAGTGTTTGTGCCACGTGAGCTGGATGGATCGCTGGGCAAAACGGTATTTGAGGCCGCTCATCGAAATGCGGAATCAACAATCTACTGGCATATCGATGGAGAGTTTAAAGGAGTGACAAAAGGAAATCACCAAATGGCTTTTCACCCCGGTGTTGGAAATCATACGTTAACATTGGTAGACGAAAAAGGTGAGATTGTAGTGCAGGCGTTTCAGGTATTGTGAGAATTCAATGACCAATTTAAAACAAAAACTTATCGAAGCGATTTTAATATCGATGTCACTGATTGGGTTGCACTTGTTCCCCCCAACGTAGCGCAATCGTATCGCTTGTGCTTCTATCGCCCACCTTCAATTATATCCACTTTTGATTAACAGATAGCTTGCAAAAGTTACTTTACTCCCATTATTAAAAGCACAAGCGAGACGCGCCAGTGAAGGGAACTACTTGTTTTCTATGTAAACAATATTTCTATAATCCACTAAGCTATATCCTGCTCTATTATAATAAGCATCTCTGTTAAATGATGTTCGCATAACTGATATTTTTTTATCAAGTTTTAAAGACTTAAAGTTTTTGAATTCAAAAATCGCTTTTAGGCTCTTTAACTCTCCCAAATTAGTTGGGAAAGTGACTCGTTGATCACTTTTAAATCTTCTTATTATTAGCGTCTCAATATTCTTAAGCAAATAAATGCTTTCAGATACAGTTTCAGAATCAATCACTATTTCTAAATTCTTTAAGCCTCTCCAATTGCTTAATTCTTTAACGATGCCATCAAAAAAAGAATCATTAGTAAGTGACAATCTTAGAGACTTAATATTGTCTTTATTTTTTAATCTAATTTCGCTTACATTCAAATTGTAAAGTCCGAGGTGAGTAATGTTCTTCATCCCTGAGATGACCTCTAAATCCTTTCTTGATTGAGTTGAATCTTCGTCTAAGACTGCAGAAAAATTTCTTAGTCTTGTGCAAGAAATTAAATTTTTTGGAAGAGGCCCAAGTGTCAATTCTATGTTTAGTATTTCTAATCTGTTATTTTCGCATAAACATTGTGGGAATTTGAGAAAAAAAACAGTTCTTCCATTAAATATTCTCAAATTTTCTGCTTCACAAAAGTCACTAGGAAAGTCCGTAAGCCTTGTATTAGAAACATCAACAGACACTAAATTCTTGAAACTATTTCTAATCACCTTCAGTGGATTAGATGACAGATTAAGGTATCTGACATTATTAAGTTTAAAATCGGAAATGTCTTTAATACCATTACACCTTAAATCGATATTCTCGTGTCGGCTTAACTCTTCAACAACAATCTTTTTTTTAAGATAGCCGTCTTTCACAGAACAATTGTTATAGTCGAGCGTGTCACTAAGATTTAGAAAAGATTGAGTAAATAGTATTAGCTGCTTAATCATTGTTATGGAAATTTCATTATTAATACGGCCACTTTTTCTTCGCACAGTCTCCGCCTCGGGACTTCTGCGCTTCAATTGTATTGCTCTACTTTTCCGTTCCTTACCTGTTTACGTTCTGGTCACTTCCTTACCCACACTACCGTTATACCACTGAGACCCGAGGCGGAGACTCCGCGGAGAAGGAAGCCACACTCTTTCACGATCATTTCTTTATTCTGCAATAAGTTAACTCCAAATTCAATTTGTTTGTTGGTGAATCTGCCCGCTACTCCCTTCACGCAACACCAACAAAGGCGGAGAATATGCGTTAAGAGGCGAATATAAAAAAGCACAAATAGAGCAGTTCAAGTTATTGGAAATAAAAAGCCCAATGTATGTGAAGGAAAATCCTGTGGGGTTAAAACATTCGTTGAAACTTATGGGGATTGGAAATGGAAATGTTCGTCTTCCTTTGATTTTAGCATCTACATCCCTTGGAAGAAAAATTCAAACACTGGCGAAACAAATGGCTAACTAAGGGTTAACTTACATAGTTTTTAGCACCCTTAATTCAACACGTCTGTTTTTAGCCCTGTTCTCTTCTGAATCATTCGGCACCGCAAGGGCGTTTTCACCATATCCTTTAGGCAACAATCTTTCTTGATGAACACCTTTGCTTTTCAGATATTCCCATGCGCTCTGCGCACGTTTCTCGGAAAGTTTCAGATTCAACTTTTCATCACCAATATCATCTGTGTGGGCTGATATTTCAATTGCTAGTTTAGGGTTAACATGCATTAAATCAACAATCCTATCTAATTCAAATTGAGAAGATGATCTTAACTCTGCTGAATTAGTTTCAAAAATAATATCGTTCAAAGTTAACCTGGCGTTTACTTCGATGGGAACCATATACATTTCGATGGACTCAGTTTGTCCGGCTACAATATCAGCTTTGGTAAAGAAATAACCTTCTTTGCTAGCGGTAATAATCTGGTACTTGTCACCTTTTCGTAATAATATTGTTTCGCCAGCTTCTGAAAGGATCAATTCATCATGCTCTTTATTTTGATAGTGGACCTTGACTTTTACTTTTTGTTTGGTTGTAACATTATTTACATTGGCTGTAAAACTCACTTTTTCATGATCCAGAAATAATTTGAGATTTCGATTTCCGGTTGTTCGCATTTTATTAAAAACCCATCTCTCATTTCCGGTTTTGAATCTTAATTTCGAAAATTGAGCCTGATAGTCAAATGGTGCTTCCATATTCACCACCAAGGGCATGTTTGTAACTTGTAATGAGTCTTTAAAAATGTCTTGAATACCCTGGTGAATACGTAACCAGCCACTAACCGATTTTTTGATATCCTTATCAATGATATCAATCGAAACCTGATAGGAGGACTGCAATAGAACGTCCTTTGTCTGCAACTGAAAGGTCTTTTGTTCTATCAGATCTACCATCACTGAATCCAATAAATAAAGTTCGTTATCGAATGTTATTTTATATTTATTACCAGCATTCAGTACAACGCTATAGGCACCATCTACTGAGTTGTTTTTGGTTGTGAACGACTCTTTAGTGGATAGGTTAGACACCTTAATCTCAACACTGATGGTAGCCTTCGTTTTAGCAGACGTCACCTTGCCTTGAAAAACGCTGTTCACCATTTGTCTGTATTTATCAGGAATAGAAATCCTGTAGATATCATCGTTAGTATAATACAACATGTCTGAACCGGAAGCCGAAATACATGGTGATTGATCATTCTCAGAAGAATTAATAAAATCTAGTGCTACCGGCTCCGTCCAAGATCCATCTTCCTTCCAGGTAGACTGGAACATATCATATTTCCCCTTTCCTCCTTCGCGAATGGAAGAAAATATAAGTGTGTGGTTATCTGCCATTATTTTGGGGTCGCGCTCACAACCTGTATTGATCGGTGCCGGTAAGGCAACTGGTTCTCCCCACTTTCCATCTGGCATTTTCTTTGCTAAGTAAATGGTAAAGCATGGCTCTTTATCTTTTTTGGCAATGCCCGTCTCTGGAGTAATTCTAATAAAGAATAAACTATTTCCGTCAGATGAAATAGAAGGGAATCCTTCATAGTTGTCATCTGTGTTGATAGGTTCACCTATGTTAATTGGCTTGCTCCATTGGCCTTCACCAATGCGATCGGAATAATAGATATCTTCTGATTGAGATGAGCCCTCAATAAACGCTGTATAAAAAAGTCTATTTCCATCATAACTAATACTAGGTCCGGCCAAAAAATTGCAACTTTCATTAATTGCTGTTAAAGGTACGGGAGTACTCCAGAGCTCTTTAGCATCCAATGAGGATTCAAACAACTCCCAACCCTTTTTTGGGTTTTTGTTGGATTCAAAAATTAGTTTTTTTCCATCCGCACTAATGGTTGGAGCAAATTCAACATTTTTAGTTGTGCTGATTCCTGGTACAATTTGCTTACTCCCGTTCGGATCTTGTGCGTAGGTAGTAAAAGATACAATAGCGAGTATAACACCTAATTTTAATTTCATACGGTATATTCCTTAAGGTTTAATGATCAAAATAAAGCTGCCCCAATAATAAGGAGAAGGGTACTTTTTCTCAAGTTCTAACTGAGCGTTTCTTAACGAATTCACTTTATCTTTACCCGCCAGCAAGTTTTTATAAAAGAGAACCATTAATTCCTGTGTGGCCTGATCATCAACTTTCCATAAACTCATCAATACACTATTAACTCCACTTAAAAGGAAAGCCCGTTGCAAACCATAAACTCCTTCTCCATTTCGTATCTCTCCGGACCCTGTTTCGCAGGCCGAAAGTACCACTAAATCCGTTTCATCAAAATTCAAGTTCTTTACTTCATAAGAAGTGAGCATGCCATCTTCATGCTCCACTTGAGCTCCCTTTACCTCGCTCACATCACTTAGAATAAGCCCTGATCGGAACATGGGATTTTTAGTAATCTCCTGATTAGCCGAGAAAACCACTGGCTCTTCATCGCCCATTGATTCGATAAAGAAACCGTGTGTTGCAATATGGATTATTCCTGAATTTGCTAAAGCCTTGATATTGGTTTCAGTTGCAACCGTGCCTTCAAACATAGCCGATGACCAACTCGCTTGTTTAAGTAAACTTCCAATAGTCTCAATCTCTACTTTAGTTCCTGGAAGTGAGGGGATATCTTCAGTCAGAAAGGAAAGAATGCTGTTCTCAGCAGCAACATTTCTGTGTTTGCCACCTGTGCTTTCATTGCCAAATTGAGCGAATCCAAACAGGCTTGCACTCTTCGTTGATGGCTTTTCAACCTCTACCGAAGCGATGTCACGTAAATTAGATACTAAAATAAATTTATGCTCATTGGTCAGATATTCTTTTTTAACAGGATCAAATAAGGTAGCCAGATTGATTTTATTAAAGATGCCATCTGAAGAAACATAGATGGTTTCACTTTCCTTCAAGTGAGGAACCAACGGCTCCCAAAAGATAGAAAAGGATCGATCATTGGTTTGTCGATGGACTACTTGATTGCGATAATAGCTAAACTCTCTACTTTCCATGGCTCTTCCGTTGGAAAATACTACCAAGGTGGGGTCTTTCATCTCCTTTTTCAAAATGAGAGCCGCATAAGAGAGTGAATCTTTCTTGCCCATAGCGTTAAGTCTAATAAATTCTATAGCTGCTTCTCCTGGCTTTAGCATAGCCTGCACTTTCCTCCAACTAACTTCTTGTTGATCTTGGCTATTTTTAAACAAGGAGGACTTATTCGCAATTTCAGTTTCCGCTTTACTGGCTTCTGTTTCCAGTTGAATAATTTGCTTTTCAACCTGAGCAGTAATGGCTCCGCCACTATAGAGTTTGCCAATACCTTCTTTTAGCTTAAGCCACTTTACAAAGAGGTTTTTCAATTCCTGATTACTGCCTTGCAAGATTTGCTTTCTGATTTTTGCAGAAGAATTCAATAGCAAGGCTTTGGTAACTAGGCGAAAATCAAAAAGCTGATTAATCAACTCAGGTTTTGTGGGTCCGTATTCAACAGCAAATTGCTGATAGTCTTGTATGGGCCGGTTAATTTTATTAAAAAATGAAACCTGATCGTTTTCACTCATGGCCGGAAACAGTTCAACAATTTGTTTCTTGTAGAAATCTCCAACATGCATCATAAGAGGAATCGCTAAGTCAACTTTTCCCAATCGCTTATACGCCATTGCAAGGTTGTATTCGCTTAGGATATAATTGGGATGTGTCTTGCCTACTGTTGCTGCAAAAACACCTTGGGCATGCAACAATAATCGACTGGCTTTTTCATACTCTCCTCTATCATTGAGGCTAATGGCCAGGTTAAGTTCATAAACGCCATAGGTAAGGTGTCTATCTCCATAAGCTATCTCTGTAATCTTTAGTGCTTCTTCAAAAAACTTTTCCGATTCAGCGTAGTTTCTCATTCGTTGGTACAAGGCTCCTAAATTGGAGAGTGAAGACGCATAATCAGGATGATTTACTCCTACTCGTTCTTTCTCTATCACCACTATTTTCTCCTGCATTGGTTTTGCCTTCTCCAATTGATTGGTCTCAATATAGTTGGCGGCCAAATTCCGTTGCAACGTTAAGTGTAGTGGATGTGTCTTAGGTACTTGCTGCATTAAAGAGAATATTTCTTTTTCCGATTTATCGTAGCTGCCAAGTGTTACATAAAAGGTAGCCAGGGAATTTCTCACTTGCCAAGCTTCTTCATTATCGGCTTGTTGAAGCAAATCGCTCGCCTTGTGGTAGTTTTGATCTGCTAGCGCATAATCCCCTAAAGCTTGTGCCATTCTTGCCAACTGATAATGGATTGATCCGCTTTCTAATCCAGTAATGCCTGGCCTTGTAGCCAGTATCTTCAAATAATCTTCCGCTTTCACCCAATCACCTTTTTCTTGATATGCTTTTACTCTTAGCAATTCAACAAGTAAAGATGCTGGGTTAAATAACGGGTGATTTAAAAAAGCAAGTACTGAATCTGGTCGATTGAGGTCAAGTTGTGTTTCTGAATAACTGATGGCGATAGCCTGTAATGATTCTTTTGAAACGGAGGATAAACAACACAAGAATGGACGAATCAACATAGAAGCAGTTTCGGCCTTTTCCTTATTCATTAATTGATTGCTGGATTTTATATAAAAGGGAGTAATTCGATCAATAATATTCGCTGAAACAATGGAGGCAGCCTCTCGATATTTTTCTTCTGCCTTATCAACCGTGCCAAGGGCTAGATGAATGTCAGCATACGTCAATTGAACCAAGGCGTTTTCTGCTGACGCTCGCTGAAATAAACTAGTAGCTAGAGGCAAGGCAAGTGCTAATGATGCCGAAGCCTCGCGTGTAAAACCCCTATCTACTAATAATCTTGATTGATTAAAATAAATCGAAAAAGAGACTTTATCAACCGAATTCTTTTCGGTAGCTGCCTTTTCTGCAATTTGATAGGCCTCAATTGCCTTGTCAATCTGACCGCTTTGTTGTAGGGTGATCGCATTTTTTAATAATTGCTCTAAACCACTCGGTGAACTAGCAGACGCCCCACCAATTTTGGTTTCTACTCTGGCAAGACCTGCTTTGGCATCTTGATAAACTTCCGACTGTGTTTGCTGGTTCTGTTCAAGAGTCTTTGATAAGGAAAAATACTTATCTTTTGCATGCGTTAGTGCGCCCATGCTTTCATCCAGAGAAGCAGTATTTAAAAGCAGTTCAGAATATTCATCTGCGGCTTCAGCATTGGTTGCCAACTTGGTTAGGCAGCCATTCCAGATCGCTTTCGCACCCAACGAATCTCCGGAAGCGAGTGCTAGTTCACCGGTATAAGATTCAAATAAGATAGACGGAATAGATTCTTTTCCATAGCTCTCTTCAAATTGTGTTTTGGCTGACGAGCATTTATCGATCGCCAGTTTTACTTGACCTTTCTGTTGCAGAAAAACAATTTCCTTTTTAATGGCTTCTGCTAACCCTTTACTTTTTATCCCCTCTGCGTTTTGAAAAAGAAGAATCTCCTCTTTACAAAAGCCAAGTCCTTCATCGGGCATATTTAACATGCTATACCCCGAAGTAATTAATTGAATGATAAAAGCACGATTTAAGGGAGTCTCCGTTTTTGCTTTGGCCAGCGCATCTTGGGCATAAACAACTGATTTTTGATAATCATTGGTATTATAGGAAGCCAAAGCGTGATTGTAAGGTACTTGCCATTCTTGTGCAGCTAGCGATCTGCCCAATACGCACACTATTGAGAACGTAATATACAGTCTAATTTTATGGTTCATAAGAAGATTGTAAACGACTAAGTTACATATTAGCATGAAGCATAACAAAATTTAATTTTACGGATATTATGCCCGAAAATTCTACGATTTCAAACCCTTATCGCCCTTATATAATACTATTCCCGTTGCCCATGTTGGTGTTCTTCACCAACATGCACTCTGCTCTTTCAAGTCACACCATCTGCACATTATCCTTCATAATGTATCAAAAAATCCCAATCCTTCTCATTCTTTTCATAAAACCTCGCACCTTGCCCATGTTGGTGTTCTTCACCAACATGCAATCTGCTCTTTCAAGTCACACCATCGCTGCCCGCGTTGGTGTTCTTTAATGAACGACATTCAAGCACCAAATTTTCACCGTCCTTTGGTTTGAATGTATTTAAAGCCGCACTCCTTCACTATCATTTCTTTATTCTGCAATAAGTTAACTCCAAGTTCAGTTTGTTTGTTGGTGAACCTCCCCTCTCCCCTCCCGCGCAACACCAACAAAAGCTTGGCCTAGCGAATGCGCGGTAACTTGGGGAGCGTACTTAAGCTATGACATAAGAAAATCCTAAACCTCCACCAATTTTCTTATGTAGCTTCAAAATATTTTTAGGAATATCTACGCCACCATGATCATACGAAGACCTAAATGAAACCGAAATATCAAAAGATTTCACATTAAAGTTTTTGATACATGATATTAGCCTCTTCTCATTGAACTTTTGGGGAAGTTCTATAAGGACACCAAAGCCCTTTTTTTTAAACATTTTGTTACCAGTCGTTTTAAAATTTTTGAGGTAAATCAATATTAGATTTTTTTTCTCTTCAGTTAAATCGAGCAGTCGTAAATAAAAAACTATTTCATCAAAATCTCCATGTTCCCTCTTAATTTTCATAGGCATATTAAATTAATGTCCACCATCTTTTAAAAATTCTTCTGCAAGATCCAATAACTCTTTGAATTTATAATTAACTGAATTTCCTCGAAGAGCACCTTTTTTTGTTTTTTCAACAAAATCCCCAAAACCTCGCCTATCTTTTATTCCCATTTGGCTTGCACTTGCCCATGTTGGTGTTCTTCACCAACATGCACTCTGCTCTTGCAAGTCACACCATCTGCACATTATCCTTCATAATGTATCAAAAAATCCCAATCCTTCTCGTTCTTTTCATAAAACCTCGCACTTGAATACTTATAATCCTCTGAGTATTTACGTAATCCTGCCCTCACGGGATTGTTGTGAATATACTCCAATTTTTGCGTGAACACTGCTGCCCGCGTTGGTGTTCTTAAATGAACGACATTCGAGCACCAAATTTTCACCGTCCTTTGGTTTGAATGTATTTAAAGCCGCACTCCTTCACTATCATTTCTTTATTCTGCAATAAGTTAATTCCAAGTTCAGTTTGTTTGTTGGTGAATCTGCCCGCTACTCCCTTCACGCAACACCAACAAAGGCGGGGGCTCATCTCGTTTGTTGGTGAAGAACACCAACAAAGGCAAGGCTGTACGGCATCCCTCTTGTTATCTCCCCTCATTTGCCATATCAAATGAAAATGGTTGGACATGATGACGAAACCATAAACACATACCCTTTTTGCTTTCGACAAAAAGCTGAGGCTTTCCATGATTATATCTTTAAATCTGTCTTCCATTAATATATGCTTCCACTCCAAACATGTTACTGTAAGGAACTCTGGGTGTTCTTTGGAGTAAACTATTTCGTTCATACTATTATCTACAATTCTCTTAACTACTCTCATTCCCAAAAGCTTCTCCTATTATCCTAGCTCATCTCGTTTGTTGGTGAAGAACACCAACAAAGGCAAGGGGAACTCTGGGTGTTCTTTGGAGTAAACTATTTCGTTCATACTATTATCTACAATTCTCTTAACTACTCTCATTCCCAAAAGCTTCTCCCATTATCCTAGCTCATCTCGTCCAATCTCCTTGGCATGTTGAATGAATTAAAGTGGCTGCTCCATCTATTTTGATTTCGTAGACTATACCAACATGAGTTAAGAACTTAAAGAGATGATTGAGGGATTGGAATTAGGGTAGAAGATTAAGTGGATGTTTCTACCAACCAATATATTTCAGCATATCAAAATCTTCGATCCGAAGGAGAATTTCTGGAGCCCGATCATACTCCAACTTCCTTCCATTCTCATCAAGCTTTTCCTCCCCTTCGTAGCTCTTTGGGGGTACAAACCATTGTATTTCCCTAGTCAATGTCCATGTCTTCTCTTTTACAGAGTGGGTGAAGAAAAGCTTTTTTACCGTTGCAGCGTCTATGTAGAATGTTAAGTTTATGGAGTTCGTTTCAAATTCAACCTCTGATGTGTTGGGGTACGAGTACATTCTCTTTATTGAATCATATAGCTTATCAACTGACTTTGAAGCGTAATTGTTAAAATAGAGGGGTTGCAAATTTGCCAATGTTTTGTAAAGAATCAACTTACCGTCCTTTCCCTTAGTGTAAATTGAGTAAAATACGGTGTCTCCATCTGAAATCTTTACTTTCTGCCAACAGGTAATCTTATCAATAAAGCCATCGCTGTTTATATTCACATTATCATAAATCCGCATTATCTGGTATCCGTTAGGAACACACATTACAGAATCAAACTTCGCCTTTAAGTAGTTGTATCTTAATGATCGATTACATTTTTGTTGTTGTCCTAATGCGCAGCTATAGACAAAGAGAATCGACAATAATAAGTATGATCGCTCCATTACTTTTTAATTTTACAGTTATTTAGTCGGCCATTTAGGTATTCATTAAACTTATTAGTTCTGCACTCTGCCCTTGCCCATGTTGGTGTTCTTCACCAACATGCACTCTGCTCTTTCAAGTCACACCATCTGCACATTATCCTTCATAATGTATCAAAAAATCCCAATCCTTCTCATTCTTTTCATAAAACCTCGCACTTGAATACTTATAATCCTCTGAGTATTTGC
>Ga0226658_10000926_pt1 | contig 14656 bp, 20 predicted proteins | sample OliLak19BULKMAT1_FD_169091 | JGI IMG/M metagenome (GOLD analysis project Ga0226658, IMG submission 169091) | Freshwater microbial mat bacterial communities from Lake Vanda, McMurdo Dry Valleys, Antarctica - Oligotrophic Lake LV.19.BULKMAT1 (v2)... | ecosystem: Environmental > Aquatic >... | reverse complement strand
CCGCAGGATGTGCAAACAAACGAAGCCTGGGTTTTGCGGTTGGCCTTGTCGATACAACCGCATTGTGGACACGTTCGGCTTGTATTGCGAGGGTCTACCCGATGCACAGGCACACCCGCACCCAGTGCCTTATAGGCGATAAACGCTTGAAGCTGGGCGAAGCTCCAAGCGTGGAGTGTTGCGCGCTGCGACCGTCTAGCCCTCACCCGCGTGCGAATGTGCGTCAAATCTTCGACGGCAATCGCCCGCTTTGTGCGTTTGGCCTTCGCAACAATCTCTTTGGAGATCACATGGTTGACGTGCTTGGCGAAGCGGGCTTCCTGCCCAGCAAGAACCCGCAAACGGCGACGACTGCCCAAGGTGCCAAGCCGCTGCAATTTGTTTCTGAGCCGCCGATGGCGATAGCGCACGTTCTTGATCGCGCGCCCGCTGTGGACTTCCCCATCGCTATCGACGGCAATGTTCGTCACACCCAGATCGATGCCCAACGCGCCTTCGACATCAATCAGATCGGGATCGTCAATATCGACGGTGGCGAACAGATACCAATTGCCGCGCACGAAGGCGAGGTCGCTCTCGCCTTTACGGAATGGCAGCAACGCTTTCTGATGGTCGCCGCACACGAAGGGGATAGCGGCCCTGCCGTCCAATGTCCAGATCGACACCGACGAATCAGGCAGGGCAAACGAGAGGATGCGATCATCGTAGGCAATCGCGGATGTAGGGCGAAATGTGCGCTTGGTTTTCGTGTCCAGCTTGTAGGCGTCTCCGACTTTCGACAAGACGCGAATAGCCATTTGCGCAGTCAATCCGAACGTTTCGCGCACATCCTGATAGCACAGCTTTTGGAGCGGGAACTTCCCAAACGTGCGCGTGTCCCAAGCGACCTGGCTAATGTAGTCGCAGGCTTCGTTCGCCCGAATCAGCGTGCGATGCAGCGCATCCGCCTGATCGGGCGTGGGCAGGAGTTTCAGTTGTATTGTAAGTTTCACTATAGTGAATTATACCATGGATCGAACGTATGTGCAACTATCCGCTAAAGCGGGCTAAAGCATGGGGCGTTCCTCCCACCAGCTTTAGCTGGTGGGCTTCCCGCCCTGAAGGGTAAACAATCGTGAGCGCCACCCGGCGACGGCGCGTTGGTTCTGGTGTATTCGCCATGATCGCGTATCCGTGCAATCATACGGGTGCCATCGCCTCCAATTTCTGCGCAACCATCGTGCGGGCATGCGCACGTAATGCACCACGCACCAGTTGATCTATCGTCGCCTGTGGCACACCACGCTGACGGTGGCCGCGTACCTCTGCCTGGAGTTTTGTCCAGCGCTGCTCCGGAAAGTTATAGAACGAGATGAGCCAGCACGTTGCACAATAGGCTGCATCTTTGGTGGCGAAGTACGTCCCATCATGCACGTCGCAATGACAGCGCAGGCAGTGTCCCACCCAACTCGAGTCGTCCATCGTTTCTCCTATTGCCCATACAGGGCGCGAAACGCCCGTACCTCAGTGGTGAGCCAGGTGATCATATCGTGCAGATCAACATATTGATGCTCCACATTCGGTCGGCCATAGGCGTGCGTGTGGAACATGATCACCAGTGTGCGTGGTTCCTTCGTGGCTCCACTGCGCGTACGCTTCCAATCAATCTCCATCCCCGTGCGCCGCCCAACGTTCATCTCTTGTGGTTCACGGATCGGGTAAAGGGTCTTCGTTCCGCCCTGAAACAGCATCGACGCCAACAGGAGGGCACACCCCGTATCGGTAATGGTGTCGCCTGCTGCATTCAACAGCGACTCGCGAAAGCGCCGATCAATGTCTGCGCTGATATTTTGGACATCGTTCATGGTCAGCATACTGTTTCCGTATCGCAGCGTTCGCGAAAGGTGCGCACGCTGATTTCAAGCCACGCCAATGCACTGGGCACATCCGTCCAGATGCAATCAAACCACGTGAACGGCGGGGTTCCGTCATACGAGCACGAGAGTCGTACCACGTCCAGTGGCTGGCCCACGGGATCGGTTTTCCAATCGAGCTGTACATACGGGTGTGGCCCGCGAGGATGTCGTCGCATCGGGTACACCTTGCGATGGTCATCGGCGAACAACGCATGGAGCACCATCACACCAATGCCCATATCGGTGATACCCGCTTCGTTATGGAATCCGGTTCGGCGATAGCATTGTTTGATCTCCGCCTGAATGGCAGGAATGTTCATGCGCGTTCCTTTCGCTTGTCCAACCAATTGAGCTGGCCCAAGTCCTTTCGGCTTGGGTAGCTTACGTATCTTTGGCATGGTTGCTCCTTAGTTTCTGCTGGTGCGATTCCGTCGTCGCGTGGGCTGCTTCCCCTGAGGAACCATCGACAACAGATAATCAAGATCGGCCTGCTGTGCGTTGCTGGGAGCCAAGCCCGCAGCTTGGCCACCCTGATAGGCAACGAGCCGCTGCTCCATCAATCCCTGGGGTTCTGGTGACGCCTGAGCGCCATCCGGATAGTCCTCATCCTCCGGCCCGATCAGGCTATCTCCGATATAGTCCAGTACGCCCCGAATATCTTCGTTATCGTCCAACATGCCATCAAAGGGCATCGCGACGCCACTGACCGCACGCACGGTATCGCCCACTTCGCGCAGGGTTTTATTTACGCTCGAAACCAGGCCATTCATTGCACCAGACAATTCCTGGCGCTCCAGAATGGTCAGGTTGGCAAACCCCTTCAGTGAGAGCTGCTGTGCCCGCAGGAGCGTGGCCCGCAGGATCGCAATGTCGGCCTGGGTCTGCAATTCGTAGCGCTTGACCAGATGGGCTTGGCGCACCTGCTCGACCAGTTCATCACTACTCACCGGTGTCCACAGCAGCGCTGGAACGATAATGAAGCCGATCACCCCGATCAACATCTGTTGGCTTACGAGGTTGGCGTCTGCCGTGACGGGCTGCGCTGACCACCACGCGGACATGATCCAATAGGAGTAGTACAGCAAATACAGTGAGCAGATAATCACCACGGTGTAGCCCGCTGTCTTCATGTTGACCTTCTGGAGCAGCATTCCGGCTGGCGACCAGGGAATCAAAAAAGAAATCAGCGCTGATGGCGCTAATGTCATAATGGCCGTGTAGGCCAGTGCCACCAGCTTGTTGTCGGTGAGCGAACTCTGCACGCCCCACCACCAGGCCGCACTGCCACACATGGCGACCACCGCCAGGAGTGCCAGGAGCGATTTCGATGTGAATTGAACGGGCCTGCGCTCTCGTTGGCGTCCGCCCCAATTGTTGTAGCCCATGCGGGTCTCCCTCTGCTCTTTATTCACAGGTATTATAGCATAATACCTGTTACTTGTCAAGAGCGATGTCACCCACCGCAGCGAAGGTGATGCGATCATGCCGATCAATGGTGGCCCCGCAGTGGCGATAGAATGTGCGCAGCGCCACCGTGCTCACGCGGTCGCGCGTGATTGATTCGATATGGCCCTGTACGCCACGGCTGGCATAATCCGACACAATGCGCCGCACCAGGTGCCATCCCATATGCGCAGGAGGGCTTCGGCGTACGCAGCCATTGCCTGATTCCGGATCGGCCCGGCTGCATGCCCATACTGCTTCCAATCCGCACGAAATTGTGTCACCGGAATGTCACGTGACCATGCCCAACGCGCTCCGGCTGTGTCCACACCAGGAGCGTTACCACGGACGACCTCGCTGATCGTGCGCCAGTCGTCGCGTGTTTCGATGAGGAATATACTTGTTTCCCACTGCGCGAAATGGCGTGGCCCAGCAATGATGGTTTTCATCCCAGCCAACTATCGAGTCGCTCCAAAAGTGGCCTGAAGCATAACCCGATAATCATGCCAATCGCAATCGCGGTGCAGATGTCGGGTTTCTCGGTAGCTGGGCCAATCAGGGTCACGGTGATGGCCGCACACACGACGACATAGCGCAGTGGTGCGTAGATCAAAACGATGAGCGCGCTGATGCACGACGCCATAAAACCAAGGGCAACGCCAAGTGCCATTACCGTGCCTCCCATAGTTCGATGAGATACCGTCGCACCTCGTCACAATGACAGGCTTTCGCTGGTGCGCACCAGCACAACAGCTCGACCGTCTGGCCCGAGCGCAGCCATTCCAAGACACGTTGCACCTCCGCCTGAACAATCGTGTTCTTCGGGTTACGCAGGTAGGGTCGGTAATCCGCAATGTTTTGTGCGCGATGCGCTTCCCCGTTCAACGGATTAGGATTGGCCAGTGGGGATTGCGCCAACCCCCACGAGTCGTTCTTGCGTCCGCAATAGATACGGATGGCGTCAACGTTCCGACACGGTGCCCGCACATTGCCAACCAGAATACGGTCGGCCACGGGTTTCTTGGGGAGCTGGTCGATCTCGTGTGTTGGCAAGGTGCCACCCATAATCGAGCGATTGAGATGGGCTGCGATGGTCGCCGTTCGTTCGTGCATGTGGGTCTCCTTCGTTCGCTTCTGCTCTACCATATTATAGCATAATACCTGTTACTTGTCAAGTACCAGTTTTGTACCACACAAAGCCACCCGTCATTGGGTGGCTGATCGTGTCCGTTGGCGAGGGTCAGGCGTCCGACTCGGATTCGCCACGTTTCTTGCGGAGGTGGCGACGGGCTTTTTCGCGGTTGGCTTCGGGATTGGCCAGCTGCCAACGCCGATGCGCTTCTGCAGCTTCCTCGGGATGCGACTTCCGCCAGCGGGCTTGTGAGTCGCGGTTGGCTTCGGGATTCGAGTCGGCCCAGCGCTTGTTGGCGCGGCGGATGGCGTGACGTGTTCCGCTGTCGGGTGCTGCGTTCTTGCGTGCGGCTGCGTTCCGGATCTTCTGATGCATCTTGCAAGATGCGCTGTATCGAATCCCGCCGACGTAGCGTGCAGCGCGGATCTGATAGAATTCGGTCAGTGGCCGGGGCACGCCGCAGTCCGGACAGACTTTTCCATTTTCCTCGGTAAGTGCCATGACGGTGTGCTCCTTCTCTGGTTGCACCCACAGTATAGCACGTTTCGTCAATACCTCTTATGTGTCACCAGCCGCGTGCGCCACGTCCGGGCACCACCGGCACTTTATCACGGGTCTTTGGTCGCCAAATCTCGTACGCAATCGTGTCGTACACACTCGCGTGATACAAATGGTCAGGGCCAGTATGATTCCAGACTGCCACCATATCGCCATTCGTGCTGGTGACGGTCAGCCGCACCGGCGCTTGCATATGCGACATGATTTCCGGGTCGGCCAACACGTCCCGCACCCACGGCACATCATTTGACGCAGTATCGGCATATACCTTATCCATCGCCATCGTACGATTAACCTGCACAATCATATTCTCGCTGTCCGGTCGAAAGAGTTGGCCCGCCATGGCAGCAGCAGCGGGATAAAAAGAACGATAGACTTTCCCGGGATGGCGCGACGCCCATTGTTGACAGCCGTGGAGTTCGGGCAGCGCATCAACCACACACATACGTACGTGATATTGTCGCATCAGCGTATCGAGTTCATCCCAGCTCATGACCGAGCCCGCCGCCCGCACCCAGCGCTGGCCGTCACTCCCCTGACTACTCACGCGATAATGGAAACGACTCCCCACATCCACACCCATCGTGGTACCTGTCCAGATGACGCCGACCGGTGGTGTGTCAATATTGGCCTGCAATTGTGCATCGGTTAAGCGTGCGCCGCCTTTTTCGTACGGAACGCCCAGGTCTGATCGATAAAACTCCTCGATCCGGCTCGGATTCGGCGAGGTGGCATTCACGCCCAGCTCGGCCAACTGCACCATTGGAAAGCATAACGATGGCACATGGTAACCACGGATGTCGAGTATTGTCGGATTGCGGGCGACCCATCGTCCTGGCGCACAGCGGTTGATTTCGGCCTTGCACGACGCACAATGGACCGTCCATCTCGCTGCTCGTAACACCTGGCGATCCCAGCGCTGCCAGTCGATCCAGTCCCGCCCGTTTGCACGGACATCGCGGAAATAATCGAGCGTATTCCAGGCGTGACAGGCGAAACATGGGGTCTCCCATTCGTGTTGATCGCTCATCAGGTACTGTTCGTGAATGCCCGTACCAGGGAGGGTCGGCGTGGAGATGTAGAGCTTCCGACGCACCGCACTGGCCCGCAAACGCTTCTCCGCCATTGCGACCGATGCGGTGTCCATTTCGTCGAACTCGTCCAGAATGAGCACATCTGCAGGAAAGGTTTTGAGGCCCGTGTTGCGCGAGTTCGTCCAAGCACCGCGAAGGTACAGGTAGCTGTGCCCAACTTGCTTAAACGCCACCTGATCCCATCCATCGGAGAAGAGCGATGAGAGATAGTCCGACTCTTCCATAATGCCGCTAATACGCTCTTTGGAGAAGTCGGAAAGTGCCGTAATCGTGGGGAAGAGATAGGCCACGTTCAACCCGAGCTTGCCTGTTTCCCACCAGCGCGGGCCGATGTCTAACGCGTGGATTGCGCGAGTGACCGCCAATTCGGACACGCCCACCTGGGCGGGCTTCATCACCACAATGAACGGATGATCGTCTTCGTAAATCTGCGTGAGCGGCAGGTGCCGGTCGAGGGTGAATGGTTTTCCATCGATTCGCCGATGCTCATATGCCCATTCAAGCGGACTCGGTGGTGCGGTGGCGCGTAACGCAGCTGCGGCCCGACGTGAAGCTTCACGTCGGGCCTGGATTAACCGCGCTTTCGCAATCGACTTATTGGGCGATTGGCTCACACGTTCTCGATCTCTAGTCGTCCCGCGTTGACCAGTAACCCAATCAGAGTCAAGGCACCATTTGCCTCAGCTCCGCGCCCCGCCGCCTCTTCGTCTGAGACGGACGTGACCACCGCAGGAATGGTGGTGCGGTGCGCCAACCGACTCGCGCGTGTGCGACACTCACCAGCAACAAGCTGAAAGCGACCATCCGATAATGCACGTACCACGATGGGCATCTGCACCCCGTGGGCCGCAATGCTGGCAGTCAAATCGCGGATATGCGCTTCCGGAAATATCGTCCGATCATTCTTCCCTGGAACAATATGGCTTAATGGCAACTCAACAACGTTCATCGGGCGCTCCTCTGTGTTCCCTCTTTTCTGTCTTATTATAGCATAATACCCGTTACTTGTCAAGTGATATTGAATTACTGGCGTGTTCCCGCTATACTACGTCATAAGTGGCGTAGATGGGAGTCTGATGATGCAATACGTTGGCGTGGTACTCACCCGTGCGGAGAACCCAGGGCAAGTCGCAGACTGCATTCGCCTGGGCGGCTATAACACCCTCAAAGTAGTGACGGATTTCGGATTGCCGGTCAGTTGGACGGACGACACGCGGGGCGCGGTGGCCCGCACTGTGGACAATCTGCTCATTCGCACCGTCTTTGGCGACCCGAGCTATCGGTTGCAGCCCGGTGCCGATCCGTTGCTCAATCCCTATGCCTTGCCAGAGCCGGACAAGATTGTTGCGGAGCTGGCCGCGTGGTTGGATCACCCCGACGTGCGTCGTCGGAAATGGGTGGGCGTGGAAATAGGCAACGAATGGAACATCACGCCACGCACGCCCGACGACTTCATTTGGAATTGGCGCTGGCATCTGGAGGCGTCGATTGCCGCTATTCGCCAGCGCTGGCCCCGCGAGACCTTCCCCCACCTGAAGCTGATTGCCCCTGGCCTGATCCTGGGGCCACCGCGCACGAAGGATGTACCCGCTCCCGATCACGCCACAGAACGCTGCTTCGCGCTGTGCGCCGACGTGATGTCCACCTGTGACATCATCGGGCTGCATACCTACGAGTTTTTCACCTTCGGCTGGACGAAGCAAGCCCGCACCCTTCAATTGCCCCGTGCCTTCCAGTTGGCGCGGCAGTATTTCCCCACCCATCCGTGGTTTCTGACCGAGTTTGGGATTAACGACCCCGCCACCCCGGTGGTCACGAAAGGCATCCGGTATGCGGCGATGATGCGGAATCCGACACTCCCACCGCAACTCATTGGGGCCACCTACTACCACCTGGCCATCAACAGCGCGATCCAGCCGGAGTACCATATTTATCCGGCTGGCGATCAAGCGTGCCGTGGGACTAGATAAGCTTTAATTGAACCGGTTTCGTTGTGTCTGGCTTCACCGTGGAATACCTGGGTGCCGGCGAAATCATGGGGAGCGCACCCAGGTAGGCGACTCCAAATTGAAAGTTGACACAGCTCGTCTGCCGGAGGGAAAACCCTCCGTGGCCTTGACGGAGGGTCGGGATCGACAGCGCCCGCGCATGCTCAATCGTGATCTGGTTGTCCGCCAAGAGGTAGGCTTCCGCCTCTTCTTCATTGGCAAACGTACGGCGCGTCGTGGGCACGAGCCAGTCACCAGTCGGCGCAACCTGCAAGCCTTCCGGACACGCACCACCCGTGGATCGCCGCTGAATAAGCGCTGCCAGTCGCCCATGCCCAGCAACCAACCGTCCGGTTGCGTCATCAATCAGCAGCGGCTGGGTGAATCCCCACCGTTCAATCGACGCGGCCATCGCCTCGGTATTGTGCTGCTTGGGGTTACGCTTCCAGCGCTGAAGTTCGCCCAAGGGAACATAGATGATTTCCATCATACCTACACGCTATCTCCCGCCTGCCGTTCAAGCAGGTCAATATATTCGGCTAATTCGGTGTCGTTCATCTGTTCCGGTGGCTTGGCTGGCCGGACGACCATTGTGGCTTCACCTAATTCCAGTCGCTCTGCGGTCATACCTGCCGCAATCATTCGTGCGCCATCACCGACAAGTTTTCGCCCACTATCAGGATCGAGGCCCGGGAGATCGGCCCGTGCGAGAATAGTGATGCCCGCTTCTTGGAGTAACTGCGCATTCCGCAACCGGCGCCGCGCCAAGAGTGCGGCTTCTTTCTTCGCTGCATTGTGCGCAGCCTGATGCTCTTCCGCCTGCCGATCTATCACACGCTGCGCCCAACCGAACTTGGACGACCAGGCTTCCAATTGCCGTTGATTGGTAATGCCCGTCTCCGCCAATACCCGGAGACTGCGCTTCGACCCGAGTTGGTAATAGGCTTCAAAGGCGGCAGCGGCCCGTGCCGTCTCTGTACCGACTTCGTCTTCTGTTTGGCGACGCCCCATAGGGAGACCTTCCTGCTGTAGACAAATATAGGAACATTGTATGCCACCAATGTCGTATCGTCAATGTTTTACGACATATCAGGTGATCGCACCTTGAGCCGCGCGACCAGTAATGATTCGGCAATCGAGTCGTCTCCGCCGCTCATTGCCGTCAGCGCATTGGCCCATTGCGCGTAGACCTGGCGGTCTACATCCGTTCGCAACGGCCCAATCTGAATGACCACCCGTTCTTGCGTTAATTCGCGGGCGCGCTGGGCAGCCGCTTGTTCTGCGAACAACCCTGCGGCATCGGTTTGCCACTGCTGTGCCAGCACATCCAGATCGCTCTGGTCAAAGCGCAATTCAGGGATGAGATCAAGCACCAATGTCGGATCGTCAACCGCCATCCGACCCAAGCGATCAAAGAGGACGAGCACGAACGGTTCCTCGTCAGCAGCAATCGTGACCCACGTGACCGGAATCTGTGGAATGTGCGCCCGCAGTGCCAGTTCGACACGCAAATGTCCATTCAAGATATGGTTTGTGGTGGTATTGGCGATGATTGCGTCCACGAATCCGAGCAACTCAAGACTGGCCTGGACAACGCGCTGTTGCTGTGCGGGATGACTCCAGATATTGAGCGGATGGGGTGTCAGAAGCGACGGATCGATCAGCCCGCTCCCAATAATTCGTGACGGAAAGGTACTCATGCGTGCAACCCCAGGCGCTGAACGATGGTTTCCAACTGCTGTGGACGATCTCGTCCCACCTCTGCAATAAGTGCCTGCATCCAGGCACGGAACACATCATCCTCGATGGTGAACTTGAATTGGCCGATGCGTACCTTCACGGGCGTAGGAACGAGCGCTGGCTCCGCAGGTACGGGCCTTTCTGGTGGCGCACCCACGTTGAGCGCCTCTTCCAATAAGCCCGCCGATTCCGCAAAGGCCGAGAGCAATTTCGCAATCGTGAGATCATCGGTGCGCGTCACTTGTAAGGCTGCCTCGAGTTGTTGGGGGCTCAAGGCCGACATATACGCCGTACGATGCAGGAGCGCCAGTGCCTGACGTTCTTCCTGCTCGGTTAATTCCACGTAATCGACGGGTACGGTCGGCTGATTCGTTCGCAGGGCAATCATCACGCGCATGTGCCCGTCGATCACCATGCCCGTCGCCCGACTCACGATCACGGGTTGCAACCATCCGTGGGAGGAAAGAAACGCAATCATTGCGTCCTGCTGCTCTTTGGGATGAATACGCACGTTCCAGGGATGGGCGAGGAGATCGTCCGGAGGCACCAGCGCTTGACCGACTTTGCGGCTCTCCCAGTTCATGTGGCAGCCGCCAACAGCGTGGCAAAACGCACGGCGGTCGGAAGATGATCGAATCCTTGCACCGTGCCCGTAACTCCATCGAAATACAGCACGACTGCGGTGCTCTGGTTGGCCTTGGGGAAGCCAATCATCTTGGCATAGGGATCAACACGCTTGTAACTCCCCACCATTGCTGCCACGCCGGTTTGCCCGGCCAGGTTGAACCCACGTACGAGCCCACTTTCGTGGGTGTGGCCACCGACCGCCCAGCGAAAGTCTTGATCCCACTTTGCTGCCCGCTCAATCCCGTGCGTGATGTTGTAAATACTCTTGCCCCGCCAGATATGTCGAATGCGCCCTGCGAAATCGTGCCCGCCGACCTCGAGTGTGACCCCAAGATCGTGCGAATCGTACAGTGCCTTTGGTGCGAGGCTGGCCAACACGTCTTGAAAATAGTCAATGCCAATCAGTTGTGCCGCCCAATAGTCGTGATTGCCACCGACACTGGCGACTAACCGTGGGGCAATCACTTTCAGATACTGCCGCACCAAGGCCCACTCATCCGGAATACTGATGCGGGCGCTGTCACGGGCTTGGCGGAGCTTGCCAATCACAAACTGATTGAGCATGTCGCCCACCGTCACAATATACATATTGGGAGTCGCTGCGATCAGCTCGGCTTCCGAGAAACAACGCGCAACGTCCGTGCCCGCATCACCAAGATGTTGATCACCGACAAACGCAAGGAATGTATACGGGTGATCGACTTTAATGCGGGCTTGTAATCGTGTGGCCTCGCGTGCGTGGGTGCGCGAATACTCGCGCACCGCTCGTTCGTACACCTCGGACTCGTCCATCTGATGACCGGCAAGCGGCCCAGTAACAGCAATCACGTACTCTCCTTACCGACAGTGCAGTGCCGCCTGCTCCTGTGGGATGTGTTATGTCGTTGGCGTATCGTGCGTGTCGCGTGGGGTCGCCAAGAATAAGAGATTGCGCCGGAGCGATTCGAGGAGTGCGCCCGCAGCGGGAATAGCCAGCACCACCACACAGAGTGTGCCCGCATCGGCACCGATCAGCGGGAGCAGACCCACACGCACGACGAGCCACGGCCCAATATAGGCCACGACATAGGGCAACATGTTCCGGTCGTACCACGATCCGAGAATCGTCCAGTTGAAGGTGTCGCGCTTGAACGCCAATGCGACACCAGCGAACAAATCACATACGGTCAGGGCGAACAATCCCAATACGACGGGATCAGTGCAGAACTGTTGAACAAGGCCCACATCGTCTCCTAGGGAAGCAACACAAGGTGCTGCTCACTGATAAAGCCAAGATCGCGCATGACGTTCGTGCGGGCGAGGTGTCCAAACCCATTGGTAAACGAATCAATCTCCACCACCGTGTTTGTGGGAAGCTGGGCCTTCCCATCCAGGGCGCGTGGGGCTCGCGGATCAGGTGCAATCCGCACGGGAACCCACCCTTCAGCGGATTGGATTCGGTAGCGAGGAAATGCGTACGTGCCGCGCTGCGCCAGCAGTGCGTCCACATCCGAACGCACCTGATCCATCGAGATGGCGGTGCCAGGGCAGGTTTTTGGCGATCCACATTCGCGATGCCCACGGATAGTGTCCTTGGTGGCGTGGCGAATCCCCTTCCAGTCGAAGAGGAGGAGGATGGCCGCATAGATACGACCACGTAATTCATTCGGCCAACCAACCTGGTCGTAATTACCCACGACTTCCATGCCCCACCAGTGACTGTTGTACGCACCTGCGTGGGTGCCCGGCTCCGTCAGTGGCGTGCCAATGTAGAAACCATCGGGAGCCACAAAGAGATTGGGGCCAGATGACCAGCCCTTGCGCTTCTGGCCTGCGCCATCCGTCCACGAAACGTCACGCTCGTAATAGCGGCCCATCGCCGCGACGGTCTGAGCGCCCTTCCATGAACGAACCGTTGGGTTCCACGTATGATGCACAACCACACCCCGCGGCCACGCGGGAACCGGCAACGTGGCAATATGGGCGTGTAATTCGGTAATGGTCGCCAGCTTTCGCCCGTCCCACGCAAATGACATCGTTCGCCTCCTTTATGGCCTCTATCCATCGAAATACGACAGATATGACGTATTCTAGCACATTCGTCACAAAAGAGCTACGGTGCAGGAATCGCGGGACTAATATCAACCGGAATGTAATCGGGCGTCGGAAACGAGATGACCGTTCCGTCACTGAACGTCACTTCAAACAACGCCAAATAACGTCCAATCAAGGCCGTATCGGCAGATTGCCACCCATAGCGCACCAGCCCTTGGGCGGCATTAAAGATGATGCCTGCTGCTGACACAACCGTGAGCCCGGTGGCGCAACTGATCATCTTGAACGTCACGGACGTGGCCGTCACGAGCGACACCACCACCCCCGCGCCGTCCGTGACCTGGGCCGTCATGTACGGGCGGATGAACCCCTGGCGAATGTAGAATATGTCCATTGTGCCCTCTATGTATCAACCAGCGTGATTTCACGCCGCCCATCGTCAACAATATGTGCATCCCGTGGTTGGGACGTGACGGTCGCCCGCGTCCGTGCGTACGTGAAGTCGGGCAGCCCATCAAAGGTTCCGAGACCAGTGACTCGTATCCCTGCCAGCGTCGTATTTCCCGATCCGTCATAGAACAAGGCCGGAATGGTCACATTCCCGCGTGCGCTGCCACTGAGCGCAGGCAACGTGCCCGTGCCAGTTCCGTTGCTCACCGGAATGGCCGAACTACCGAAGCCGGTGCCCGTCAGCGCAGGCAACGTGCCCGCAGCCGGTGCGTCCGCCGCCTGGCCACTACTGGCACCCGTCCCACTGCCACTGAGCGCACCGAGCGCACCACCACCCGTGGCCACATATGCTGGTGGCAGCGCCGACGCAACCGCACTCCCACTGAGTGCGCCAAGTACGCCCGCTGCCTGGCCGGTTGTTCTGGGTGCGGTTGTGGCTCCCGTTGCCTGACTGGCGACACTCCCCAGGATGCCACCACCCAGGCCGCTAGAGGATGGACTGCCACTACTTCCTTGTCCGGCGCTCGTCAGGCTCCCCAGTATCCCTGCTGCCATCCCATCAGCACTGGGGCCGGTCTGGTTGCCAACAGCAGTACCAATCAGCGACCCAAGGGCTCCTGTGCCACCACCGCTGTACCCAGGGAGCGCACTTCCCCCAAGCGCACTGCCACTCGCCGCAGCGAGGATACCGGCACCACCACCGCTGTAGGCGGGTTTCGTGACACTCCCACTCGCGGTACCCGTCAGGCTGCCGAGGCGACCGCCGCCACTCCCGAGCACCTGTGGTGGTGCCGTCGCGCCTTGTCCATTGCCACTGATGCTGCCCAGGATTGCCGCGCCACTCCCACTCGCCACAGGTGGTATGGCACTCCCGTTGGCACTACTCGTGGATCCTCCAAGGACACCCGCGCCGCTCCCCGCATAGGCGGGCTTGGCAACCGAACCTTGTCCACTACTGCTGATACTGCCGAGGCTGCCAGCGCCCGTGCCAAGCGAACTCGGGCCAGTCGAACTGCCGGTGCCCGTGCCGGTGACACTCCCGAAGATTGCTGCGCCACTGCCTGCATACGCCGGTATGCTCTCGCTGGCACTCCCTGTGGCGACAAGCGCTCCGAGTATTCCCGCACCTTGGCCGACGGAGGCGGGTTTCGTGGTGGCTCCGCTGCCATTGCCCGTCAGACCAGCCAAGGTTCCTGCGGCAACCCCTGCATATGCGGGGATGGTGCCTGCGCCTTGCCCACTGGCCTGGACGCTGCCGAGCGTGCCACTCCCTATCCCACTCCATACCGGTGGCGCGGCGGCTCCCTGCGCGCTACTGGACAATCCGGCGAGCGTGCCAGCGCCAGCACCTGCGTACGCCACCGCGCCACTACTGCCTTGGCCGCTCCCGGTAACACTCCCCAGGCTGCCCGCACCGCTGCCGCTATTCGCAGGTGGTGTCGTTGTACCCTGGCCGCTGCCCGTGAGATTGCCCAGGATCGCAGATGCTTGCCCCGCGTAGGCAACCGCGCCTATCGCACCACTGCCCGTCGCGCTGAAACCGCCAAGGGTGGCGGCTCCTCTCCCACTGTACCCTGGCTTGGTGACACTCCCCTGGCCCGTATCGGTCACGCTGCCAAGCAGCCCTGCACCTGATCCGGCATACGTCGGGGCGGCGAAGCTCCCCTGGCCCGCCCCCGTGACACTCCCCAGCGT
>Ga0226658_10000921_pt1 | contig 14677 bp, 5 predicted proteins | sample OliLak19BULKMAT1_FD_169091 | JGI IMG/M metagenome (GOLD analysis project Ga0226658, IMG submission 169091) | Freshwater microbial mat bacterial communities from Lake Vanda, McMurdo Dry Valleys, Antarctica - Oligotrophic Lake LV.19.BULKMAT1 (v2)... | ecosystem: Environmental > Aquatic >... | reverse complement strand
GTGAGTTTGTCGACCTCCAGGCGCAGCCCTAGCAGCGACTCTAGTATCAGCCGATACATCCAGCCGGCCGACCCGGTGTACCAGGTCCAGCCGCCGCGACCGGTATGCGGCGGCACGCCGTAGACATCGGCCGCGATGACGTACGGCTCGACCTTGTAGATCGCGGCCTGTTCCGTGGTGGTGGCGTGATTGATCGGGTTGATCATGTTGGTCAACTCCCAGGCGCGCTGACGGTCGCCCATCGCGGCGAACGCCATCGCCGCCCAGATGGCACCGTGCGTGTATTGGCCGCCGTTCTCGCGCACGCCCGGGACGTAGCCTCGGATGTAGCCCGGATCGAGCGCGGATTTGTCGAACGGCGGGTCGAGCAATTGGATGATCTTGTCGTCTCGACGCACCAGCCGCGCATCGAGCGAATTCATGGCCGTCTGCGTGCGCTTGATTTTGCCGACGCCCGACAGCACCGACCAGCTTTGCGCGATCGAGTCGATCTGGCACTCGTCGTTGGCGGCGGAACCGAGCGGCGTACCGTCGTCGAAATAAGCGCGTCGATACCATTCACCGTCCCAGCCATGCTTCTCCAAGTTCTGCGCCAGCGTGTCGCGCTCACGCAGGCAGCGCTCGGCGAAGGCCGTGTCGCCATGCAGGCGTGCGACGCTGCTAAATTGCCGTAGCACTTCGCACATAAAGAAGCCCAGCCAGACGCTCTCGCCTTTGCCGTGCTGCCCAACCAGGTTCATGCCGTCGTTCCAGTCACCGGATCCAATCAGCGGCAGGCCATGCACGCCGCTGGTAAAGCCGCGTTCGATGGCGCTTACGCAATGCCGGTAAAGGCTGCCTGCCTGTTCGGCGCGATTGGGCAGATCGTAATAGGAGTCATCTTCGGCATTGACCTGGCGGCCTTCGAGATAGCCGACGGATTCGCTGAGCACCCCGGTGTCGCCGGTGGTGAGGACGTAACGGGCGGTCGCCAGCGGCAGCCACAGATAGTCGTCGGAGCAGTGCGTTCGTACGCCGCGGCCCGCCGGCGGATGCCACCAGTGTTGCACGTCGCCTTCCGTAAACTGTCGGCTGGCACACAGCAGCAGATGCTCGCGCATCAGTGATGGCACGGCGTGCACCAGCGCCATCACATCCTGCAATTGATCCCTGAATCCGTAGGCGCCGCCTGACTGGTAGAAACCACTGCGCGCCCACAAGCGGCAGGCAATGGTCTGGTACACAAGCCAGCCATTGAGCAGTACATTCAGCGAGACATCCGGTGTTTCGACTTGCACGGCGCCTAGTGTGCGTTGCCAGTAATTTTTTACTTTCTCAAGCGCATCGTGAGCTGAATTCGGCCCGCGAGAGCGCTGCAGCAGCTTCTGCGCTTCGGTGAGATTCCGTCCATCACCCAGCTTGAACACGCACTCATGTTGCTCGCCGTCGGCCAGTTCGAACACGACCTGAATTGCCGCGCAGGGATCCATGCCCGCGCCGACCTTGTTGGACAGATGTGCGCGCGTCATGGCTGCCGGGTTAGCCAGAGAGCCGTTGCGGCCGAGGAATTCCACGCGGTCACCGGTGAACGTACAGTTGGATTCGTCAACGTCGAAGAATGCAACGTGTTTGCCAAACTCAGTGTTGTAGGCATTGCGGGCCAGCACCCCGCCGCTGACTGCATCGATCTCGGTAATCACATGCATGGTCGATTTGGCCTTGAGGTCGCCCAATACCCACTCGACATAGCCGGTGGCAGACAACCGGCGGGGACGACCGGATTCATTGCTCACCTTCAGCACCGAGAACTTGATGGACTCGTCGAGTGAGACCGTCACCACCAGTTGCGTGCGGATGCCATCCTCGACGTGTTCAAAGGAACTCACGCCGAAGCCGTGCCGGCATTCGTAGGCCGACGCACCACCGCATGGCAATGGCGTGGGCGACCAGAAGTGTCCGCTCTCCTCGTCGCGCAGGTAAAACGCTTCACCGCTGGAGTCGCTCACCGGATCGTTGTGCCACGGCGTGAGCCGAAACTCGTGGGCGTTATCGCTCCAGGTGTAAGCCATGCCGCTCTCGCTGATGACGGTCCCGAAGTGCGGATTGGCCAGCACGTTCACCCAGGGTGCCGGCGTCGGTTTTGCGCGCGTGGTGGTGATGACGTATTCACGACCGTCCACTGAGAATCCGCCGAATCCATTATCGTAATGCCGGTCGGTAAGCGATGTCGACGACGGCTGTTTGCGTGCCACGCTACGTCTCTCAGGCTGATGGATTCGAGTCGGCTTCAAGCGCGGCTGCTTCAGATGCGGCGCGCGCGCATCGCTCAATTGGCGACGGTTAATCTGGTCTGCCAGTGAGCCGCGTCTGTCGGTGATGATTGCACGTGCGACGGTCTCAAACAAATTGCGATCTTCAAGGGACATGTGCTCGGCTGAGCGCACAAAAATGCCGCCCGGCCGGTCGATGACTTGCGCCTCGATACCGGCCGCGATCAAGCCCATGATCTGCTCCTGAAGCAGCTGCCGGTAACCGCCGTGGTCTTCGTTCCATATCACCAGATCCACCACCAGTCCCTTGAGGCGCCAATACGCGTGAGCCTTGACAAGCTGACGCACCAGTTCGATGTTTTCCGGGGCGCTGATCTGCAGCAGCACGATGGGCAGATCGCCGGAGATGGCATAGCCCCACAGACCCGATTGCGTACGTCGGTTTTGCATCAGCACGCTGGCATCGGCGCGCAACAGGTTGTTGGCATAAACAACCGAGTTTGCCAAACGCGTGTAAAGCTGTGCCTCGGCTTCGGTGGCATTGATTTGCATTAGCACCACCTGGCTGTGTGTCCAGGACATTTCGAACACGCGATCGGCCATCCGTCTGTCCTGATATTTTTCAATCAGCGTCATGGCCTGATCGCGGGTTTCGCCAATGCCCGAGACGATATCGATCGTGACGGTTTGGCGCGGCTCTAACGTGATCTGGCGGCGGATGGCGACAATCGGATCGAGCACCGATCCCTGGCTGCCCGATAGCGGTGCGGTACCGGTCAAGGCGTCGGGTGCGGAGACGCTACGTCCGCGACCGATGAACCGCGACCGGTCGGTCTCATAGGAAGCGTCGCCCGCTGTGGCGCCATGTACGGCCAGCAGATGAAACAGCCACGGCGAGCGTTCGGCCTGCGAACGTGGTCGTCTGGTGCAGACAATGGCCTGTCGCGACGCGACGATTTCGGTTTGTACGAACAGATTGCTGAAGGCCGGATGCAGCGCATCAGCATCCGCGCTCGCGAGCACCACTTCTGCGTAGGTGGTTACCTCGATCGTTCGTCGTGTGCGGGCGCGGTTAAAAATGCATAAACGGCGCAGTTCGATCGCATCCTCTGGTGACGCCACGATTTCGGTATAGGTGTCGTAGTCGAGATCGCGACGGCGAAACTCCGCGCGGCCTTCCGAGAAGATTGCTTCGTAGGATTCGGCGATCTTGAGCGTCGGCTGATGTGTATTTGACCAAAACGCCCCGGTTGCTTCGTCGCGGATGTAGCAGAACGTGCCCCATTGATCGCAGGTTGAATCCTCCCGCCAGCGGGTCACCGCAAGGTCGCGCCAGCGGCTGTAGCCACCACCCGCATTGGTCACCATCACGTGGTAATGACTATTCGAGAGCAACTGTACTTCAGGCACAGCGGTGGACGCGCTGGCGATGAGGCGCACCGGCATTTCGCGGTCGTTGGCTAGGGCCGTGATGGAAGCAAATCTGACCGAGTGCAATTGCAGGGCACCGACTTTTGGCACGCGCTCTTGGAGCAGCAATGTGGTCGCCTGGAACATCGGGTCCGACACAAAGCGTTTTTGCATCGGCTGGTCCAGCAGCAGATAGGCAAGCGACAAAAACACCATGCCCTGGTGATGTGCCATGAACGAACGGATCACGACTCCGGTCTGACCGCGCGGTAGTCGCGCCGCCGTGTAATCGATGGCTTCGTAAAAACCGTACTTACCGGCCAATCCGCTGGCAGCGAGCCGTTGCAGGTTGGCGCAGGCCCTCTCAGGCGCGACCATCAGCGCCAGCGCGGACGCATACGGCGTGACCACCAGATCGTCGGCCAATCCGCGTTTGAGCCCGAGCCCGGGCACGCCGAACGCCCGATACTGGTAGTTAAGCGCCGCGTCGACCGTGTTGTAGCCGGACTCCGAGATACCCCAGGGCACATTGCGCTGTGCGCCGTAAGCGATCTGCCGCTCGACGGCGGCATCGTTGGTGCGGGCCAGCAGGGTATTTTCGAACGTCGGCATGACCAGCAATGGCATCAGGTACTCGAACATCGAGCCGCTCCAAGAGAGCAACGCGGGCTCTCCATCGGTCGGCGTGAGCAATCGTCCCAGCGCGAACCAGCTCTCCTGCGGCACTCTCCCCTGAGCGATCGCGACAAAGCTTGCCAGTCTTGCTTCTGATGCGAGCATGTCGTAGTAACTCGAATCCGCCCGGTGCTCGCTGACGCTGTAGCCGATAGTGAACAGATGCCGCGAACGGTCATACAGAAACTCAGTTTCCATACTCGTCAGGTCGCCGATCTGTGACGACAACTGTTCAAGTTCGGTAATGCGTTCTTGCGCGGCGCGACCAGCCTCTGCACAGTCCCGCCTCATTGCGAGCAGCAACGCGCGCTCACCTTCGGTAGCGTCGGCTTGCAGTTGCTGCTCCAACGCCGACAGCCACGACGGGTCATTGTTGGCGAGCGCGCGCAGCGTCGGAACTTCAATCGCGTCGAGCATGCTTTGAAGTCGGCTGCTGGCACCAGCCGCTGCACTCCACGGCGCGAGCAAGGTCAGCTCGCTGAGCGATAGCTGGCATTGTGACGTCAGATGCTTGGCCCAGCGGCGCGCCTCATCCGGCTTGACCGCCGGTGTGGCATCGGACGCCGCTTCAAGGCTGGCTGCGAGCATGTCGGCGGACTGTAAAAAGCGCGTGAGCCAACGGTGGCTAGCGGTAAGCGTCACCGTCGGCAAAACGGCGACCAACGCGAGCTGCTCATCGAGCTGCTCCAGAAAACTCTGTACGGCGGGAGCTGGGTCGGGCGCGACTTCTCTGAATACGCTCAGCGTGCTGGACAAGCCTGAAAATACTCGCGGCGAAACAACTCTGTCATCCGGTAGCGCCAGTAGCCCTGCCCGCAACGTCAACAGATGACCGGCCAGATTGCCGCTGTCCACCGAGGAGATATAGAGCGGCAACAACGGCTGCATGGACTGCGTGTCATACCAGTTGTAGAAGTGGCCGCGGTGCCTCGTCAGGCTGGCCATTGCGGTCAGGGTATTGGCGGTACGCTCGATGAGGTTGCCGGTTGGAATGTAGCCGAAGTCATACGCGGCCAGGTTCGCCAGCAGCGCCAGCCCCATATTGGTTGGCGAGGTGCGATGCGCGACGACGCCCACCGGGTGCTCCTGATAATTGTCGGGCGGCAGCCAGTGGTCGTCGGGACCAACGAAGGTCTCGAAGAAGGCCCAGGTCTTGCGCGCATTTTTATGCAGGAAGGCGATTTGCTCGGTGCTGAGCTTGTTGGCCTGACGCTCGCGCGGTAAGCTCAGCCACCAAGCGAGCGCTGGTGCCGAGCCCCACAAGAGCAGTATCGGCAACGCCGCCAGCAACGCGGCCGGCACGACGATGAGCAGACACGCAGCGGTCGCGAAGGCGATGGCCGGCGCCGCCCACATGGCCCGGTAGCTGGCCCTCAAGCTGGAGACGCCAGAGCTCGCCGCGCGAGCCGAAGGCGTCCATTCCAGCAATCGCTTGTGACTGACGGCGATCCGCCAGTTGGTGCGAATGATGGCGTCCAAGCTGTAGGCCGCTTCAAAAGGCAGGCAGGCAAGCGTGAACATCGCCTGCGCTAACTGGTTACCTATCGGCGCCATTGCTTGCTGCAAGTGCTGATGCAGCGATACATCTTCACGCTTTTGCATCAGCTCGACAATCACCGAGACGAGGATAGGCATCACAGCGATGCCGATCACTGCCGCCGTCCATAGCCATGCCGGGGGCAGCGCGGTCCAGCCGATGAGCAACAGCAGCAGCGTGGCCGCCGGCACCAGACTGCGGCGCAGATTGTCGAAGATCTTCCATTGCGAAAGCGCGGACAGCGGGTTTCGCCGGCCGCCATCGTCTGCCCCTTTGGCGGGCACGCGCCGCAACAGCCACGAGGCAATTTGCCAGTCGCCGCGTATCCAGCGATGGCGACGACTCACGTCAGCGCTATAACGTGACGGATATTGCTCGTACAACTCCACATCGCTCAGCAGCGCCGAGCGCACGTAGCAGCCTTCCAGTAGATCGTGACTGAGAATGCGGTTTTCCGGAAAGCGGCCCTTCAATGCATGTTCAAAGGCGTCAACATCGTAAATGCCCTTGCCGACGAATGAGCCTTCGCCAAACGCATCTTGGTATACATCCGAGATGGCCCGGGTGTAGGGATCGATGCCGGGCTCGCTGCCAAACCATCGGGCGTAACGCGACTGGTCGGTGGTGGGCATGCTCACCGCGACACGCGGTTGTAAAATTCCGTAGCCACGTTTGACACAGCGGCTGGCCGCGTCAAATTCGGCGCGGTTGAGCGGGTGCGCCATGGCGCTTGCGAATTGCCGCGCAGAGTCTCGTGGCAGCTGGGTGTCGGTGTCGAGGGTGATGACATATTTCACGCTGGTCAGCACCGAGGTATCGCCGACGGTCCGCGAAAACGAACTTGAGCCGCCGCGCAGCAGCGCGTTCAGGTCCGCAAGCTTGCCGCGCTTTCGCTCATAGCCCATCCACATGCCCTCGCCCGCATTCCAGCGGCGCGGCCGATGCAGCAAGAAGAAGTGATCGTGAGCCGTGTGACGGTACTTTTCATTCAGTGCCGCGATACGCTCTTCCGTCAGCGCCGTCAGCTCCTCATCCCCAGGCAGCATCTCGGTGGCGGCATCATGAAAATCGGTAAGCAGCGCAAAGTGCAGATGGTCATCGCGATTGGCCAGAAACCGGACTTCCAGTGCCTCGACCAATTCCTCGACCGTGGCACGACTGGTGATCATGGTCGGAACCACGACCAGCGTGCGCGACTCGGCAGGAATGCCTTTGGAATAGTCCATACGCGGCAACAGATGTGGCGCCACCAGCAACGTCACGAGCCAGTTGACCAGCGACAAGGCGAGTTGGCTGGTCGGCAGCAGCAACAGCATGGCCATCAAGATGAGAATCCAGTTTGCTGTGGTGGTCCAATTGACGCCCATCAGAACGCCCGCGCTCAACAGCAGCGTAAACAGCGCGATGGTGCCCAGATACGGCGCTATCGGCATATCGCCGCACCATCCTTTCAGTTGGTCGCGCATCGAGTTGCGGTATGTCACCGCACGCTCCAGCAGCGGCAAGCCGTCATCGATCAGGTAGAAGCCAACGTGCGCCCGGCAGCGATCGATTTGCCTGTCAGCCATGCTTGCGTTTGCCATACGGATCGCGGCCTCGGCGACTTCCAGCTCGGTGTGCGGACTAAGCTTGGCGGTTCGCTCCACGGCGTGGCGGTAGCGGTCGCGTGTCGCAAAATCCATGTTGGCATACGTGTTTTGCGGGTCGCCGCGCAGCGCGTGCTCGACCAGACTCATCGTTTCGACAAATTCGCGCCAGTCCATGGCACTCAGGAAACGCAGGCTGGAAATGCTGTTGCTGATTGAAACCTGGGCGGCAGCCTGTTTCTGGGTTTCCGCGTGCACCAGCTGTTCGGTAGTCTGGTGCGACTCTGATAACAGACGTTCAATCCAGGTGAGCGGCAGCGCCAAAGGCGCGCCTTGGCCCTGCAGCTTGCGCACAAATGCCGCGACGAACTGTGTCGTCATCGGCGGATTGGATCGCGCCATATCGGCAATCACCAGAATCAAATTTTTCGAGTCTTTCTCGGCAATCGCGGTCATGCGGTCGGCCCATGTGTCGGCGAGGTCGCGATCAATCATGCCGTTCGAGACGCGCACGGCAACACGGCGCAGATTCTCGATCAGCGCCAGCCGCAGCATGATGGGAATGGCCCATAACTCGCCCAGCTTGAGGCCGCTAACGGTCTGATAGGCGGACACGAAACGCCCCAGATTCTCCCGGTCGACCCGACCATCGCCGTGCGATATGGTCTCCAGTGCAATGTCGTACACGCGTGGTAGTCCCGCCGAGTCGCCTCGCGCCAGTCTCGGCAGTTCGCGGCTGTAGCCTTTCGGCAGGTGCCGCTTGGCGGTGCGAATTTGTTCTTCGATAAGGTAGAAATTATCCAGCAGCCATTCGCCCGCAGGCGTGATACGTCGGCCCTCCGTTACGGCTGCGGTCACTTGATTACAAACGTTGATCAAGACATTTTCATTGGCCGCCAACCTTGCGAGCAGCCGATCCGGCCCGCGCGTCGGCGTTATCCGATGTGCACTCGCCAGCGTCTTTGCATGCAGTTCCATCTGCCCGCTGCTGAGCAGCGCAGATCGTAGCGGCTCTTCTTCCGCCGACACGCGTTTGCGTAGCGCAAATGCGCTGAGCATGGCCTTCCATTGAAGCAGCTTGTGGAAAATGATTGTTCTGTCCATGTAGGAAAACGCGATCTGCTGTGGCTAGTTAGTGCAACGTTTGTGAGCATGGCGTTCGTTAGCCAGCACCGCTTCACGCCGTAGGCTGCCCGTTTCTGGTGCCCAAAGCCTCGTGGAAACAGCGCTGAGGCGGCGGCGATGGCGCTCTTCACAATTTGATTGCAGGCCTAGCAATTGCCGATGCGCGGGGTAACACGCAGGGTCGGGTTGCTCTGCCTTTTTGTGGACTGCCCGGTGACCTCGCTGCAAGGACCCGGCGCAAACTGTGCCACAGGCGGTGCCACGGGCGGTGGAACGGGCGGCGGCGTTCACCATTGAGACGCGCTCTGCCGCCGTTGTGGCCAATATCAATCGGCTCGCACGCACTGACAATACAATTTGCGCGATAACTCGCCCGCCCGCAATGGATGCATATCGATTGAACGCGTTTAGCACTGATGAAAGCTGCCGACCCCGCGCAAGCCAAGCAAACCAGACCAAACCAATAACGATCAAGTACAACGCGGCGATGTCGTTAAGCAACTTTTTCTTGACCAACATGAGTGCGCTGGCGAGCAAGGAAATGATCGAGCCGATGCTCACGTTGAGATTCATAAGCGACTCTTGGTTTCTTTGAAGGCGGCCGCGCGATCGATCGATGCGCGCTGCCTGATACGTCGCGACCGCATATCTCACGCGGCAAAATTGCTGCTGGTGGAAGATTAGCCAAGGCGCGGAATTGAGTCGGTGCGGTAGCGAGCATAGGCAGCTCCGCAGCGGGGCTGAAGATGGCAGTTGCCAGCAGGCCGCGCCAGCCTTAATAGGAGCCCACTACCCAACCTGTTGCCGCACGTTCTATTGTATTTCTGCAAGAGCAATCACAAGCCGCTCGCTGCATTGCGCGGCTTTCGAGTTCCGTCCGGCTCACCCGCAGGTGCAAGCCTGCCGGCACTAAATAAAAACTCGCTTTCAGGGCTTCCATCATTTGCTGCCTGGAACGGCCTCACCACGAACAGGAATGAGGTTTCGAAAAATTCCATAATCTGAACCACAAGCACTGGCCCGGTCTGCAAGCCATTTGTGCCTTAAGACGCCCGCCAAATGGCGACTTTCACTTTCGATGGTTGATAGCTGAGCGGCGGCAAGGACACCGACGATGGAACCCACACTGGTGCCGGCGATGAACTGGAACATCAGCCCCTTTTGGTCAGCGCTTTCATCACGCCCACATGCGCCATGCCATGCAGCGAGCCACCGCCGAAGGCGATGCCGACCCGGCGGCCAAGCATGGCCGACTTTGATGATGCTTGCAGAGCTGCGGCGGCGGCGTCTGACGCCGATGCCGACAATGCAAGTGCCCGGATGCAACTGATCGCACCCAGAAATGACCTACGCTGCATGGACATTACCTGCATGGAGTAACAGCGCGTTGATCGTCACAACCAGCCGCCGGTGAATCCGGCCCGCCGCAACCCCGCAACGACATACGGGCACGAGCGCATCAACCGGCAGAGCCGGTCAGAACGGCGGTTTTTGAACATCAGCACCACCGGCCCGAGGTTGATGCCAAAGTGGTAGGGCGACGTCCAGCCTGCGCGGCCATCGCTGTCGGCTTCATCGGAAAAGCTCAAATTGAAACTACACTTCAAGCAGTATTTGCCGGTGACTTGTGGATAGACGGCCTGAAAGTGCTGCAGTGACGGCAGCACGATCTCAGCGCAAACGGCAGCGACGCGACCACGGCGCAAGGTGCGGCGGTGCCGTCGTCGGGTCCGTACGCTGCGCTGCGGGCCGCATAGTCAAAGAAACTGCGTTCGATGCCTTTAATTCGGCCCGTCGTCCAGCCCGCTCCGTCGCTCGCGGTCACTCCCCAGAAATTTTCGCCGTAGCCCGCAAAACCCAGCGGGTTAAGGATGGTGTCGTCCCGCTGCACGCGAGGTCGCTGCGGTCACCGCGCGCATCGCAAAGTACGAGAATACTTTCCACTGTTTTCGACCAGCTTTCGCCTCATTATGCCGCGCATCATTTCGCAATGAACTAACCAACTTCACTCGGTCATGGTCGTCATCCGATTTGTTCACAAATTACGTTTCGGTACGTGAAGCGTCTGTGCGGTGGCATACCTCAGCCGCGCCGAGATGTCACGGCGCAGTTTGATGCACGTGATCGCGACCGCCGAGCCGTCTTTGGCGCTTTGGATTTCGACAACGCGCCCCAGCGCACAGACCCGCCATGGCTGCGCCAATAACCTCGCTTCTGAGTGCGCATCGGGACGCAGAAACGGATGCGCGTGTTGTCGGCGTCCGCTTCCCGCACGTGGTTCGATGGAATTGGGAGCGTGGGAGATACAAATGCAGCTAGCGATGATCGGTTTGGGTCGAATGGGGGCGAGCATGGTTCGGCGCCTGATGAAGCAGGGTCATGGTTGTGTTGTTCACGACCGGCAGCCTGCGGAGGTCGCCAAGCTCGAGACCGACGGTGCGGAAGGGGCGGCGTCGCCTGCCGAGCTGGTTTCGAAGCTGAACCCCCCGCGTGCGATCTGGCTGATGGTGCCAGCAGGTGCCGTTGATCAGGCGCTCGCGGAATTGGTACCGCATCTGGACGCTGGCGACATTGTGATCGATGGCGGCAATTCGTACTACCGCGACGACATTCGCCGTGCCAAAGAACTGGCCATTGCGGGTCTTCATCACGTCGATGTCGGCACCAGCGGCGGCGTGGCCGGCCAAGAGCGCGGCTACTGCCTGATGATTGGCGGCGATGACGACGTCGTGAAACGTTTAGAGCCGATTTTTATGGCGCTGGCGCCAGGTGCCGGCGCCGCACAGCGCACGCCCGGGCGCAGTGGCGGCCACGCCGACGCCGAGCAAGGGTTCCTACATTGCGGCGCGCACGGCGCGGGCCACTTCGTGAAGATGGTCCACAACGGCATCGAATATGGCGTGATGGCGGCCTATGCGGAAGGGCTCAGCATCCTGCGCAACGCCAACATGGGCAAAAGCGTTCAAACCACTGATGCCGAGACCACGCCGCTGCGTGAACCCGAGTTCTACCAGTACGAGCTGAACTTGCCGGACATTACGGAGGTCTGGCGCCGCGGCAGCGTCATCGGCTCGTGGCTGCTCGACCTGACAGCCGGTGCCTTGCTGCGCGACCCGCAGCTTGAAGCCTACGGCGGGCGCGTGTCCGATTCTGGAGAAGGCCGCTGGACGTTGCAGGCGGCCATCGACGAAGCGGTGCCAGCGCATGTGCTCAGCGCTGCCGTATACCAACGTTTCGCGTCGCGTGGTGAAGCCGGCTTTGCCAATCAGGTGCTGTCGGCGATGCGACACGAATTTGGTGGTCACGCCGAAAAACCCACACCGGACTCGACATGAACCGCAACGAGACTGCCGATGTGGTGTTCCTGCTGGACGTGGACAACACGCTGCTCGACAACGACCGCATCATCGCCGAGCTTCGCGGTCACCTCAAATCTGCATTCGGCGTTGCCAGTTCGGCTCGCTACTGGGTCGCCTTCGAGGCGCTGCGGACCGAACTCGGCTATGCCGACTACCTGGGCGCGTTGCAGCGCTACCGGGCCGATGCGGCGCGCGGCACCTCGGACGACGCACAACTACTACTCATGTCGAGCTTTCTGATCGATTACCCGTTCGCCAAGCGCCTGTATCCGGGCGCGCTCGAAGTCGTTGCCCACCTCGGTCGCATCGGGCCGACGGTGATCCTGTCCGACGGCGACGTGGTGTTCCAGCCGCGCAAGGTGCAGCGTTCGGGCCTATGGGACGCGGTGGGTGGGCGCGTGCTGATCTACGTGCACAAAGAGCAGATGCTCGATGAGGTTCAGCGCCGGCATCCAGCGCGGCACTATGTCATGGTCGATGACAAACTGCGTCTGCTGGCCGCGATGAAAGCCGTCCTCGGCGATCGCCTGACGACGGTATTCCCGCGCCAGGGCCACTACGCCCTCGACCCGCTCAACGCGAGCCTGTATCCGGCGGCCGATATCACGGTTGAGCATATCGGCGATCTGTTGTGTGTGGATGCCATTGCGTGGCTTGATCGACGCGTCTCGCCTGCGAGCACAGCAGGGCGAGCGTAGCCCGAGTCGCGCTCCCCCAGCGCGGACGGCGGCGCGTAACGCATCGAGTCGCGCGCGTGGCTTTGCATGACGTCCTCATCGATGCGGTCGCTGGGAAGGCGAAGCCCTCCACGCCGTCATAAAACCGACTCGGGCGGGGCCGGTGGAGCGCGACCTTCAGCAACTTGACGAGAATCTCCGCCACCCCGACTGCGGCCAGCCAATAGAGGCATGTCCGCCAGGCGCGGCACCATACAAACCACGCCAACGCTGCCAGGATAACCGGCAGCACGACTTGGACATCGCCTAATTGGGTCGCTGCGACCATCGCGGTGTCCATCCACGGCGTTCGCAATTTTTGCAGCGCGCCGTGCACGATGACATCGACGTCGACCAACGGGTCGCCCGTTGCCACATCCTCCAAGACGCCGAGGAACAGCCATGCACTGCCCACAATCAGCAACGCCGCCAGCAGCGGGAAGCGAAACCCATGGCGTGTGGCGTCGACTAGTCGAGCCAATAGCGCCTTGATCTTGGGGGGCTGAAGCGGTTGCACAACAGGCTGCGTTTTCAGGTTAGCAATTGCGATGTATGCCAAGCGATCTGTTCTTCTTCTTTCGCAGGCATCACGCGCACGGCTGCTTTGTGAATGCCCAGCGCTTCGAGCCCTTCGCATATGACGGTACGCGTCGACGCATTGTTCTCGCCAATCCCTCCTGTGAAGACCAACAGGTCCACGCCGCCGAGAACTGCCGCCATCGCCGCAATCTGCTTGCGCACGGACGCGCAAAACATGGTGATGGCCAGTCGCGCGTCATTGGCCGACGCGGATGTCGAAGCGGCAGCGGCATCGAGTTCCCGCAAGTCGCCACTGAAGCCGGAAATGCCGAGCATTCCCGAGCGTTGATCGATCAAGGCCTCAAGCTGAGCCGCGTCATAACCGTGCTCGCGAACCACGTAGGCCAGCACGCCGGGATCGATGTCGCCACAGCGTGTGCTCATGATGACGCCACCCGACGGCGTCAGCCCCATGCTGGTGTCCACCGACGCACCGTGGGCCACCGCGGTCACGCTCGCGCCGTGGCCCAGATGGGCGATCACCAAGCGCGGTGGCAAGTCACGGCCCAGTTGCCGCACGATTGATTCGCCCGACAGGCCGTGGAAGCCGTAGCGTTCGATGCCCAGCGCCCGAAGCTCGCGCGGGATGGGCAACGTGCGAGCGACCTCTGGCATGGCGGCATGGAAGGCAGTGTCTAGACATGCCACTTGCGCGACGCCGGGGAAGCGCGCCTGCGCCGCGCGTATCAGCGCCAACGCCGGCGGCACGTGCAGGCGCGCGAACGCAGTCGCGGCTTGCAGTTGCTCCATCACATCCGCGTCGATCAAGGTGTGTCGGCGGCAATGCGGTCCACCATGAACGATGCGGTGGCCAACCGCTGCAGGCGCGGGCAGGCCCTGTGCTTCCAGCTGCTGCGCGATGCGCGCCAACGCGACCTGCGGCTCGTCAGTCGTTTCTTCTGCACCGGAGAACAGCGCGCGGCTGCCGTTTGCGCCCACCATGAATAGGCCGAATTTGAGCGACGACGAGCCGACGTTCAACGCCAGCACGGGTCGGCCTGCGTCATTACTCATCCCAGCCAACGCCAGTCGCGCACTTCCGGCAGATCTTCGCCGTGCTCGCAGATATAGGCCTTGTGGCGCGCGATGCTCGCGTCATAGCGCTGGGTGGCTTGTTCGACCAGGTGCGCCAGACGCGGGACGCGGCGTATGGCGTCGAGCGCCAGCTGATAGCGGTCGACGTTGTTCAGCACCACCATGTCGAATGCCGTCGTCGTCGTGCCTTCTTCCTTGTAGCCGCGCACGTGCAGGTTGTCGTGGTTGTGGCGCCGGTAGGTGAGCCGGTGGATCAGCCCGGCGTAGCCGTGAAACGCGAACACGATTGGTTTGTTGCGCGTAAACATGGCGTCGAAAGCATCATCGTCCAGGCCATGCGGATGCTCGGACTGCGGCTGCAGCGCCATCAGATCAACGACATTCACGACGCGAATGCGGAGGTGTC
>Ga0226658_10000917_pt1 | contig 14701 bp, 13 predicted proteins | sample OliLak19BULKMAT1_FD_169091 | JGI IMG/M metagenome (GOLD analysis project Ga0226658, IMG submission 169091) | Freshwater microbial mat bacterial communities from Lake Vanda, McMurdo Dry Valleys, Antarctica - Oligotrophic Lake LV.19.BULKMAT1 (v2)... | ecosystem: Environmental > Aquatic >... | reverse complement strand
CCTCTTGGTCGGCGAAGCGGGCATGTTTCACCTCTTCACCCACGCTTGGTTCAAGGCACTGCTCTTCCTCGGCGCAGGATCCATCATCTACGCCTGCCACCACGAGCAGGACATATGGAAAATGGGCGGGCTGCTGAAAAAAATGCCTGTCACCGCGATCACCTTCGCCATCGGCACCGCCGCCCTCATCGCCGTCCCCTATGTCACCTCCGGCTTCTGGTCCAAGGAGGAAATCCTCGCCGCCGCATGGAACGGAAACAAATGGCTCTTCGCCATAGCCATCCTCGTCGCTTTCCTCACCACCTTCTACATGACCCGCGCCTTCGTCATCACTTTCCTCGGCAAGACACGCTCGGAAAACGCGGATCACGCCAAGGAAGTCGGCCCGCTCATGCTCATCCCGCTCATCGCCCTCGCAGGCATGGCGATCCTCTCCGGTTTCCCCTTCCTCTCCAACGCACTCAACGCCTACCGCCCCGATCACGGCGGCGGCCACGCCGAAGGCCACACGGTGGTGCTCATCGCCTCAATCGCCACCCTCGTCCTTGGCCTAGCCGCCGGCTTTTTCCTCTACAACGGCAAGGACAAAGACCCCGTCTCCATCCCCCTCTTCCGCAACCGCTTCTACCTCGATGCGATCTACGAAAAGGGCATCGTCAAATACCTCCAGGACGGCTTCGCTGCCATCATACATTTCCTCGACGAGATCCTGATCAACAGCATCCTCGTCGGCGGCCTCTCCCGCCTCGCCGAATCCACAGGCAACCTCTTCCGCAAAGCCCAGTCCGGAAACCTCCAGGCCTACGCCTTCACCTTCGGCCTCGGAGTCCTCCTGCTCATCTACTTCACGGTGTTTTACAAGTAAGCCGCGGCATGATTAACAGCACGGGTTGCGTATCTTGGCGCTATGCCACGCAAAACGATAACCTCATGGAAAGCACTGCTTTCCGCCTGCTGTCTTGTCCCGCTAGCTCTCGGCTATGCCATCGCCGTAACACCGCAGCTCCCAAGCGGCCCGCGATATTACGGGAAAGCCGAACGGGGAACTCCGAAGTCGCTCACCTTCGACATCGCCGTTTATGGCGGCACACCCGCCGGTGTCACCGCCGCCGTGCAGGCCGCGAGGATGGGGAAAAAGGTTCTGCTGCTTTCCTTCGACCGCCATGTCGGCGGCATGACCTCGGGCGGCCTGACCGCCACCGATATCGGCAACCGGAAGGCGATCGGCGGAATGGCGAAGGAATTCTACGACCGCGTCGGCAAGCTCACCGATTTCAGCCCCGCGGAGGCCGAATCGCTGTTTCTGAAAATGCTCGAAGAGGAGCAGGTTCAGGTGCTCTTCGGGCGTTGCCTCGAATCGGTGGAAATGAAGGACGGAAGGATTGCTTCGATGACCTTCGAAACGGGTGAAACCGTCGCTGCATCCATGTTCGTCGATGCCACTTACGAGGGCGACCTCCTTGCCGCGGCGAATGTGTCCTACCATGTTGGTCGCGAGCCGCTCGACACCTACGGGGAGTCCCTCGCCGGACAATGGCAGCAGGTTTCGTGGAAAGGCGTCTATCAGTTCTGCGGGCTGCCCCTCAGCCCCTACGTGATCAAGGACGACACGGCCTCCGGCCTGCTTCCTGAGATCTCACCCGAACCCCACGGCAAGCCAGGCGAAGGGGATTTCCGGATCCAAGCATATAACTTCCGGATGCACCTGACCCAGCGTGAGGGGAAAATCCCCTTCCCGAACCAGCCTCATACAATCCCGGTCGATACGCCCTGCTCGCGCGCTTCCCACACGACGATCCGATGATCGAATGGACGCTCAACTATACAACAAAACCCATGACCGACGGCCCGGTGCAGATGCGGGAGGGCGATAGCAACAACGCGGGAAGCTTTTCCTCCGATCTCATCGGCGGAAGCAACCGCTGGCCCGATGGCACTTACAGTCCGGATTCCTTTTCGGAGCTACCCCCACCGCGCCGCGGCCTGCCGGTGCCGCTCGCAGGGCTGTATGAGGTGAGGGAATGACCCAGTCGGACTGCGAATCGAAGCGCGCGACGGGAGATTCCGTCGGCCTGGCGGCCTACCCCATGGATTCCCACTTCTGCCAGCGCGTGGTCGTCGAGAAGGACGGGGTGACCACAGTGCGGAACGAGGGAGCATTCGGCCACAAGTGTCCGAAACCATATCCGATTTCCTATCGCTCCATTGTCCCGAAAAAGGCGGAATGTGAGAACCTCCTTGTCCCCGTCTGCCTTTCCGCATCCCACGTCGCTTACGGCTCGATCCGGATGGAGCCGGTGTTCATGATCCTCGGCCAGAGCGCAGGCACCGCCGCCGCCCTCGCGATCGACAGCCAGGTAGCCGTGCAGGACTTGGCTTACGATGCGCTGAAGAAACGTATGGAAGCGCAAGGGCAAATCCTCAACCTTCCCTGAAGGTCATGACTTGGAAATATGGAGGCGGAGGTGGGAATCGAACCCACGAATGACGGTTTTGCAAACCATGATTAACCCTTATTTTTAGATACTTACATGATTTTCCTATTGGCAACCTATTGGATTTGAACTAGGATGATGCATGGCTAAGTCACTCTCTTACAGCGTCAGTCGCACTCCCGACGGAGGTTATCGTGTTTACCTAGGCGGCAACAAGTACGTTCAGAAGAAGACCCGCCTAGGTATCAACGCCGTCATCCAAGACCACAAGATGGCGAGGATCAGTCGTGGAAAAGAACTAGCGGACGCTCCTCCAGGTCTGGTCGCAAAATTACTGGCTCTTCATTATCGTTGCGAAACGGCGGGAACGTCAGTGGCGGATGCGGTGGACTTCTGGATTCCCCACTACGCTGCAAAGACCGCTTCGGTTCCGCTTGCGGATGCAATTGACATGTTTATTGCCAACTGCCGGGCACAGGGGCTGGCAAGAGCAACGGTCAACGAGCGCGTGCATCGTCTCGGGCTCTGGCTCGGCGCTCAGCCGGAACCTGAAGTGACCGTCTTTGAAGCCGCAGAGGTAAAGCTTGTGCGTGGGTTCATCGCGGATGAGAGCGGGCGCACGACACCGGCTTCAGCTCGAAATGTTTGGGCGGTGATTTCCGCCTTTGGAACTTGGGCCAAGAATCATGATCTCCTTGACGCAAACCCATGCGCCACAGTCACGAAACCAGACCCCGGCGAACGGGAGGTCGTCACGATGTCGCCAGCGGAAGTGGCGGAGTTGCTTCAACTAGCGATTACCCACTACGACCGCGAAATCCTTTCCTACTTGGTGATCTCACTTTTCGCAGGACTACGTCCACACGAGTTCGTGACCGAACTGCCGCACAGCGGAGGATGGGTAATGCTGGCGTGGAAGGCGGTGATGGATAGAAAGAAACTCACGAAGGAAAAGCGGCTTGGGAAAATCAAAAAGGCGCGACAGGTTACGGTGAACAAAACACTTGCCGCGTGGATTGATTTCATTCGGAAACAGGAGGGCGGAACGCTCACTGGCCCGGTAATTGGCAGCTATGGATTTTATCAAAAATTTCGCAGGTGGAAACGCTCTCACTATCCCGATCATCTACCGCCTATCGAGGATGACATTCTCAGGCACTCTTTCGGAACCTATCGTGTTCTTGAACTTGGTGAGGTAGGTAAAGTTGCGCTGGAAATGGGCAACAGCGAGTCAATGGTCAGACAACACTACCTTAATGGTGAACACACGGAGGAGGAGTCAACCGAGTTCTGGAAATTATCGCCTGAAATTGTTGCGAAAAAGCGATCAAAGAAAAAAGAGGGCAGTTAAAAAAAATACTTGATCAATCCGGAAAATCAATCAATACTATCTACGATTATCAATTGATAGTGCCGCGACTAAGTAGAGTTTACCGCTTGCTGAGCCGCGTTAATTGCAGAAAACTCGGGATTAGCAGATGCTACGCTCCTTCCTCGGTGGCTCCGAGGAACAAGAGACCCGAACGCAAAGCTACGGCAAAACCGACTGTTGGCATGCGCCCACATCCTGAGGTTTTGAAATCCGTGGCGCGCATCTACAAAATTGAAACCAACAAACAATTCCAACAATCGTGCTACACTTGGCCTGCTAAGTGTTAGCCAGGCCGCCGAATACCTCGGCATCAGTCCCCGCTCTATCCGGCGTCATGCCGCGACAGGAGATCTTCCTCATCGCCGCGTGGGTGGCTTGCTCAAATTCGAACGAGCCACCCTCGACGAGTTCGCTCGACCCGTTGGCGGAAACTGGAAAGGCGCTTCCAAATGAGTGCGGAATCCACACCGGGGAAATCCCCGGATCCCGCGTCGGAGGTGCCTCCCACAACGGCGTCTGGAGCTCCTCCAAAAACAGCACCGGGAAACGCGACAAAAACTGTTCAGCCCACCAAGGCTGAACCTCCAAATGCCTACGAGGAGGTTTTCCAAATTATGCGTGAGAAGTACACTGAAGCGAGCATAGACCTTCGGCCAATCATAAGCGATTCCGTTCTCGATAAAGCCATTGCGAAAGGAACAAAATTTCGGACTGACGCGATCCTTAAAGACGCGATGAAATATGCTCGTAACCGTGCGAAGTCGGAAAAGATTCTACCACGATTTCTAGCGGAAGAAGTTTTCGAACAATGCGGAATCAAACGGAAGCCTGAGCGCACCGGAAAGACTCCGAAAAAATCGGCACCTGTCGATGACCAGAAAGGAGGGAGCCATGGACACGATTGATCGTGCCGAGCTGGATAAACTCATAGCTTCGGCTAGGGCATCGTTTGGTGCAACATTGGCAGAATCTTCCCTTGGGAATGTGGCGCTTTCATCATCGTTATCAGATTCTTCTGAAATCGATGCAGGGGGGATGCAACGGGGGGAGGTCGCTGACCTCCCCCATTGCCCGGCAGTCGATTGTCTTGAGACAATTCGCGTTGCTGGCAATACCGGGGATGTGACAGCTTTTGCTGTATCCCCAATTGCCGCTAGGCCGTCTTCAGGGGACAGTTCGTCCCCCTCCAAGCAGCTTCGACTGCGTCTTCCACAGGATACTGTGGAGGCGATTCAGAAGCTGCCGCCGAAGTTACGAGGACATGCGCTAATGCTGGCTCTGGATAGCTGGCTTGGCGATGTAGATTTGTTGCAGGATTTGGTCGCCGCAGCGAAGGAATTGCTGCGTGTGGGAGTATTGCTCAAACAAGCACTGAGCGGAGGGTTGCCAAGCGAATTGGCGGCACGAGTGAATGTAGTCCTGCAGATCATCGAGCAGGTCCGCCGAGTGCAGCAGCATCCTGCTACCACTCAACTCCGATTGCGGCTACCCCATGACCTTGCGGACAAGCTTTCAAAGCTGAAACCAGTTCCAAGGGAGCGTGCGTTGTCGCTTGCACTAGATAACCGTATCAGTGCCGTGATTTCTCGCCCAAAACTCATTTCGGCTCAGTCCGAATTACTTCAGGTCGGAGTGCGGTTGAACGAGGAACTCGCTAGAGGAAGATTTAGCCAGCCGGAAGCTCTTGCTGAGAAGGCTACAAATTTGATTCTTCACCTCTCCCAGACATCTCGAGGAGGACGCGCACGATGAAAGCTATCGTGCGCGTGTTTCCCGGAGGCACGGGCGACCAAAGCCGGGCTACTTACGACCGGCTGCAATACGTTTTCAAACCGAAAAAAAAGCCTACTGATCAAGGTGATCGCGTGGGGTGGATAGATGGAGATCTAGATGGCTACGGAATGGTTGATCGCAAGGCACAACTCATGGCGACTGCGCTTGATTGCGGACACGAACATTTGAAGGGACGGCGGACACGCCATTTGATCGTCTCATGCGAGCCGTGCGGCGAGGAGAATCGGGCGGATGCGGAGGAGCGATTAAAGAAGTCAGCTCCGCTCCTCGCAGCGGAGCTAGGAGCACGCCGTTGGATCGCCGTAATCCACCGTGATTCCAGCAAGCCTCACATGCATCTGATCTTGGCAAATTTCGATGAAGAAAAAGAGCGTCGGTTCGATTTCCGCCCTGACTTCATGTCGAAGATCCAAGACATGAAATGGACACCGCATCTGGAGAAGGGAAAAGGCACAAAAACCTAAGTCGAGGGATACGCGGAGAAGCCATCCACTCACTGAAAACAAAGGGTGATGCGGAAAGACTTCGTAAGAAAACCGAAGCGATGGAAAAAGCGGAGGCGTTTCTGAAGAAGAAGAAAGCGTTGGGACTGAAAGCTAACGAACTTGCTGACTGGCTTTTTGGCCAGCTCTCACTGCCATCAGGTTGGAATATTTCTAAGCTGCGCAGAAAGTCAGGAAAACCCAGAACGCATCCTGTCATGATCATCGACGATGTCGGTTTTAGAATCGCCAGCTTTTTGAAGTTCCTGAAAATCAAATCAAAGAAGAAAAATGATCTTGGAAAACGCTCATCAACTCCTCCAAAGGCACCTACCATGGAGATCTGAAACATACTGATTCTACGACCAAGTTTCCTGTCCTTTCTATCCGCTAAAGACCTCCTGACGGTGCCAGGCAAGATAGCTCAGATGGGACGAACTAATCCAACGCAACCGATGTGGTGGACCTCCATTGAGTCCAAGAAGCTGCCTTTCCACCTGAGCGAGCTTTGACGCAGCGATCAGTAGCCCTTGATCGTTGAAGGTGATGAGTCCGGAGTCAAACAAAGCATCGAGTTGGGCGGAGAGTAGGAAGCCGTTAAAGACGTCGAGCCGCTCGGCATCTGTGTCGCAATCTGCCCACGGCTTGGCGTGGCTGGCGCGAAGGAGTTCAGGCAGCTTGAGGCCGGTTACCGCGCAGGCACCTCCCCAGTAGTCCATCAATGCACTGCGGAAGAGGTTCTGGCCAACGCGCTGTTTGGTGAGCCGCAGAATCTCGGTGCTACTTGGTGGTGCGGCATCGATTTTGGCAACCTCCTCCGCGTAGCAATCTGCGGCGTGGTGAGGCAGAGCCATTGCCAGCTCGGCGGCGCGACGGAGTATTCGTCCCAGTTCCGCTTCTCCAGATGATCGGTAGCTCACGTCATCTGTCCGAAGATGGGAAAATGTCCGATCCAGTTCACTTGTCGCCGGACCATTTGGGAAATACACCTGCCACACAGTATTGCCATCGGCCACCTTGGAAACCATTGCCTCAGCCTTGTGACGGGCGGAGAACATGACGACACGCTCGGGGGTGCTTTCTCTCACGTTTTCCCAGCCGTTGGCATAACCGGCCTTTTCGATGAGGGAGCGTTCGAGGAGGTTCATGATACCGTGGTGGACACACCTAGAAACTCATTGAGACGCGCGGCGATCAGCTTACGTCGTTCCGCCAAAAATGCTTTATAACTCTCCTTCACCAGAAGTTCGTCTTCCAAGGGAATGCACTGGGTGGAGAAAGCAGCATCACCGCATTTCTCAAGGATTCCGGGGAAGTAGATGTGGGGAGCCTTGTCACTGATGGAGCGGTTGGTCTTTCCGCTAATGAAGGAAAGATTGGCAATATCGTCGGTCTCACGCTGGGTGTAGATTCCCTTGAGAACGGCTTTCGGGAAGATGTGGTGGAACTGCAGACGGTGCTGGGTGCCGGCGTGCGAGAGGGCGATGGAAAGCTGGGACTTCCAGTCCTTGGCTCCGGCAGACCGGAATGCGAGGAACATGGTCTTGAACAATGCACTCCGTTGGTTGCGGCCTTCCAGTTCATCGGGGGCGATGTCAAGCCGGCCGACCTGCTGGCGGAGACGGTCGATCAATTCATCGGCTCCACCCTCCCGCAAAATCGCGAGATCCTGGTCGAGGAGGGTTTCGCTCGATCCCCGGGAGTAGCGGCCCTTGGCATTGGCAAGAAGTGTCCACAGCTTCAGCTTCTTCTCCTCCTGTGGGCTGAGATGGTAATTTCTCCGGTGCCCGTAAATGGAGAGCGTGACCAGGATGAACGGAGAGGAAAGCAATGCCGGGCTGTCGATACCGGCGTTCGATTTCAGAAAATTTAAAGCGAACTCCATGCCGTTGCAGCATTCCTTCCAAGCGGCCTGGAGGGTCGTTAGGGGGATGCTGCCCACTGTAAGGAACCGCGATTGGCCAGTTGCGAAGGCGATGAGGTTTTTCAGGTGGATACCAAGATCCAGTTCAAAGCCGTCCTTGGCACATTGTTTTTGGAATTGCTGGAAGGTCGCGAGGGAGTTCCGCCACTTCGCGGTGATCTGAGCCAGTGCAAGGTCGGAGCTGCGAAGCTTGGCTCCCAAAGAATTCACACGGACAAAAATCTCGGTGACTTCGTCGTAGTCCAGGGTCCGTTCCAGCACATCGATCCGGTAGCTGTATTTCCGGACAGAACGCAGCTTTGCTAGACGCTGGGAATACTTCTCATACCGTGGATCATCGAATCCGCTGATACCGGCACGCTTGAGGAAAGGCGTGTCACTGTCCGCCTTGAAGACATCGGTCACCTTTACCCAGTGTGGGAGCTGTTCCAACTTCCGGGTGCTGACCACAAAGGTCATCTTATCGAAACGCTTCTGAAGCTCGTCTTCCGACGAGTCGTTGTCCGCTTCATCGACATCTTCATTGTCTTCCTCATCCTCGTCTGTTTCACCGCCTTCTTCATCCACTTCGGTCACGAATGCCAGTTTCTCCGGATGTTCCAGATTGAAGAGCAACTCGATGGGCCGCTTCCGCCCGCGAACCTCCACCGGTATCCCACGGATCACGGCAGAGAGAGAAGTAAGTCGCTGCTGCCCATCGAGCAGTAGTTGGGAAGATCCGCCATGTCCCCCCTCCTGCGCCACAGCCATGTCCTGGAGCGGAACCCCCTCGTCGGTTTCCCAGACAAGAATTGCTCCGGAAGGATAACCACGGTAGAGGGAATCCATCAGATCGCGGACACGGGGTGAACGCCAGACGTAGCGGCGCTGCATCTCCGGGAGACGGAGTTTGCCCCGCTCGATCATGCTGACGAGTTCTTCAACGGTTGCTTCGGTTTTGGCCATGGATTTGAATTCAGAATTTGCTGAGGACCTGGTTGTGGATCTTCGCTGCAACAGCTTCGAATCCCTTGTTCGTGGGGTGCAACTCATTGGCCCAGTCATAATCTCCTACAACTGGCCTGGTATCGACGTAATGGAAACGAGAGCCCAACTTCTTGGAAGTGGCTGCGAGCAAATCATTGTAGTCTCTGAGTAGCCTCCCCACCCAAGGCTGGGTCTTGCGCCAGTCCGTGTAGCCATTTCGAGCGAACGCTGGCCGTATCCACGGCCCGAAGAACTTGTACCCGAGGGGAAAGTTAAGCACCGCCCGACCGTCGGGGACTGGGTTCGCGTAGCCATGCATGGCGATTTGCACCGATTTGTTGACGCCCCAGATTTCTTTCGCAAACACCTCAATGGCAAATCCCATTTGGTTCAGAGCGCTATTCCAGACATCCTCTCGAAGCCATTGCTTGCCGGACTTTGATGCGGGTGAAAAAATGTGATTGAGATAGCTCATCAGTTCGTAACCTGCCACGTCGTTTCCACCGCCGGAGAAAAGCACTATTTTCGGAGAATACTTGGCTACCGCCTGTTTCACGAAATAGAGACCTGACGCCTCGCGCTCAAAATTTCTACGGATCGTGGTTCCATAGATCATGTTGCCAAGAGTGTCACCGGCCTCACTGAATTTGTGGATCCTGTAACCCCACAACCGCCTCAACTGGTCGAGGACGTCTATACCCACAGGATAGTCGAACCAAGAATCTCCTTCGGCCACGATCACTGGCAATGAGTTCAGAGTGGCTTTGACTTTTGACTTGGACTGTCCTGCAAGCGATTCTGGAACGTAGTCCTCGGCCCACAGCTCGGCTTTGATGCGCTGAACTTCTTCCAAGGGAGTCATTCCGGCTCCTGCGAATTCATTGATACTATTGTAGTTTTTCATAAATCTAATTTTCGTACTGAAGCCAATGAACTATTGAATTTCCGAATTGTTCGTCACGCAATCTGAAAATCCCAACTTCCATTGGGTTAAGTTCTCACGAATCGTGTGAATGCTACCGCGCAGATTTGAAGCCCTAACTCTTGCCCCGACCTTCTGATTCGCACGGCACGGACGTCGCTTGAGGTGCCTTAACCGCGACTCACGTAATTCTTGAGATATTTGTGCTTCAAGATGTGTGAGCGATTTGTCAAACTTAGACCACCATAAATCTATCGAATCGTATCCACGCTGCTCCATTCCTATGATTGGTTCCTTCGAGAACAAATCAACCAACGCGGCATAGCGTAGAAGTAACTTAGGCGATTGAACAATAAGCCAAAGTCTCCAAATTGACGGAATCCAATCACAATTCACTACATGCACGATTTCCATTAAACTGGCCTCATCACAATACTCAGCACTCCAGCCTACGAAGGCCAGAATACACTGAAGTTGGTCATTCTTGTGAACGTATGCTCTCCAAACTTCGGGACCTAATGCCACTACCATCTGAGCCATCAGGGGTGCTAGAACAATCCCAGCATCGCCACTTCTCTGTAGGTTCGGCGCCTTTTCTGAAACGGCTCTACCAAACCACAAAGCGAGAACGATTCCGTCCACAGCACCACTCCACTTCGAATAATTCCTAGTGCGCAGAAGTGGCTCTTGAGCATTCGATAGCTTGAGCTTACTCAAAACATCAGAGCGAAACCATTCACCTGAACCGTCGCCATGAATTTCCCAAACAGAATGAGCGGCAGCAAGAATTGTCTCGGCGTTGAGCCAGAACCTGATTCCCTCTTGCTGCACAGCTAAAGCGCTCTTCAAAGGTACTTGAGACAGCAGTTGATCAATACACCATTGATGTAAAGCTTGCTGATCGGCGGGAAGAGGGCATGCGTCTGCGAGTTGATTTACGAGTTTGATCGCTTGATTGGGTCTTGCACGATCCAGCAACGATGTGAGCCGCTTCAATTCCTGTTCAGAAAGTTGCGAAATAGGCCAAGCCTTGGCGCTCTCTGAGAAGGGCTGAGCGACTAATTTCCGCCCACCAGACATCCTCGCCTCAATAAAGACGAGAGCCCACCAAATCTCGTTTTTATGCACGGAGCTCCCTATTAGCTTTGCTTTCAGAAGCACAACCGCAATGCCGCCGCTCATCTTCGCCTCTCGCTTACAGTTCTCATGCAGAAGAACGATTCCAAGCGCCTTAACTGCACTCGACCTAGCAGCTAGAAGATGCTGCACCTGTGCCTCGCCAGCGCCACTCCCCTCCATACACAGCCAGCAGAACAATGAAGAATTCTTGGTTTCGTCCAAAATCCCCGTGAGAAGATGCGGAGCGGATTCCCAAAGAGATTCAGCGAAGAAATGGAGCGCTGGATTCGTGCTCCTTCGAATCTCGAAGGGCATTTGGTTCACCCAATACCAAATACTCTCTAGGGCTTCGGGTAGTTCGGTGTCGTCTTGGAGTATCTCGACTTCAAAACGACCGCCTAGGTTTGAGTCCGATATGAGCATCTGTCGGAAGGCTTCTGCAAGCCACTCAAGTTCCGGTGCTTCGAATGCATATTCTGATGGATTTGGCCCCCCATGATAATGCCAGTGGGCAATCATACAGATGTGTTCAGTGCGGCGTGATGAGTCGGTTTCAATTGCTCTTTTTACCGCTCCGATAACCGCTTGTAGTGCATCGGGTGGGACGCGCCAGTCCACCAGCAACTGCAGATCAGAGACAAGAAGGGCAAGTAGTGTATCGGAGCCTTCAAATCCGGAAGTAGCCGGAGGGACTGGTTTTGGCTTTGGCGATGATTCCGTCTTTGTCCAAACGATTGTCCGAATTGCTCTGTTCTTTCCCGGAGGCTTTCCTTTTTCGAGATTACGAATGTATTCGGCAACATTAACTGCAATGTTTGGCGGCAACATTACGACCACCAACGGATAGTTTTTCGCCATTGAGCTGAACGAATTGCTCAACATCCAGAGCTCCGAATCAATGTTGGAATCCTTCTCCATCTCAATGAGGATATACCGATCGTGAAATTGCTGTGTAGCCTCTCCGGGAGTTTCGATGTTGATCACGGAAACAATTTTTGGCAGATCCCTCCGCAGCCTTTCACATTCGGCAGCCAATCTAGCTTTGCCCCCAGAGTTTGTCGTGTGGCTGGCGAGAATGACTACTTCCTTCGACTCTTGGACTTTTACGAGTAACGACTGCACGCCAATATCATCGAAGAATGGGTCTGCAATAATAACTCGCCTTACTTCTGACCGAAGAATCATGCGGCTGATAACCTCAATTGACTCCAATTGGGCTGTAACGTTATTTTCAAAATAGTGTCCAGAGGCATTCTTTGAAAAGCAGGCTTGGACAGTATTCCTAGCTACCAATTCTGCGTCTCTCCAAGGGTCTGCTGTTCCGGAACCTATTACAGAATTCTGTGAAATCCCGGATGGAATCCTCTCTGCACGATCTCGCAGCTCGGAAGGCATCTCTTCGGACCACTTCGTCCTGACACGATGTAATCTGTCATTCACATGCATATTGAAGGCAATGGAACGGACGATGTGGAAGGTTCTGTAGCCGACAAGACGGTGATTACTCCATACTGATACCTCAAAAAGAGAAAACGGTTCCTTCGGGGCGAAATTTAATTTCTCACCGAATCGGTATGGTCGGATTTCATTGAATACGCACGTTCTACTACCTGAGCCACCACCATTGAACAATCGGCAGCCAACAACCAAGTCAGGTGCGTCGCGTACCGGTGGTTCCAGCCAGACGAGCATCGAAAGTTGTTCACCGCCCTTCAGCTTTGTTCTTAGTGATCTGCAACATAAACCATCTGGGATTCGAAAGTCTCCAGACAGGTGGTGAAAAACATCAAGATTTCCGAATCTCCCAGCGTCTTCGCTCTTGAATTTAATGCCTGTTTCGGACTCAAGTCGTGCGAGCAATTCTTCCGATACATCTTGAGCAGCTTCAGGAGTGAAATCAGCATTAGGAAACGCTCGATCCAATGTCGCAAATTTATCGAGTTCCCAATGGCTTTCCATCTCAGCCATGTCCTCTGAGAATGATTTGGGTCGATCGCTAATATGGGCTTCATGAGGTACCGCCATTACTCTCGGACGATGCACTAACCGAGACGAAACCAGAACCAACTGTTGCGTTCCTACAGTAATGCCGATTGCGCCATTTTCTGCAGCTTCCTGAAGACGCTTGATTTCGTTTTCGCCGACAAAGCAATTATATTGATTAAGCTTCCAGCTACTACCTGACACCTTCAGGTTGCTCATTTTCCACGACCCCAGAATACCTCCGGCGCTTGCCGCATAACCATAAACAAAGTAATGAGCACCAGCTCGTTCGACTGCGTAGAGTCTTACCCAATAGGTCTGACTTGCTGTATTCATTCTCAGATTTTGGGTGTAATTGTTCTCATTAAGTGGCCGCAGTCCGCATTAGCGTGAAAAAATATGAGCACAGTCTGGAAGTTCCTACAGCGTAGTATCGCATCGCCAAAGACATCTTCGGCCAGGAGTGTAATTCCGCTAGTCCAGCAGTGGCAGTATTGAACTTCAAAATAGCTTTTCATATTGGCGATCAGCTCATTTCATCTTCATACCGCTGTAACCATGAGTCACCAGCCACGATTTGCAGGCCGTCATTTCGGTATTTTTCATCTTCCGCGCTTCGGTGGCGTTCAACGCACAATTTGCCTGCGCCAGCCCACTGTCCTGCGAGGATAAGTTCCAAAACCGAGGGCTCGATCAAAATGCCGAAGTCAGCTTCACGAAGATACGCAGGTTCGCTGTCCTTGATCATTCGCGCTGCCCGATCACGTCCGAGGAGATCGAGGATAGGAGCGTAGTAGGATCTCCAGACTTCGTCTTCTTGGATTGAAAGCCGAATCCCACCTTCAGGTTCAATGCCGTCGGGTTGTGGATCGATCCAATGGAATTTCAGCACGTCGCTTTGGAAGTAGGAAAATCCACCGATGCGCCATTTCACCGGCGTTCCATTGACAGCTGTTATCCGTTTGGCCTGTTTTTTCGCTTTCGCCCGATCCTGGCTTGTCGGCTTGCTTGCCCGTCCTTTCGATTCCATGGCTACCCATTCGCCGTCCAGGCTGAGTCCGACTAGATCCGGACGTGACCGGCCTTTCAAGATGGCCGGATTCAGGTGATGGCGGAATACATCAAGATGGAGCAGCCAGGGTGTGCGTAGGCGCTTTTCGGCGAACAGCTTGCAGAGGGTCAAACCAAGGAAGTAGTTGATCGCCCCTTTTTCAGAAGGATCCAGGTTCTTTGACGCGTTCGTGCGTTTCAAGACTCGGGCTCTTGGCCCGCGTTGCTCGATTGTCATGCGCACTGCCGATAGACGGAACAAGGTCTCATACAATGAAGCTTGCCCATGACGAAAGACGTAATGGCAATTAGGACGTCCCACTGTAATTGCAGCCCACAGGATGTCGTCCCAACTAGCCGAAAGATTCGCTCCACCGTTTCCAATCGTACCGGTAGTTGGAAAATCCTCTGACTCGTATGAAATGATCATTATTTGTTAGGGATTGATGTTGGCGACACTGGGCACCTTGTCAGTCACTTCGAGACGGATTGTCTGCTTATGGGGAACGGAGATCTCTTCGCAAATTATCGATACTTCGATTTCGCTGACACCTGGGTTTGTCGGAACAATGATAAAACCCGAAAACTCCCGATGCCTCGTGTGCATAAGGTTATCGATCCGTATCAAAATCTTGTTTTTCTTAATCGTGCCGG
>Ga0226658_10000907_pt1 | contig 14811 bp, 10 predicted proteins | sample OliLak19BULKMAT1_FD_169091 | JGI IMG/M metagenome (GOLD analysis project Ga0226658, IMG submission 169091) | Freshwater microbial mat bacterial communities from Lake Vanda, McMurdo Dry Valleys, Antarctica - Oligotrophic Lake LV.19.BULKMAT1 (v2)... | ecosystem: Environmental > Aquatic >... | reverse complement strand
TTTCGGTGATAAACTGAAGGAAGATTTGATTTTTTACTCCGCCAAGGGTTTTGCGTAGGCCTATCTCTTTAGAGCGTTTGAGAGAGCGGGCAATAGAAATATTGGTATAGTTGAAACAAGCGGGCAATAGAATAAGCAGGGCAATTGTGCCAAAAATAATAAAACTGGATAGATCCCAATTGGGCCCAATCGAATTGCGTAAATCGGGGCCAAGTTTTACATCAGAAAGAGGCTGCAAATGAAATGTAGCCGTAACGTTTTGTTTTGGATAACTCGCTTTAGATATCTGATCTAATGATGCTTGAAGTTTTTCCGAATCATTATCCTTGGGAAGCAATACATAGATATATTGATTATTATATTGTGTCCACTGTTCAGTTATCGATTTTGATGTAGTTTCAGATGAAGCCAACGTACTAAAGGAAACCAAGGCTTCAAATTCAAAATGACTATTTATGGGGGGATTCGTTAGTACACCCGTTATCTCAAAGATTGCACCATCTGTTAACTCTATCGTCTTGCCGATAACATCGGTTGAATTGAATATTTTTTGTGCGGTTTTTTCAATGATCACCATGCTATTTGGTTTGCTTAGCACTGTACTTGCGTTTCCCTGAGCCAATTGGAAATTGAAAACGGTTAAAAAAGTAGGATCAACATAGTACCCTTGTAGGTGAATATTGATTTTGTCAAGAACTACTTCGCTATTCAATGACTTGTTGATCCTAACGATTTCCTTGATACCCACGTATTCCGCTTTTAACTTGTCGGCCAAAGCTGTTGGAGCAGAAGCGTAATCGTTCTCTTCTATACCTTCCGTGCGCGTAGAAATAATCCGGTATATGTTTTCTTTGTTTGTGTGGAAATCATCATAGCTGCTGATATAACTATACATGCCAATTAAGAGCAGGCTAATGGACATGCCAATTGCCAACCCAACCACATTTACAATTGAAAAATACCGGTACCGATAAATGTTTCTGAAGGCAACTTTGAGATAGTTTCTAATCATAGCTAAATTGATTGAAGTGTTTGAATACGGATGATAAACTGATTTCTTTTTTCGCTTTTTGATGGCATCGGAGAATAGAAGTGATAAGACCTGCTGCCAATATTTAAGTTTGGCTTTTCTCTCAGACATCTTTTCAAGATTTAAATAAAACAACTCTTCCATGTCCCCATGCAAATCTTCGATGGCTGCGTTCTCGCAGTACCATTCGAAGAGGCGCGATGCAAGGCGGGGAGGTTGATTTTTCATTTTGTTGTTAATTGATAGTGGTTGATTTTTAGTCTACTCGCTAAAAACTATTAACTACCAACGATCATCTTACCCGCCAAGGCTAACCTTGCTTTCGAAAGTTTCCAAAGTTCATCTCTCAAGTCTTTCATATTATGCAATTCTACTTTTCCCTGGTGGCTAAGTTCAAAGTAGCGCTTTCTCCGTCCGCCCCTTTCTTGAGTGGGTTCGCCCAACCAAGATTTTATATAGCCCTTCTCTTCAAGTCGCGTGATGGTGCTGTGCAATGCGCCAATGCTGATGTTCCGATCGCAGCGCTTTTCAATGTCTTCTTTTACGGTAACGCCATAGGCATCTTCGCCTAAACTAGCAATGGTGAGCAGTACAAGCTCTTCGAATTCTCCAATGTATCCTTTCATTATTTATAAGTTCAAAGTTTTCATTTCGAAGTCCTGAGTTTGATAAACCGGAAACTCAAGTCCTCTTACGTATAAAAGTCAATATATGTTTCTGTTTTTAAGAGGTTATCAAAAAATAAAATCCGTAACCCCCAAAACTGTTCATTTTTGTAATTCTTGGTGTTCGTTTCTTTACAGTTAGATCAATTCGCAAAGCCTAAATCCACCAAATCGCACTGGTTTCAAGGTTATGAAAAATCCGAACGATTATTGTTAGGGCAAAAGGAAATCGTAACCCTATGTCGCGCTCCAAGTCATCGTCATCTACATTGCTGATTACCATTATTCTGGTACTCACGTTTCCTATCTGGTTTGGTCTTGGCGCAGGACTTTTTGGATTGATAGCAGGTTTGTTGGGTGCGGTGATCGGAATCGTTGCTGCTGTTTTTGGAATATGCGTGGCGATTATTGTTGTGCCATTCAAACTCTTTTTTGGGTGGAGCCATTCCGACTGGAACGTAGACGTTGATCTACCCTTTTTTCAGACCAACAATGGATTCATCATTTTGCTGTTGATCGTAATTGCTGCAATTGTTGTTCAGCGTGGAAAGAAACCCGGAAAAGCCTAGATTTAGAAATGGCCACAAGTCACGTTGAGCTTTTCGAAACGTCACTTTGCTTTCTGGTCCAGGTTCATTGCTTGCAGGTGATTGCGCAATGCTTCTTGCCATGTAATGTCGGCATCCCATTTCGTACCTAAAAATATATCTCCATATTCCAAATTCCGGAAATAGAATTTATAGACGCTTTGATTGGCGGGTATGGTTTTTATGTGAACTTCATTATTAAAAACCACCGCACTGGGCAACGAACGCGCAATTTGTGAAATATCATAACCCAAAAGTTCCTTTGCTACTACTCCTCGGGCGTGCACAAATCTTAAAATACTTCTAAAGCCTTTGTTGGCAAGCGCCACTTCATCAGGATCAGGTTCCACCAATTCATACTTCACCGGAAAATTTTCTTTGAGATATGCCTCCAGCTCCGCATCATCTTGTGCATTGCCAAATCGGGGAACGGCCGTTTTAAAAGTTTTCACATCGTAACTAAATTTCTCCTCTATCCTACCTTTAAATATCTTAATACCAAGCTCGGTCTCGGGCAAAGCGTTGATCAAAAAATTCTGCTTTTTCAAATTACTCACAGCAAACCGGTAAATCGTTTTTAACAATTCCGTGAGCGAAATATCTTGTTGTTTCCATGAAGGATTTTTGTTGTCCACAAACTCTTTGTTGCCAGAGAATGGGCATGAAACGAATTGATAGCCTTTCTCATTTTTTTGCAGGAAAATCAAAAACTTAATTCCTCGTGCTAAAAAATAGGCGGCATAAGGCTTGCGCGTGTCGTGGCCCGCGAACACTCGTCCTACATCAAAATACGCCACCGCATCAATACCTGTTTGCTGGAAAAAAGTTTGTGTTTCCTCTAGCTCCTTTTTAGTAAAGTTATTTTGATAAAGCACAACCGATCGTGTGGATATTAATTCCTTGGGGATGATGTTAGTAAAATTTGCTTTTGCGAGTACGTTTTCTTCTTCCAAAAAGATTTGAGCATGGGCTGTGGTAGAAAGTAAAATAAATACGAGTACGAGTAGTCTCAATTTTTGAAGTAGGGTGTTGCAAAAACGAAATAAAAAAGAAACTATTGTCATGGGAACTCTTACAAAGCTATAAAAACTCCTTCTTCATTTTGCTTGACGGGGTAGGTAATTAAATCACGAGAACGCTCTCCACTTTCCCTTCCCGTCTTCACGTTAAAGCGATAGCCGTGCCAGGGGCAAACCACTTCGCCCAAAAAATTAACAGCGCCTTTGCTGAGCGATTCACCGTTGTGTGAGCATTTGTTCTCAACGGCAAAAAAATAATTGCCGCGCCTCACAAGACAAATAGAAATCCCATTCACTACCAAAAGCTGAGGAGAATCTTCTTGCAACCGCTGGTGTGCCTCCTCTACCGAAGAAAACAGTTTGATCCATTCCATAAAAATTAGTTGGGCAAAGAACTTGTTTTTTCTACCTTGAGCGTTGCTTTTAATTAATCTGCGCTATGAGAAATATTTTTCTGTTTGCCTTCATTTTGATTGGTACTTCCGCCTTTTCACAAGTCAGTCTCAAATTGCAAACAAAGTTAGAACAAGAAGCGAAAGACATCGAACCAAAATTAATCGAATGGAGACGGCATCTTCACCAAAATCCTGAACTCTCGAATCAAGAAAAGAAGACGGGGGCTTATATTGTTTCCCATCTCAAGTCGCTGGGCATCGATGTTCAATACCCGGTAGCCAAAACAGGCGTGGTTGGGATTTTAAAAGGCGGGAAGCCGGGGCGGGTAGTAGCCCTCCGTGCGGACATGGATGCCCTAACTATAACAGAAAGAAACTCGTTGCCCTTCATGAGCAAAGAGAAAGCGATTTTCAACGGACAAGAAACGGGGGTGATGCACGCGTGTGGCCACGATGCGCACATGTCGATTTTGATGGCTGTGGCTGAGATTTTATCGAAAAACAAAAGTGAGTTGAAAGGAACTGTAAAATTTCTTTTTCAGCCAGCCGAAGAGGGGGCACCCGCTGCTGATGGAACTTCCGGTGCCGAACTCATGATTAAAGAAGGTGTGATGGAAAACCCCAAAGTAGATGCTGTTTTTGGCTTGCACATACAATCGCTATTGCCAAGTGGAAAAATCGCTTATAAAGCAGAAGGTTTGATGGCTGCAGTCGATGGATTGCAAATAAACGTGACGGGCAAGGGTGCACATGGGGCTACTCCTTGGGATGGAATCGACCCAATTTATGTGGCCAGCCAAATTGTAACGGGCCTACAGGCAGTGGTAAGCCGACAAACCGAATTGACGAAAGCGGGGGTAGTCGTTACCATTGGCAGCATACACGGTGGCAATCGCGGCAATATTATTCCGGAAGTGGTAACGATGGAGGGAACCATACGCACGTTTGACGACAACATGCAAAAGAAATTGCACGAGAAAATAAAATTGACCGTAGCCAAAATTGCCGAAGCAAATGGAGCTGTGGCAGAAGCTGTCATTACTCGTGGCTATCCCGCTACTTATAATGACCCAGCGCTAACACAACAGATGGCGGCATCATTGGAACGTTCCGCAGGAAAGGGAAACATCATTATTACAGAAGCAATAACAATGGCAGAAGATTTTTCTTTCTTCCAACAGAAAGCCCCCGGGGTCTTTATTTTTCTGGGCGCCTACCCGAGCGATATGAAGCTGGAGAAACGCCCCGTGCATCATACCGCTGATTTTATGATCGATGAAAAATCATTTGTCACTGGCGTGAAGGCTTTGCTCGGGCTTACGATGGATTATATGTATCAACCGAAAAAGTAGAAAGATGAAGATATTGTTGGTGATTGTATTTGTCATTACTGAAGTCTCTGTTTTGGCACAGACCGGCTCAGAGATTTTTCTCTTCGATTTGAAAGAAAAAAAGGGCAAGCTCATTCTTTCCAACCCAAAAAATATTACCGATCACATTGGTTACGACAACCAACCGTCCTTTGATGCAGAGAAGCCAATTATTTACTATTCGTCATTTAATGAAGATGGCCGATCCGACATCAAAATCTATAACTACAAAACGGGGGAGAGGAAATCGTTGACTCAAACCACAGACCGCGAGTATTCACCCACGCTTACGCCCGATCAAAAATTTGTTTCGTGCATCATCCAACGTGATAACGGTGGGCAGGATTTAGGCAAATATCCAGTTGATGGTGGCCAACCAACCGTATTGATCGACAATTTAATCGTAGGCTATCACCGCTGGGTAGACGCAGATCGCGTGTTGCTTTTTGTATTGGGCGAGCCACAGACCTTGCACGTTTACAATGCGAAAACCAAAGAGGATAGAACCGTAGATGACAAAATTGGTCGATCACTTCATGCCATCCCGACTAGAAAGTCTATGAGCTACGTGAAAAAGACCTCTGCCACGGACTGGTCGATCATGGAATTAGATATGGCTACATTAAACGCCAAAAAGCTAATAGGAACATTACCAGGCAGAGAAGATTTGTGCTGGACACTCAATGGGCGGATCATTATGAGCGATGGAAGCAAAATCTATTCGAACGATCCCGCCAAGGAAACCGTGTGGAGTGAGATGACCGTTCTTTCGGGCGCTGAAAAGTTGAAAGGAGTCACGCGGCTTGCCATTAATTCGAAAAGTGATAAGCTTGCGGTAGTGGTCTCTGAATGATTCTGCCCTGTAGATGTTTGAGTGTTAAACTATGTTGACCTTCCCCCGTTGTAAGAACGAATGAGTGCGATTTCCGACATCGAACAAAAAGTAGCCGCTTTTAAAAAGAAGTACTACCTCAATCTGTTTTTGAAGGGAGGAATCCTTACGCTCACTTTTGTTCTCGGCTATTTTCTATTGGCTTCTTTGCTAGAGTATAACCTTTGGCTGGGCAAAGGAGCGCGTTTCCTAATCTTTGCTTCATTTATAGGGCTGGTCGCTTTCTGTGTTTTTCAATTTTTGAAGGCGCCACTCGCTTGGTGGATTTATAGACGTGGCCTCGGCCAAGAAGACAGCGCGAAATTGATCGGCAAATACTTTCCCACGATTGGCGATCGTCTGCTGAATGTTCTCCAACTCTCTGCAGATACCAGCGTATTGGCGCAGGCTGGGATTTTCCAAAAAGCCAGTTCGTTTAAAGATGTTTCGTTCGATGCGGCCATCGACTTCCGGCAAAACACCAAATACCTCAAATACGTTGCCATTCCCATTACCGTCATTTTGATTTTATTGCTGATCGACAAATCCATTTTCACGCAAAGCACACAGCGCATTGTTCAATTCAACCAAGAATTTTCCCCACAGGCTCCGTTTAGTTTCAAAATAGAAAACCCTGAACTAGCTGCATTCTTTAACGAAGATTTTTCATTGCGCCTTTCGTTGCAAGGACAGGCTGTGCCGGATGCAGCCTATATCGTTTCGGGTTCGCAGCGTTGGAAGATGGAAACACTCGGGCAAGGGAAGTTCTCTTACCTTTTTGAAAAGTTACAAAACGAAGTGGATCTTCAATTTGAAGCGTCCGGATTCTTCTCGCCTTCGCACAAAATTCAATTGATCAATCGCCCAGAACTAACCAAAATCACTGTTGACTTAGTTTTCCCAGGGTACATCGGGAAAAAATCGGAGCGTCTGACCAATGCCGGAAATTTGGAAATTCCGGAAGGCACAAAAGTTTCCTGGCAAGTGGGTACGGCAAATACATCAAAAGCTTCAATCTCATTTGCGTCCGCTGAGGGACAAAACGAAATGCCGCTGATAGATGATCAGGTTTACAACTTCAGCAAAAACATCAAAGAGCCAGATCAGTATTCCATTTTATTGGAGAATGAAAAAAGTAAAAATAAAGATCAAATTTCCTATTCCCTTGGCGTGATCAAAGATCAGCACCCGCAAATTGTGGTAGACAACTTGCGCGATTCTATTTTGTTTAAAAATATCTTATTGGGCGGATCGCTCAGCGATGACTATGGAATCACCGCGTTGAAATTGAACTACCAAATCTTAAAGGGTACAAAGCAGCAAGCAACAAAGAGTATCGTTATTCCTTTAGTGTCCACACGCAATCAACAAACCTTCTTCCATCGCTGGGCGGTTGATTCATTGCAGCTTACACCCGGAGACCAATTGACCTACCATTTGCAGGTGTGGGATAATGACGGGGTAAATGGAAGGAAGTCGACTCGTTCTTCTGACTATATTTTTGCATTGCCCAGTGAGGAAGAATTGAAAACAGAAATTTCTAAATCACAACAAAATGCCGAAGGAAAAATAGATCAAAGCCTGCAAAAAGCAAAAGACCTGAAGCAAGCGATCGATGAAGCACAAGAGAAATTGAAAGGCAAGCAAAGCCTCGACTGGCAAGACAAAAAAATGTTGGAGGACCTTATTCAGCAGAAACAAAAATTGGATCAGGCCATCAAAGACCTCCAAAAAGAAAACAGTCTGCTCGAACAAAAGAAAGAATCCTTCTCAGAAGAGAGCGAACGCATTAAGGAAAAATCAGAGCAAATTCAGAAAATCATGAACGAGCTGCTTGATGAAGAAACCAAAAAACTCTTTCAGGAATTGGAAAAGCTGTTGAAAGAAAATGCCGACCCCTCACAAATGCAAAAGCTGCTGGATAAGATGGAGCGTAAGGAAATTAATATGGAGAAAGAATTGGAGCGAACGCTGGAACTATTCAAACAATTACAGTACGACTACAAATTAGAGCAAGCCATTGATCAGCTGCAAGAGCAAAAAGAGAGGCAAGAAAAATTGTTGGAAAAGACACAAGAACTGGCCGGTGAAAAACCTCAAAAAGCAAATGATGGTAAAGATGAAAAGTCTGATTCAAAAAATAAAGACAACAAGGGCGACAAAGAAAAGTCAGACGGCAAAGATCAAAAGCCCAAAGATTCTAAAAGTGGCGATGGGAAAGGCAATCAAGAAAAGCCCACTGCCGAGGAATTAGCGCAAGAGCAAGAAGCGTTAAAAAAAGAAGCCGAGGAATTTAAGAAGACCGTGGATGAGTTGGAGAAAATGGGTGAAGAATTAGAAGAGCCACAAGACACTCCCAGCGATCAGCAAATGCAAGAGCTACAAGAATCGCAGGAGCAGAGCAAAGAAGAGTTGAAACAAGGCAAACCCAAGAAATCAGCTGAGCAACAAAAAAAGGCGGTCAAACAGATGAAGCAAATGCAGCAAAAATTAGAGGGCATGCAAAGCTCCATGGAGATGGAAATGGACATGGCTAATTTAGAAAGCCTTCGCCAAATCCTGCATGGGCTGATAAAATTGTCCTACGATCAGGAAACCCTGATGAAGGATTTCAACCAAGTACAGCAAACGGATCCGCGCTACATTCAGCTTTCGCAGAATCAGTTAAAAGTAAAAGATGACGCTAAAGTGTTGGAAGACAGCCTTTTATCTCTATCTAAGAAAGATCCATTTCTGGGTTCTGTGGTAACAAAAGAAGTTGGCGAGCTCAATGATCATTTGGACAAAGCTGCGTTGAATGTCAAAGAAAGGAAGAAACCCAACGCCAGTTCTGAAATGCAATTTTCAATGACCAGCATCAACAACTTGGCACTTATGCTAAACGATCATTTTGATATGATGATGGAAATGATGGCCAATGCAAAACCTGGCTCTGGCAAGGGGAAGAAGAAAGGAAAGGGAAATCAACCCAATCTTGGCAAACTTCAAAAACAACTCAACCAGCAAATGCAAGACATTAAGAATGGGGGCAAAGCAGGAAGACAACTGTCTGAAGAATTTGCTCGGATGGCCGCAGAGCAAGAGCGCATCCGTAGGGCACTGCAAGAAATGCAGGAGAAGATGAAAAAAGAAGGCGGTAAGATACCTGGCGGAGATCTGCCTGGGAAGATGGAACAAACGGAAATAGATTTGGTTAATAAACAGATCACCGAGCAGACCATCCGCAGGCAAAATGAAATCATCACGCGATTGCTGGAAGCTGAGAAATCAATGCGCGAACAAAATCAAGAAGAAGAGCGAAAGGGTGAAGCAGCGAAAGATTACAACCAAGAAATGCCTCGCGCCTTTGAAGAATATTTAAGATTAAAGGAAAAAGAAGTAGAATTGTTGAAAACTGTACCTCCTAAGTTATTTCCGTATTACAAAAAGGAGGTGAATGAGTATTTCAAACGAATAGGGACCAAGGAATAAACTAGTAGCATTTTATTTAGCATTAGGCATGAAGAAGATTAACATTGAAATCCCCTCGTTATCGGAAAATATCCGGATGATCGAAAGCTTCATTGACAATGCAAAGGAGAAATACCAACTGAGTGACGATATCTATGGTAACATCATGATTGCGGTAACAGAAGCTGTCAATAATGCAATTAAACACGGAAATCAAGACAACTCTTCAAAGAATGTATCTCTTTCACTGTCCTTTGCTGAGGGGCTGATCAAATTCAGAATAGAGGATGAAGGCCACGGATTTGAATACGAAAATCTTCCTGATCCTACTTCGCCTGAGAACCTCGAGAAGCCAGGGGGTAGGGGAATATTCCTGATGAAACATCTCGCAGACGAAGTCGACTTTACAGAAAGGGGAAAGGTTGTTGAGCTTAGTTTCTACATGAACTAGCCGGTGGCGTCTGTCAACTTTTTCGCAGCCGATATTTCCTTTAATCTCAGTAATCAAAAGGAAACCGCTTCGTGGATCAGAAGGGTAATCAAAAAGGAGAGCTACAAGGTCAAAGAAATCAACTACGTGTTTTGTTCTGATGAATACCTCCTTCAACTCAATCAAGTTCATTTAAACCATAACACACTTACCGATGTGATCACTTTCGATAATTCAGAAGGTAACATTGAGCTTGAGGGGGAGATTTACATCAGCATTGAACGGATTAGAGAAAACGCAATAATTTTCAAAAACACCTTCAGGGACGAGCTAGATAGAGTGCTAATTCACGGGGTGCTTCACCTGATGGGACACAAAGACAAGAAGCTTGCGGAAAAAACTCAAATGCGCAAAAAAGAGGAAGCTTGTCTATCTTTGCGCAAATAGTTTCACGTGGAACTTTCGCTGATCCTGCTTATGCTAAAGGCTTCATACCCCGAGCTAGAATTCGATCAGTGGAGGCGTGAATTAGAGAACTTGCGTTTCACGTGGAACCAGTTGAATTTTAAAAGAAAGAAAGAGAGGCTTATGCCGTGCGGCTTTTAGTGGGAAGCCCAAGCGATCATAAAAATGTTTCACGTGAAACTTCCACAGTAGAGTAAACCCGCCCAGCGTGAGGCATTAAGCCTGAAGCTTGAGGCTCATCTAATAAAGAATGTTTCAAGAATACGATGTAATTGTAGTAGGGGCGGGGCATGCCGGATGCGAGGCCGCAGCAGCAGCAGCTAACATGGGATCAAAAGTTCTCTTGATCACGATGAACATGAACACCATTGCCCAAATGTCTTGCAATCCAGCTATGGGTGGAGTAGCAAAGGGTCAAATTGTTAGAGAGATTGATGCACTGGGCGGATACTCCGGAATCGTCTCAGACAAGTCGATGCTTCAGTTCAGAATGCTGAATCTTTCTAAAGGCCCTGCCATGTGGAGTCCCCGAACACAAAACGACCGGATGAGGTTTGCAGAAGAATGGAGATTGGCATTAGAGTCTATGCCTAATGTAGATTTTTGGCAAGAAATGGTAAGTGGTCTATTGGTGAAGGGTGAAAAAGTAGTTGGAGTAAGAACAGCTCTTGGGATAGAGGTTAAGGCGAAGTCAGTGGTGCTCACCAACGGAACGTTCTTAAATGGAAAGATCCATATTGGTGAAAAGAGCTTTGGCGGAGGAAGAACGGCAGAAAAATCAGCTACCGGAATTACAGAACAACTCATTGAATTAGGGTTCGAATCGGGCCGCATGAAAACTGGAACGCCCCCGAGAGTTGATGGGCGCTCACTCAACTATTCTTTAATGGAGGAACAGAAGGGCGATGAGTTTCCTGGCAAATTCTCATATTCTGAAACGAAGCCGCTAGAAAATCAGTTGAGCTGTTGGATCACTTACACAAACGAATCCGTCCACAAGGAACTTGAAAAGGGATTTGATAGATCACCCATGTTCCAAGGAAGGATTAAAGGGCTGGGCCCGAGGTATTGCCCGTCCATCGAAGATAAAATCAATCGCTTCGCAGAACGCGATCGGCATCAAATATTTGTAGAGCCAGAGGGTTGGAGAACAGTGGAGATTTATGTGAATGGTTTTTCCACCTCATTACCAGAAGACATCCAGTATGCAGCCATCACCAAAATCCCAGGCTTCGAGCATGCGAAGATGTTTCGGCCAGGCTATGCCATCGAATATGATTACTTTCCACCCACACAATTGAGGATGTCCTTAGAGACTCAACTAATTGATAATCTGTACTTTGCTGGACAAATCAACGGGACAACTGGGTATGAAGAAGCAGCTTGTCAGGGCTTAATGGCGGGTATTAATGCGCACAACAAGGTCAACGAAAAAGAGCCCTTCGTTCTCAAGCGATCTGAAGCCTATATCGGTGTGTTGATCGATGATCTGGTAAACAAAGGAACAGAAGAGCCTTACCGCATGTTCACCTCTCGTGCAGAATACAGAATTTTGTTACGCCAAGATAATGCTGATCTTCGTTTGACTGAGATTGGCCATCGGCTTGGATTAGCCACCGATCAACGACTAGAGAAACTTTTAGATAAGAAGAACGAAATACAAAAATTGAAAACTGAACTAAAGCAACTGCGCGCTGAACCCGCGACTGTAAATTCTGAGCTAAGTGAATTGCACACCGCAACCATCTCAGAAAAAGTTCCTGTTGAGAATTTGCTAAAACGCCCGCACATCGGGATGAATGAACTTCGGACAATCGATCCTGAAATCAATGAACGACTCAGCAAATACTCAGAAGAGGTTTTACAACAAGTAGAAATTTCCACTAAATATGAAAGCTACATTGAACGCGAACAAAAGCTGGTCGAAAAAATTGAGAGCCTAGAGGATTACAAGATAAAAGCTGACTTCGAATATGATCGCGTGAAAGCGCTTTCATCGGAGGCAAGAGAAAAACTGAAAAAGATAAAACCAGAAACGATTGGCCAACTTTCTAGAATTAGCGGGGTTTCTCCTGCAGATGTATCGGTACTAACGGTATATATGGGCAAGTAAAATGAACTTGGAAACTGTTACGTCTTGTCCCGTCTGCTCAGCAACAGACTTCGAACACTATCTCACTTCAAAAGATTTTACCACCACGCAAGAATCTTTTCACCTGGTAAAATGCAAGAACTGTGACTTTGTACTGACCAACCCAAGACCAGATGGTAACTCCATCGGAAGATATTATCAGTCTGAAAAATACATTTCACATACTGGCGGTGGGAAGGGAATAATTGACAAAGCCTACCTACTAGCCCGCAGATTTACCCTTCGCTGGAAACATGAATTGATCATCGCCTCAAAACCGACAGGATCCATTTTAGACTACGGCTGTGGAACCGGAGAATTCCTCCACTACATGCAAGAAAGGAAATGGATCGTTTCGGGTCTAGAGCCAACTGAAGTCGCCCGACAAAAAGCAAGTGAACTGCTCCGGCAGCCAATCTCAAAATCAGCGAGCGAAATCGGTGAACAAAAATTCAATGTGATTACTCTCTGGCATGTTCTCGAACATATTCACGATTTGAATGAAACTATTCGACAACTCAAAAAGCTTCTTACCGAAGATGGCACACTATTTATTGCTGTGCCAAACCATGAATCATTGGACACAAAAAAATATGGCGCCTACTGGGCTGCCTATGATGTACCAAGACACCTGTGGCACTTTTCTAAGAAGACTATGAAGCAATTAATGTCAAACCACGGGTTAGCTGTAACAGATGTTCAGCCCATGAAACTGGATGCTTATTACGTATCCATGCTGAGCGAGTCTTACAAACATCCGAAACAAAACAAACTAGTATCGCTTTCGAAAGCTTTCCTCATTGGGTCGCAATCCAACTTGACCGGAAAATCCAATGCGAACTATTCCAGCCTGATTTATATTGTTTCCAAATGAGATACGCAATCGCTATTTTAATTTTTATTGCTTTCTCGAAATGCGCCAACCAGACGTCACCCAACGGAGGCCCCCAAGACAAAAAGCCGCCAGAGCTGATATCAACGTTACCAAAAAGTAATCAGCGAAACTTTCAGGGAGACAAAATAGAACTCACCTTTAACGAGTTGATAAAATTAAAAGACCCAGGTGAAGAAATAATGATCAGCCCGTCCGTTGGGAAAGAGACGAAGTTTAACGTAAAGAAAAATAAGCTAATCATCGTCCCGAAAAATAAGCTACAACAAAACACTACTTACAATATTTCCTTCCGTGATGCAGTGCAAGATTTAAACGAGGGAAACCCTATTTTTAACTTACGCCTAGCCTTTAGCACAGGCGAAGACATCGATACCGCGCAGATTTCCGGTCGTATTTTCGAAATATCAAAAGACGAAATCCCAGAAACGATTACCGTTGCACTCTATCAAAGTGACACCTTCAACATTTTTACCCATCAGCCAATATACTTTACACGGACAGACAAAAAAGGTAAGTTCACGATTACCAACCTGAAGCCGGGCGACTATTATGCCTATGCCTTTGACGACAAAAGCAAAAACTTGAAAGTGGAAAGCAAAAGTGAGCGGTTCGGATTCCTATCAAAAAAATTTACCGTCAAGACCAACGTGGATAGTCTAGTTATACCGCTGATAAGGATAGACGCAAGACCTATTAAAATCACCAGCGTGCGAAACACCGAACGAATTTCAAAAGTGCGCATCAATAAAATGGTGACGTCTGCAAAAGTAGAATCCGAGTACAAGAACTATTTTATTCACACGTACGGAGACAAGCAGGATGAACTCATCTTCTATGGAATATTAAGAGAGCAGCCCCAAGAAGACTCCATAAAAATCAGCTTACAGCTTCAAGATAGCGTTGGCAATATATTGGACACCATCGCCTACTTAAAATCTGTAAAAGTGAAAATTCCCAAAGAGACATTCAAAATAAATTTCGCGCCTCCTCAATACCATCTAGAAGATAAAACCGTCACAAGCAGGGCGAATTTCAATAAACCGATCTCAAGCTTCAACCTGGACAGTATTTATTTTCAACTAGATTCTTTGCACTTTCAACCCGTAAAAAAAGAAAACATCGCGATTGACACCCTAACTCACGAACTATCGATAAAGACTGTCCTCCAATTAAAAAAACCAGAAAAAATAGAGCAACAATCTCAACCAATCCTCGTGCTGGGTAAGGGCGCCTTCATCTCACTAAACCAAGACTCATCCAGCGCCCAAACATTTACCATCAAAATCCCGAAAGAAGAATCGCTTGGTTCCTTCGCAGTCACTGTTGTAACAAAAGAAAAAAACTACTTTATCGAATTACTTACGAGCAGCGGACAGCTAATCTCAAGACAAAAAAACATAAAACAATACGTCTTCAAATACTTAGAACCCCAAGAATATAAAATCCAAGCATTGATAGACACCAACAACAATGGAGTTTGGGATCCGGGTAACTTTCAAAAAG
>Ga0226658_10000896_pt1 | contig 14901 bp, 21 predicted proteins | sample OliLak19BULKMAT1_FD_169091 | JGI IMG/M metagenome (GOLD analysis project Ga0226658, IMG submission 169091) | Freshwater microbial mat bacterial communities from Lake Vanda, McMurdo Dry Valleys, Antarctica - Oligotrophic Lake LV.19.BULKMAT1 (v2)... | ecosystem: Environmental > Aquatic >... | reverse complement strand
AGGCACGGAGCCGCCGAACTCGCCCGCATCCGCGCCCGCCACCGCGAGCGTGTGATTGACCCCCACCCTTCCCCCGAAAGGGTCTGCCTCGATGTCTGCGCCGTTTTCCTCGTCGCTTTCCTCGTCGCTTTCCTCGTCGCCTCTTTCTAACCCGATAAACTATGACAACCACTACATCATTCGTCCCCACGCCCTACTGGTTCATTCACCACGAGGTGATTTTCGAGTTCACTCGCGAGCCGGTGGAAAACCGGGTCAGATACATAAAGAGGTACAAGCCAGACCGGGAACATGCCGTCCGGTTGACGGCGCTCCGCCCAGTGCTGGAACCGGACAAAATTCCAGCGCGGGTGACCGACGGGTATGTAGCCTATGAGAAGGCTTACACTGTTTTGACCAGCTACGTCGCAGACCTCGACAGACCAGTTGACTTAGTTGCTTTCGACAGTCGCGCCGAGGCCCGCGCCGCAAGCAGTCACTCTCAAGCCGCCCGCGTTGCCTGCGAGCGCGCTTTCGAGACTCACGACCTCAACTCTGAAATTTTATCACGCGCTCGCGTCGAATTCTGGGGCGCTCTCGCCGAAAATATGCCTGCGCTTGTCGCGCAGTACTTGGGGGAGTACCCGGAGAATGCCGGGGTGTTTAACCACGAGGCGGGCAACTTGTTACTCCCCCCGCGCACATTCACATCATAAAAATTAACGAACATGAGCAACGAAAAATCGAATAACTTGACCGCCAATCCGCTAAAACTCTACACTGTAGCAGCAGTCCGTAACAAGACCGACGCGCAGTTTTTGGACCACATTTGGGCGGTGGACGAGACCGACGCGCTGGCGGAAGCCGAGGAAATAGCCGCAAGCACAGACCGACCTCCCGAGGGCGCGAAGGCGCTCCGGCGTTGTCGCGTGATGCGCGGCAAAGTTTCGCTTGACAAATTCCCCGAGGAGGCGTTGAAAACCCCATGAAATTAATCACCGTGACGATCCGCGTCACACAAGCCGACATCGACGAAGCCTACAATAGCACGACCGAACACTGCGCAGTCAGGATCGCATTGCAGCGGGTAGTGGACCCCGTTTACACAGTTCACATGCTTTACGACGCCATACAGCTCTCTCGGAAAGACTTGATCGGCAGGTCCTTTACTGATCATTTTGCTGACTTGCCGAGTGACGCGAACGAATTCGTAAGTCACTTCGACAACCTGTTCCCAGTCAGACCCTTCTCTTTTGAAGTCAGGCTCCCCGAGGAGGCGTTGAAAAACCCATGAGCGAGCGTGGAGCAGTAGGGAAAGCCGCCGCGTGCGTGTTTCACGGCTTCGTGTTAGCCGCCTGCTTGCTGCCCGTCGCAATCCTAGGGATCGCGGTTTACGCATGCGCCGCAAGACTGATTGAGCGTCTCGGCAAGCTATCTCCGGCCGACCGACGCGCCAAAGTTCGGTCACCCCGAAAACGGTCCAACCGTATCTCACACACCTCATTCCACTTCCCGCACGGAAAAAATTAAAGAATCGAGAAGCCGAATTAGAACCAACTATCTAACGCCACAAAAATGAAAAATGTGGCGTTAATTGATTAACCGATTTTCCAACTTAGTATGAGGTTCGACGAACCAACTCTGCTCGTGGTGGGGGCGCTATTGGCGCTCGGCATCGCCTCAACTGCCGTTGCACGTCAGTCCGATTACGCGAATCGCGATGACGTAAAAATCGCGTGCGTAATCGTCGCCGAAGCGGCAGGCGAAGGTCCCGAAGGATGGCGCGCAGTCGGTAGCGTCGTCCAAAACCGCGCCCAGAAGCTAGGGTGCTCCGCTGTTCGCGCCGCCAGCCTGCCCGCGCAGTTTAAGCGCATCTCGCTTTCTACCGCCTTGCGGAGAGTCAGCGCAACCCAGTGGTCACAGATCCTCGACATTGCGGGGGCTGTCACGCGCAACCAGCTCAGAGACAACACGGGGGGCGCGCTCTACTTCTACAGCGGCCCCGTTCCGTGGTGGGCTCCGCACCAGACGCTTACGGTGGTCTTAGGCGGTCACACATTTTTAAGATGACCGTCTCCTACTGCATGCAGGTCAGAAATCGGATCGCGCACCTGAAACGGACGCTACCCATTACGCTCGCACACCTCGAAGCGGGAGATGAGATCGTGTTGATTGATTACGGTTCAACGGACGGCGTCGCCGAGTGGGCAGCAGAGACAATGTCCCGGAGCGGAGTAGTTGGCATCGTCGCAACACTCTCAGAGGGGCCTGTTGACTATTTTTGCAGTCGCGCAAAAAATATCGCCCACCTGAGGGGCTCGGGGGACGTCCTGTGCAATTTGGATGCCGATAATTTCGCGCCCCAGGGGTTCTCTAAGCACCTTCGGTCGGTCGTCTCGCCGGGACGTTTCGCCGCTGCGGGGCTGGGCGGATGCGGTTCGTTCGGTCGGATCGCCTTTTCGGCGAGCGATTTCCGCTTGCTCGGAGGGTACAACGAGCGGCTGGTCGGCTACGGCTATGCAGACAACGATATAATGAACCGGGCGGTTGCCCGAGGGATGTCCGAAACGCGTATCCCGCCCGAATACCTTGGACACATACGCCACCCGGATTCGCTCCGAAGCACCCTCGGCGGGCTGGATGTCATGCACAACTGGACACGCAACTTCGGGCTTGCCAGACTTCCGCCAATCCCGCACGACTCTTCTCGGACCACAACCATTTACCAAAAATCACTATGAAAATAGCAGTAGTAGGACTCGCCGCTGATTGCCACAACTCTGTTCGCGGCATGATCGGGACGGTCATGACAGAGTTTAAAAAACGCGGGATAGAGACCCGGTACTTTTTCGTCTGCAAGCCGGGCAGGATGGAAGCGAGTCTGCTGAGTGAATTTGGTCAGATCGTTCCTGACCAGATAGTGAGACACTACGATCAGCACGAGCGGTACATGAAGATGGCGCACCTACGCAACCGCTATTTGGATGCCGTCCGTGCCTCGGGGTTCGTCCCTGACATAGTGCTCATGCTCGATATGGACATCCTCGGCATCGACTGCTGGGCGGGCCTTGACGCATTGGTGGAGCGCAATGACTGGGGGAGCGTCGCAACGACGGGGCTCTGGCCGGCCCACGGGGTTAAGAGCTGGCACGCCGGTCCGCATATCCCCTACCAAAACGGCGACTATGTCTACTACGATACCCTCGCGTTCGAAGATCTTCAGGGCGTAAGGTCGCTATGGCGTCACGGTCACGGGTACTATCCGCATGGCGAGGTCCCACCCGAAACACGGTTCAAGATCGGTCCGCCGGAGATCAGTCTCACTGATTGGACGAAAGTTAACTGTGCATTCGGCCCGGCCGCTTTCTATCGCTGGGACGCCATCAAGGATTTCAGATACCCAGCGGACTCCATGCAAATAGAGCATTACGCCCTGTCCAAGCATATCCGAGATCAAGGTAGGTCGATATTCGTGTCACACGACATCATCTCGCTGTACTCGCGCACATGAAACTTGTCTGACCACCGGGGCACTTGTCCGAGGGGCTGGACGGTTGGCAGGGGCTCGGAGAGTCGCGGGAGAACGCCCCTCTCGGACGGGGCGGGGTAGTTCAGGCCGGCCAGCAGTGAGCCGAGCTCGCGTGTAGAGAACGGCATCGAAGTGTCCCCGGTGACCGACTTCCATTTCGAAATTTTCATCGAATGCCACACCGACCTCTTCATCACGCTGTCGAGGATGATGGCATGGTGCGCGAGCCTTTTGTGGTCGATCTGATCATAGTAGGAACAGAAGCCGTGCATTTTTGCGGCCTCCTCGACTCTACGTCCTACAGCGCCGGTGACGTCGCCCCAACGCCAGTGATGCATGACAGAATCATCGAGGCCAAGCCCTCTAGCCCCGGCCACCCGCCAGCTCCGTACCTTGCCGTGAGCGAAGCGCCAAGCTATCCAGCGCAGCAGGTCCACCGCTCGGAGGATCCTAAGCTGTTTAGGAGTCATTCGGGGGATTCTTCGGGTCCGACATCGCTGCCGACACGTCGAATTCCAGATAGTCTTTTGCGGGGGCGAAGCGAGGCCGGATGTCCGACGGCGTTACGAGGTCCGAAATGGGGAGCATCCCGGGGATGGACTGCATTAACTGAACCACGGATAGATGGACGTCGGTCACCTTGCTCCGCTCTCCGGCCAAAGGTTGTCCGCCGAGCGGCTTGTCGCCCAGAGAACGGTAGAGCATGGCGTGGGCAGATTCAGCCGCCTTCACCAACTCCAGGACGGGCTTGGTACTGAAGTGCGAGTTCCCTTTCTTGTCAATTTCCTGAGCGAACTGACAGACTCGCCCGGGCTCATCGTAGATCCACTTCAGCGTTTGGTCTATTAATGCCTTGAGGCGGAGCGCTTGGACGTGGCACGCTGCACGGTTAATCTCCCGAGTAGCTTCGGCTGCATCATCCTTGGTTTGACCCGGGACGATACTAACCTCCGACAGTTTCGCCGCCCAGCACTCAGAACGCTCCAGAAAGAGCACGTCGGCGATAGTGCATTGGGCTACTTGCGAGCATCGGACGACGTCCCCGCAAGCGGCCAAGTAAGACAGGAAAATTTTACTGACGTCCAGCTCCTCTTTTCGACCGGCAAGAGTCGCGCTCATTTGCGCGTCCTCGACCAGAACTCGGCGCGAGCCTTGGTGCGCGCATGCTGCTTGTGTACTTTTTGCAGTTCTTGCACCTGCTTGGTCGAACGTTTGAATAGTTCATCCGCCGCATTCTTTTTTGGTTCCATGCAAAAAAATGTCTTGCATCCGGTCATCTGACAACTAAACCTACGGGCATGGAGAACAACATCCCACTTGCCCGATACCGGGGCGTCTCGCGAGTCTCTGGACTAGGGGAAACTCGTTGGAAAGCGCAGATCGTTCGAATGGGGCACACATATTATCTAGGGGCGCACGCGTCCCCGAACGTCGCCGGTGACGCGTACGACAACGCCGTGTACCACAGTCGGGGATGGGTGAACGTGGTGCAGTCGTTCAACAACCCGGCCAAGTGGGCCGGCCCAACATTTGAGGCCCCGAGCCGGTCAACCCAGCACATGCTGGCCAAACTCAACGAACGGTATCCGCAAGAGCTTGAGAGGCGCGCCCGGATGCAGTCCTTGACGGTCGCCCAGCGCTACGAGGCTGCGGCTTGCCAGCTCGCCCACTCCTTTTCGCTGAACTCTGCCGCGCTCTCGGACGCGGTCACGGGCCTGATCGGCCAAATACGATTCTTAGAATCCGTCAACCGGCTCCTCGTGGAGGACGTGCTCAAGCGAGACCGGATAATTCAGGGCTTGACTTCGGCGGGAGGTCGTCCGATGTTTCGAAAAATCGGTGAGGTCTGGCAAGAGCAGACCGCCGTAGAGAGCCATTTAACCACCTAACCAACCATGAACCAATCCAGTCTAATAACTCACAGCGGCATCGAGATCGACATACTCGACCCGAAACCCGAACAGATCACCCTGACCGACATCGCGGAGGGCCTGAGCCGCGAAATCAGGTTTTCGGGCAACACGCGTGACGACTATACTGTCGCGCAGCATTCGGTATTCGTCGCTTCGATACTTGAGATGGGTTACAGCAGTCCGGGTACGGTGCGGAGGGGGCTATTGCACGACGCCTCCGAGGCGTATCTCGGGGACGTTATAAGCCCGCTTAAAAGACATCTTTTCGACTACATCGAGATCGAGAAACGCTGGGAGAGCGCGATTAACTTGAGATTTTTTCCCGACGCTGGCGTCTTGGAATCAGTCGAATTTGGGAAGGCGTCAGTGAAACGCGCCGACGAGCTAGCACTGTTATGCGAGGTGCAGACGCTCGTTAATTATCCGGCAAAGTTCCGAATCTCCGAGGAGGAGATGAAGACCCGAACGCGTGAACTGTCCCAAACTAACCACGGTGCCGGCACGATATACAGGTCGCTCCGCTTCGGGACGTGGGACCGCCATGAGAGCATCGACAACTTTCTCCGCATTGCAGCCGAACTGACAATCCTTTAATCCTATGAGTACCGAAATCGACAAATCCGTAAATGACATCCTAAGCAAGTTCAGCGGCGACCTCCGGCCGCTGACACATACCGATCACCACGAGGCTCACTCGATGCTGTTGGATGGGCACGACCCGCTGATCGTCGCGATTAAGTTCAAGGCACCTTTCGCGTCGGTTGCACGCATCGCCAACAGCATCCTGCGAGCCCGATCCGGGCTCACGGGTACCGAGCACGGCTCGATTCCCGAGGACCTCCCAGGGTACCTTCAACTCGTCGTTGCTTTGGCCGAGGCGCGGGAGAAAATTGAAGAGGTTGAGGGCACGCAAGTCAGGGTAGTCACACCGAAGGACGTAAGCTCCCCCGATGACGCTCTGCCAGACGAAACCCTCGGGAGCTGACTAGTGGACATCTCCAACCTTTACAGTTATCAGGCGTCCAACGCCGCGCACCTCGCCAAGGTGCTCCAAGAGTGTGGCGCGGCCCTCGATGGGTCCGACGCAGGGACGGGCAAGACGCGCACCGTTCTCGCGGTGGCGAGGTACTTCGGGATGAAGCCCGTCGTGGTGTGCCCGAAAAGCGTGTCCTCGGGATGGCACCGCGAGGCCGCTGCGCTGGGCGGTACATGTTTCACGACGAGTTATGAGATGTTAACGAGGGGGACAAATGAGTTTGGGGGCATGGTGGACCCTGATCAGTACGGTCCGGCAAAACTGGAAAAATCAGCGGCTGAAGCTGAGTATGCCGCGATCATGGTCGATCCAACGAAGGGCAACAAACTTGACTCGTTTTTTCGGGTAGAGCGGGCTAGAAAAGCATTAAAATACTGGAAGGCCCGGAGACAATTCCGATGGAAGGAGAAGTTTCCGCTCGTAATTTTTGACGAAATTCACCGGTGCAAGGACGGCGGCACGCTCAACTCTAAGGCATTGGTGGCGTGTCGCAAGCAAGGTATCCCAGTCGTGGGGCTTTCTGCAACCGCCGCTGAAAACCCGATGCACTTGAAGGCGCTCGGATTCGTTCTGGGCTTGCACAAGAGTACAGACTTCCACAATTGGTGCCTAAGCTTCGGGTGCTCCAACGACAGCCGCAACCAGTTGGCCTATTACGGCGGGCGCGAAAATTTGCGTCGTCTACACTCTTCGATATACCCCCGTCACGGCGTCCGCACCAGCATCGACGACCTCGGGGACAAGTTCCCGGAGACACAGATTCTGGCGGAGCTGTACGATGTAGAGGGCCACGCTGAGATCGACGCCATTTACGCTGAGGTCGATACGGCTCTAGCTACGTTGCGCCAGCGCAGCGAGCTGGATGCAGACCCGGAGCACCCCCTCACTGTGATTCTCCGGCTCCGTCAAAAAATTGAAATCCTCAAAGTGCCTCTGCTTACCGAACTAATCGAACAAGGCATCGAAAACAACCAAAGCGTCGCGGTGTTCGTAAATTACAACGCGACCATCGACGAGCTGCGGAGCCGCTTCCCGTCGGCTGTGTGCATACGCGGCGGTCAGACAGCCTCGGAACGTGAGGAGGCCAGAGCAGCTTTCCAAGAGGACCGCTCTCGCGTCATCCTCTGCAATATACAGGCCGGTGGCGTGGGCATCGACCTCCACGATGTCACCGGCAAGCACCAGAGGCTCTCTCTCATCTCGCCGACCTACAGCGCAATTAACCTTATTCAGGTGCTCGGGCGAGTTCGGAGGGCGGGCGGAAAAAGTAAGAGTCTCCAACGCATCGTACTCGCTTCAGACACGGTCGAAGAAGAAATCCACAAGAGATTGCAAGGAAAGCTTGACAACTTATCAATGATCAACGACGGTGACCTAAACCAACTGATCCCGAAAGCAATATGATCACTACAATACTTCACTCGTTAACGGCCGCCGCGTTCTTCACCGTGATCTTCGTCACGGAGATCGCCGTCCTCTTGAGGCACGATCTCCCAGACCCCCAAGCCGAAAGAGAGTTCGGTCAGTCGCTGAACTTCTTCCTCGGCGCGCTCGCCGGGATCGTAATTTTCGTAGGCGTTTCCAAACTTTTCCCATGAACAACACACCAACACCAGCTCCAACTCCGTCCGGCGTCATAGTCGGATTGAAAATCGAAAATATCCAGCGGCTCACTGCCGTTGAAATCACTCCAAGCGGTACCCTCGTAAAGATATGCGGGAACAACGCCGAAGGAAAAAGTTCCATATTAGACGCAATCGCGATGGCGATTGGCGGCGCAGACGAGATCAGCGCGCGCCCAATACATGACGGCGCAGACCACGGTAGCGTGGTCCTGACTCTCGACGACCTCGTCATCACGCGAAAGTTCTCTCGTAGAGAGGACGGCACCACTGGGACCTCCCTGACAGTCGCGGGTAAGAACGGCGCGAAGTTTCCATCGCCCCAGGCCATCCTCGATAGCCTGACCGGCAAGCTCACCTTCGACCCGCTTGAGTTCATGGAGCTCAACGCCGGCGAGCAACGAGATGCGGTCATCAAGCTTTGCGGGATCGACACAAACAAATTCGATGCCGAAATCCGAGAGCTGGTGGAAACCCGTTCTGCGAAGGCCCGGGAACTGAAGTCACTCGGAGCCGTGAAGTCCCTCGATGATAAGATCCCGAAGGTGGAGAAGGACGTTGCAGCGCTCAGTGGCAGATTGGCCGAAGCGATAAAGAGTAATGGCGCGCTCGTCCAGCTACGTTCGAACAAGTCGCAGGCCGAGGCGTGTCTCTCACGAGAGAACACACAGGAGGCTAGCTGCCGGGGGCTAGTTGCCTCGCTGGAAGCCCAACTCACGGAGGCGCAGCGGCGTCTCACGGCGTCACTGGCCACGACAGTGTCGTTACGCGCTGGTCTTGACTCCGCCGATAAAGCTATCGCTGCTTTCATCGTCATCGACACGGCCGACCTCTCGGCCCAGCTCGCCAATATCGGTTCGGATAATGCTGCCATCCGAGCCGAGATCGCGATCTTCAAGCACAACGAAGAGATCGCCAGTCGGGCACGCTCCTTGGAAGCGCTCTCAAGCGCTATCGACGAAAAGAGAAAAGAGCGCACCGCGCTAATTTCCAAAGCCGAATTCCCACTCGAAGGGATGTCATTCGACGAGCTGGGCGTAATCTACAGTGGCCAGCCGCTGAGTCAGGCGAGCGATGCCCAGAAGATCGCAATCTCGGTTGCGATGGGGTTCAGTCTGAACCCGACGCTGAAAGTGCTCTTGATCCGTCGGGGGTCGCTGCTCGATAATCGCCACTTGCAAGTGGTGGCGGACATGGCCAAACAGGCGGGCGGGCAGGTCTGGATTGAACTGGTCGGGGAACGTGACGATTGCCAGATTATCATCGAGGACGGCAAAGTTAAGGAAACCGCCTAATGAAAACTTCCATCATTTTGCTCGGCTCAAGAGCGCGGGTAGGTAAAGACACGGTCGGTACAATCATCAGTCGGCTTATCGGTGCGAGGTCCCTTTTCGGGGCCTCTCGCACCCTCAGCTTTGCAGCCAACCTGCGCATAGAAATCGGTAAGGTCTTCCCGACACTTAACGTTTATACGCAAGACGCGGGGCTCAAGGAGCGCATCGTCAGACCTCTCCTGATCGCTTGGGGGCAGGCCCGGCGACACGACGACCCCGATTACTGGGTCAATCTACTCGCCAAGCAGATCGACTCCGAGATCGTCGGTCGGGTGGTCGGGGATGAAGACTTTGTGGTGACAGTCACGGACTGGAGATTTACAAATGAACTGCTGACCCTGCGGAAATTTTTCGAGGGGCGCGAGGTCGTAGTGATCCCCGTCCAAGTGGAGCGCCCCGGAGTCGGGTGCGCCTCTCGCGAAGAAGCGCTACAGTCTCCTCTATGCGCGGGCATGGCCGAGCACGTGGTTTACAACGCCGGGAGCCTAGAGCATCTCGAAGAGTCCGTCGAACACCTCTTAAACAAATTAAACCTACTCAAGTGAACACTCCATCAAATAATTCCACAAATGACACCGCACTCGAACGAGCCCCAGCTCACATTAACGCCTCAGAACTCTCACCGCCGGAGCGCAAGCACCACAGTACCTCTCCGAGCACACTGCAATCACGCGAAGCGTGCCCCGGCTACGAGCCGGAGCAAGGCGAAACGTCCGAGGCTTCTGCGCGTGGGACAACTCTTCACGACGCAACGCTCGCTACATCGGTTTTAAGTGATTTCGACATCCCCGACGACGAGCGCGGGGTAGTGCAAAAATGCCGCGACTTCGTGACGTTTTTGCAAGATGCACTGAGCAAGCCGCTGGCTGAGGGTGAGAGTCGTACCGCTGAAAACAGCGCGACCCTCCTCCAGGAGGTGTATTTACCCGTTGACGATCAGGATACGACGGCCGGATTCATCGACAACGGGATTGTCTCGTGGGACATGAAGACGGCGATCATCCTCGACTGGAAGATGGGGAAAAATCCGGTTGAGGAATCCAAAAACAACCTTCAAGGGATCGCATATCTCCTCGGTCTGTATCACGCGTACCCGACGCTGGTGGAGGTCCGAGTAATCTTTTGCATGCCCTTCCAAGGCGTCGAAGGCACCCTCGACGAGCATACGTTTCTCAAATCGGAGTTCGAGATGCTGCTGACCCGGATCAAGACTGTCGTAGCCAGTACGAAAATCGCCCGCGCCCTCTTCGATAGAGTCGATGGTTACTTGGCGGAGGGAGCCCCAGTACCTGACGAGGTCTTCAATCGACTGAAGGGTATTCTCACCGGGCGGGCGTGCCTGTTTTGCGCCCGAAAAGGGTACTGCCCGGTCACTATCGAAACCTGCATCGAGGTGGGCAAGAAGTACGATCCACTGGTCATCCCGGAAATAGTCAACCCGAGTCTCCCACTACCCGGGAAAGAGAGCGGGCAAATGCTCAAGCTGATGCAGGTACTGGAATCGGTGGCAAAAGCCTACAGGGCGAGCATCACTAACCGCGCAGTCACTGAGGAGGACTTCATGCCCACGGGCTACATGCTGTCGATGGTGACACGCCGAAAAATCGTCGATAAGCAAAAGTTTTACGAAGTTATCGCGTCCCATCTCACCCCTGCCGAAATCATCGAGGTGACTGACTATACCTTCGGGCCGGTCGAGACGCTCGTGAAAAACAAGGCTGCTCTCGGTATGAAGAAAGCCGCCGTGGAAGAGCTGACGAATGAGCTTGCATTGCACGGGGCGACTGAGGAGGGTGCGCCTGTCCCGGTGCTCAAACAAACTAGGGGGTCTAAAGATTCCTCCACCTAACATGTCCTCTAAAGCAGAATTGGAAGCGCAGATCGTGCTCCTCAACGCGACTATTCTCGCCCAAGAGCGGGCGTTAAAAATCTTCTCGGCGGAGCGCGGCGTTGAAATCATCTTCCCTCACATGCCGCACGCGATGATACTGCCACTGATGTTCGATGATCGTGAGCATAAATGTCATGACGCCATCGCCCAAGTCGTCTGGGACGTGGTCAGGAGCCACGGTATCCCAGTCAACGCGACCCCGGGGGCGTTCGGCGAGCAAGGTACAGTCCTTCTTCACAGTTGGACCTCGGGTGACCGATACGTGGTCCCTGAACTAGCCGCCGAACTGATCACGGCCCTACTGAATCGGATCGCCGAGTATGGCGTCGCGATGCACCGTACCGGCCACGCTGAAGGCGGTAACCACCTAAAACAACTCGCCACCGGGGAAGCCTCTCCCAAGATCTACAACGAGCGGATTACCCGAGCGAGAAACTTAGGCTTGCCAAGAGGCAAGCTCAAGATACTGTGCAGACCCTAACGGTCCCTCCACCTAACATTTTCTTGCCCATTCCGGGTAAGAGCCAAAAAACAAAATCATAAACAACATGAGTAAGTTCTCGTTCACACCAGTACCAGTTGCAACTCCCGTTGCAACTCCCGTTGCAGCTCCCGTTGCAGCTCCCGTTGCAGCCGTTGCAGCTCCCGTTGCAGCTCCCGTTGCAACTCCCGTTGCAACTCCCGTTGCAGCTCCCGTTGCAGCCGTTGCAGCTCCCGTTGCAACTCCCGTTGCAGCTCCCGTTGCAGCTCCAGTTGCAGCTCACCAGTCCCCCACAGTCGCCTCCACCGCCGAGATCGTGGTCTCAAACAGCGGCACCCCGCCCCCCACCGAATATCGTCCGCCCGCTAGTTACGCGGATGACTCGGGATCATTGGGGTTAGGCGACCTCAAGCTCCCCCGGCTCAACCTCGTCCAGAAGGTCGGGGACCTCTCCAACCTGTTCGATCCCGGCAGCATTGTCGTAAACGGGGAGACGGTTGCAATGGCCTCCCCAGGCCCGAAGGGGAACGACCCGGAGGCGGTGCCACTCGTGGTAGTCGTGGCCGGCTTCCGCGCTGACCGGTTTGCCGAGAAAGTCGCGGGAGGTGGACAGGGCCGTTTGTTCGACTCCATCGAACAGGTGGTTAACGGCGGGGGAACGATTGACTACGAAGAAGCCAAGCGCACGGGCAAGCCGCTGTTCCAGCAACTCGCCGAGGCTCTGATCCTCGTCCAAAAGCCAGATAAGTTGGACGATCCGCAGTTCTCGTATTTGGCCGACGGCAAGTTCTACGCCCCGTTTCTGTGGGCGATGAAAGGCACGGCGTTCACGAACGGAGCCAAAACGTTCAGAACTGCGCGGAAGATCGGCTGGCTGAAGGACGTGACCAATGTGGTGACGAAGGAAATTGTCGAAAAACGCGGCTACGCATACGGTTCGTGGTCGCTGACCACCGAATTGCGGGGGTACGGCGAAAACTTCGCATGGGTCCCGAAATTGGCCCGCATCGGTGCTACCTCCCCTGAGCTCCGCGCTTTGGCTGAGTCGTTGATCGGTTAAGAACAGGACAGCAGTACCGCTGGGTTAACTCCCGGCGGTACTCGATCAGGGGGGAGCGGTTCAAATCCTACCTCCCCCACCAATTTTCAGAACCATTTAATTTTTCCGCATGAACCCAATTGCAATAGATTTCGAAACCTACTACGACAAAGAATGTTCAGTTAAACCTCTGGGCACGTGGGCATACTGCCACCACCCGGAATTTTACGCTTACTTGCTCGCGGTGTGGGACGGCGAAGAGTCATGGGTCGGCCATCCCCGCGACTTCAATTGGGAGTACCTGCGCGGCAAGAAATTACTCGCCCACAACGCATTTTTCGAGAATACTGTAATCGAGTCATTGATTGAAAAAGGGCGGATCCCGGACTTCGGCCTCAAGCGCGGTGAAGTTGTCTGCACCGCTAACCTGAGCGCATTTCTCTGCAACAGACGCGCTTTGAAGGACGCTGCGATGTTTCTCCTTGGCATCGACGTCTCTAAGCAGGCACGCACTGGCATGGAGGGCGTGCATTGGGCGGATGTCGAACACTTGCCCCAGGGCGCTCAGTTCAGGGAGTACGCAAAGCACGACCCAATACATTGCTGGAATATCCACGCCAAGTTCTCAAACTGCTGGTCACCGTTTGAGCAGGAGCTCTCCGCGATGACGGTCGTGGAATGCATGAACGGCATGCGCATCGACACCGCCAAACTTGACCGATACCTGAATGACGCCAAGCTTCTGCATTTCGCCACGGAGCAAAAGCTCCCATGGCTGGCAGCAGGCGACCCCAAGGTCAAGCCGACCTCCACAAAGGCCATAGCTATCGCCTGCCGCGAGGCGGGTATCCCCTGCACGCCAGTCAAGGCGCGAGAAGGCGAAGAAGCATTTGAGGCGTGGTTCACGAAGTACAGCCCGATCTACCCATGGGTCGCCGCAGTGGCCCAATGGCGCAGCGTCGGAAAGTTTATCAAGGCCCTCGAAACCCTCAAAGCCCGCATGCGCCCCGACGGAAGCATATCGTACGGACTAAAATATTTCGGCAGTCACACGGGGCGCTGGTCAGGCGATGCGGGTTTCAACGTGCAAAATATGAAAAGAGACCCGCTACTCATCGACACTAACGGCGTGCTGCGTCAGGACGACGCCGCCGGAATTGAGTTTTGGAATGCTGTTGACAATGTCGAAAAGGCACGGGAGGGTAACCTGTGATCAAAGCACTTCCCTCCGACGACGAGATCCGCCCGAATTTGGGCTGGCTGAAACAGACCTTCGACATCCGGTCGCTGGTGGTCCCCGAGGACGGCTACAAGTTTGTCCTGTGCGATCTGGCGCAAATCGAGCCACGCGTACTGGCGTGGCTCTCAAAGAGCACGAAGATGCTCCAGGCGATGTCTGACGGGTTCGGCGTCTACGAGGCTGCCGCAGTGGCCACGGGTAAGTATACCGGCCCGAAAGGGCAGTTCAAAAAGTTGAAAGCGTTATACCAAGCGCAAAAGGCCCAGACCCTCGCGCTTGGGTTCGGGTGTGGGTGGAAAAAGTACATAGTAGCGGCGATGACTCTCGCAAGCTATGATGTGTGTGTCAACGACGTCGTCCACCCCGTCAGCGGAAAAACCGTCTACGGCAGTGCCGCCCGAAAAGAGGTCAAGGACTGGCGGGCGGACAACCCCGAGGTGGTACAGCTTTGGGCAGATCTGGACGACTCCTACAAGGCGTCCGTCGGCACAGACTTTGTTCTAAGTCTCCCGTCAGGTAGATCCATGGTCTACCGCAAGGTGCAGAAGCTACGGAAGGCTAAGGTGCATGAGATCATTGACGAAGAGACCGGGATACTGCTGCGGACGGAGATTCGCGACACGTGGACCTATTCCGCCGAAATCGACGGAAGGCGTTATGAGAATTACGGCGGATCGTTGGCCGAAAATGCTACCCAGGCCACCGCCCGCGAGGTTTTCGCCTACCACTTGCTGCTGCTGCGCGCAATGTTCGCGGAGCGCGGCGACCCAAAAACCCGGGTAGTATTTCACGCGCACGATGAGGCGATCTGCCAAGTCCCTCTTGACTTCAACCCCC
>Ga0226658_10000895_pt1 | contig 14909 bp, 7 predicted proteins | sample OliLak19BULKMAT1_FD_169091 | JGI IMG/M metagenome (GOLD analysis project Ga0226658, IMG submission 169091) | Freshwater microbial mat bacterial communities from Lake Vanda, McMurdo Dry Valleys, Antarctica - Oligotrophic Lake LV.19.BULKMAT1 (v2)... | ecosystem: Environmental > Aquatic >... | reverse complement strand
CCCGCTGGCGCGTACGGCGCAGCGCGGTTGGTGTTTGACCGGACGCCGCTGGTGGCGACATGATGCAAGCGTCGTTAGGATCGTCGGGACGCCGCAGCCACCCGTTGACGCCATATCTGTTTCTGATTCCGGCTTGCATCGTGTTGGGAACGTTCGTGATTTACCCGGCGCTAAAGGCGATCTACCTGAGCTTTACCAACTTCAACATGATCCGCGAAGCCGAATTCGTTGGCTTGGCCAACTACATCAACCTGTGGCGGGACCCGTTTTTCTGGGCGGCACTTAAGAACACCCTTCTGTACATGATCGTCGTCGTGCCGGTGTTGGTCATCGCGCCGATTTTTCTGGCGTCGTTGGTCAACAAACATATTCCCGGCATTGCCTTCATTCGCGCCGCCATTTACCTGCCGGTGATCACGTCGCTGGTCGTCAGCGGGCTCATCTGGAAATGGGTTTACGAGGAGCAGGGCATTCTCAATTATGTATTGCTCGCTACCGGCGTGACCGACAATCCGGTCGCGTTCCTGACCGATCCGGCCAATGCACTCTTCAGTGTCATGGCGGTGACAATCTGGAGCGGCATGGGCTATTACATGGTGATCTATCTGGCCGGATTGCAGGCGATTCCCCGACACCTTTATGAGGTTGCCGAGGTCGAAGGCGTTAGTGCGTGGCAGCAGATGCTCTACATCACCATTCCATTGTTGCGCCCCTCAATCGCCGTGGTGACGGTGATGTCATCAATCGCCGCCATGAAGGTGTTCGAGGAGGTGTACGTCATGACGCAGGGTGGTCCGATGGATTCGACCAAGACGCTGGTGTACTACATCTACGAATCCGCCTTTACCGAGTTCGAGATGGGCTACGCGTCTGCTATTGGCGTTGTGTTGTTTCTGCTCACGCTGGTGTTTTCTCTCATCAATCTGAGGTTCTTGCGTGAGAAATCGTAGCGCCTCAATCGGTGTCATGCTATTGCGCTACGCGGCGATCGCCTGCGTACTACTGTTTACGGTCGGGCCGTTCCTGTGGCTCTTGTCGACCGCGCTCAAATCTGCGGGCGAGAACATCTTTGCCTACCCACCGGTGCTCATTCCGGCCGAACCGACGCTCGATAACTTCTTCCGCGTGATGGACTCGCAGCCGATTTTTTCCTACTTGAAGAACAGCGTGATCGTCGCCGTTCTGTCCGTCACGCTCAACCTGTTACTGGCGTCATTGGCCGCCTATCCGCTGGCGCGCATGTCATTCAAAGGCCGAACGCTGATCTTCGCGGTATTGCTGTCTTCGATGATGATCCCGTTTCAGCTATTGATGATTCCGGTGTATGAATTGGCGATCGGACTTGGGTTGCAGAACACTTACCTCGGACTGGTGCTGCCGCACGCGTGTACCGCGTTTGGCATCTTCTTCATGCGCCAGGCATTCATGTCGATTCCAGCGGCGATCGAAGAGGCGGCAATCATGGATGGCGTATCGCGCATCCGCATCTGGTGGTTTGTGTTGCTGCCGCTGGTCAAGCCGTCCCTCGCCACGCTGGCCGTATTCAGCTTCATCGCGGTGTGGGGCGATTTCCTGTGGCCGTTGATCATCATCGACCAACCAAGCCTGTTCACCCTGCCGCTCGGCGTGAATCGTCTCGCCAGTACTTTCTCGCTCGATTGGCGGCTGGTCGCAGCCGGCGCGGTGTTTTCGATTATTCCGATTCTGTTGTTCTTCACGTTCACGCAGCGGTACTTTATTGAAGGTGCCATGAAGGGCGCGGTGAAAGGATGAGCATCTCCAAGACGAGAAACGCAAAACGCCCCGTTGCGGTGGTGGTGCAGACGCATTGGGACCGCGAGTGGTACTTTCCACACCAGACATTTGTGGCGCGTTTGTTGCAGGTCATGGCACGCGTGGTTGAACAGCTTGAGCGGGGCGAGTTACAGCAATTCCTGTTCGACGGCCAGACCGCTGCATTCGAGGATTTGGTTGCCAATGCCGAGCCTGCGCTGACACTGCGTGTGCAGAAGCTGGTACGCGACAAGCGCATTGTGCTCGGCCCTTGGTATGTGATGGCGGATGAGTTTTTGGTGAGCGGCGAATCGCTGCTGCGTAATCTGGAGATCGGCATCACGGATGCCAATGCGGCCGGTAACTGCCAGTACGTTGGCTATTTGCCCGATACCTTCGGGCATATCGGGCAGATGCCGCAGCTGCTGGCCAATTTCGGCATTCAGTCAGCGGTCATGTGGCGCGGCGTCGATTCGCCGGTGGCGGAATTCGACTGGCAATCGCCGGATGGAACTACGGCCGGCGCGGTGTTTTTGACGCAAGGCTACTACCAGCATCCGCTCAATGTCGCCGACTGGACGCCAGCGCTCATCAAGTATCTCGATAGTGTCGCAGCGCGCTCGCTGGCGGATGAGTTGCTGCTCACGCAGGGCGGTGACCACTTGCTGCCCATTGGCGCGTTACATAGCCGCATCGCGCAATTCAACGCACAGGATCACAGCTATGAACTCAAAGAATCGTCACTGGCTGCGCACGTCGCCACGGCATTAGCAGGCAGCAATGGTCGCCGCGCGACCATCCGTGGTGCTCTCCGGAACAATGCGCAGGCATTCGTGCTGCCCGACGTGCTATCGACGCGCCGCTATTTAAAGCGCTTGAATCAGAACGCCGAGGATCGCCTGCTGGGTCTTGTAGAGCCGTTGCTGGTGCAACTGGGCGGCGCGGCCGACGATCCGCATAAGTACCTTCTGGATACGTGGCGGATGGTGATTCAACAGCAGGCGCACGATTCGATCTGTGGCTGCAGTATTGATAGCGTGCACCAAGAGATGCTGACGCGCTATCGCTTGATTGATCAGCGCTTGGATGGGTTGGTCGAGCGGATAACCAGCGCGGCCGGGCTGCAGCAGACCGCGCAGCACAACGTTGATGATCCCTTAAACGGCGTGTTCGCCGATGACGCTAGATTCACGTTGTTTAACCCGCTGCCAAAGCGCTTTGCCGGCAGGCGGGTTGTCACGCTGTTCTTGCGCGGTGAATTGTCGCGCGGCTTGTTGATCAAGACCGCGGCGGGCGAACTCTTGGAAAGTGAGCTGCTTTCAGTCTCGCCGGATGCTGTCTTTCGCTCACCGGTGGACGACTTTCCGGAGCGGATTGACGGGCACCGCTACGAGGTGTTGGTGCGATGTGAAATCGGCGGGTTAGAGGCGTTGGCTGGCGTGGTCGAGCGGCTTTCATCGCCAACGTCAGAGCCGGATCAGTCGCACGGTGCTGCTACCAGCATCGAGAATACCGACTATCGTGTGAACGTATCTTTGAGCGGCCGACTGACCATCGAGGCCAAGCGTAGCGGGGCATCCTCGACGATCTCGTTCCTGTCGGAGTTGGACGCGGGTGACTCATACAATTTCTCGCCGCCGCCCAACCAGAGCAAGGTCGTGCAGGAGTCCGTCAAGCTGATTTCTGCCAAACGATATCAGCACATGCAGGAACTGCGTGTGGGCGTTGAGATGCACGTCCCAGCAGGCTTGTCGCACGATCGGCGTGGGCGCGCATCCGAGTCGGTGGTCAACACCGGAACACTGACGATTCGTTTAATGGCCGGCAGCACGGTGGCCGATTGCACGCTTGATTGGTCAAATAGCGCTTGTGATCAACGCACCCGGCTGTTGCTGAGCCTTCCGCAAGCGGTCGTGACAACGGCCAGTGATTGCGGCTTCGAATGGTGTCGCACGCCGGTGAGTTACGCCGACTACCCGACAAGCGTGAGCCGACAGGAGATGCCGGTGGTGGTCCATCCGTCGCTGTCGGCGATTGAGGCCGGCCCGTTGGTGTTTCTTCACCGCGCAATGCACGAGTATGAAATGCTGCGTGGGCTGCAACATACGGGCGGGCAAAAATTGGGCGTCACACTCATTCGCAGCGTCGGCTGGATGTCGCGTCGCGACCTCGTCACGCGCGGCGTCGGTGCCGGGCCGGATATGGCCACCCCTGACGCGCAGTGTCTCGGCACCGAGCGCTTCGAGTTTCAGATCGCGATCGATCAGCAGCCCCGGGACACAAGTGCGCACGCAACCACGCACGCAAATGAGCCGGCAACTGCGCACCCGCTGGCGCTTGCCGAGCGCTTTCGTCGGCCGCCGGTTATGCTGCGTGGCCACACTGATCGGTGGGGTGCCGGGATTGAAATTGGCAACGCGAATCTCCAGGTAAGTGCCGTCCGGCGTGTTGGCGATGCGATTGAGCTGCGGCTATGGAATCCCACTGACACGGTGCAGTCGCTATCACTATCGATAACTTCCGGCGTCTGGACGCGGGTTAACGCCGATGGATCGCCGTCGGATAAGTCTGCCTCGTGCGTCCAACTGCGCGAAATTTTCACGTTACGATGCCGCCGGTGAGCATGCGCCGTGTTGCGCTGATTCCGGTTGATGCCAGACCTGTGGTGCGTGAGCAAGTCGTGCAATTGGTCGCGACGGCCGGCTGTGAACTGTTGGTGCCGCCACTAGATATGCTTGGACACTTTCGCCAACCCGCCGACCGTGAGGCTTTGGCAGACTGGCTATTGGCGCAGGCAGAGAATGTTGACGGCTTTGTGATCTCGTTGGACATGCTCGTCTACGGCGGGCTGGTGCCTTCGCGATTTATCGACGACAGCTTGGAGAGTCTGCTAGAGCGGCTTGAGTTGATTACCGTTCTAAAGCAACGTCATCCGCACAAACCCATTTATGCGTTCGCCTCAACGATGCGACTCTCCAACAATAACGTGGGCGACGAAGAAAAGTCGTATTGGTCGGATTACGGCGAGCTGCTCTGGCGGTGGTCGTACTTCACCGACAAATTTTCCGTCGATGGCGATCAAGAAAGTCGCGTTCAGGCTCAAGACGCCGAGTCAAAAATTCCTGACGCAATCCGCACCGACTACCTTGCCACGCGTGCGCGAAATTTTGCGGTGACCAAGTCGGCGCTAGCGTTATGTCGTGACGAGGGGATCAATCGCCTCGTTCTGCCGCAGGACGATACCGCGCAGTACGGCCTCAATATTGCCGAGCGCCGGGCGCTGGAAGCGCTGGTGCGGGAAATGCAGATTACGAATTGGGTCCGAATTTATGCCGGTGCGGACGAAGTTGCGCACACCCTCTGCGCGCACTTGATCAACGCGCTATGTGCGTCTCCACCGCTGAAGGTGCACTGTATCTATAGCGACCCGTTCAATATCGCCAATCTCACCGCGCGCTACGAAGACCGGCCGATTCTTGCATCGCTTACATCCCAGTTGGCTGCCGTTGACGCCGTGACCGTCGATACCGTTGAGGCTGCAGACGTTGTGATCGGGGTACACACACAAGGCGTCGCGCAGGGTGATTGGGCGATGCGCATTACGTTGCCGGAGAGATCAGGCATCCGCGACGAGTGGTTTGCCGCGCTGACGTCGGCGCACCGGAGCGACAAGCCGGTGGCGCTGCTCGATCTCGCGTATGCAAACGGCGGTGATCCGGTGATGCTGCAAGCGCTAACGGAGGTATTTCCGCTTCGCGAACTCGTTGGCTATGCGGGATGGAACACCGCCAGCAACAGCATTGGCGGTCTCGTTGCGCAGTGCAGCTTGGCACGTGCTGCGTTTCGCCAACCCAAGAATCAGCGTGTTCTGTGCTTACGTTTGTTGGAAGACTATTTGTACCAGTCCGTTTGGCGGCAGACCATTCGGCGTGCCATTGATGAGCCATCGATGACGCCTGAGGCATTGCAGGAGACGGTAGCCGCCATGTTCATTCCTGCGGCGAATGAATGGCTTAGCGAGCAGCAATTTGCGTTTCAGGTGGATGGGATTCATCTGCCTTGGCAGCGCACCTTTGAAATTGGCATCAATCTGTCGGAGCGTGCCGCGTGAAGCGCTTTGACGTCGATATTGCGGTCATCGGCGCAAGCCTCGGCGGCGTGCTCGCCGCTTGGCGCGCGTGCGAAGCGGGACGCCGCGTGTTGCTCACCAGTGAATTTGACTGGATCGGCGGGCAACTTACCGCACAGGGCGTGCCGCCGGATGAGCACCGTCTGATTGAGTATGGCGGTGCCAGCGAATCCTATCTGGCATTTCGGCGCGCCATGCGCGGCCTGTATCTCGCCAACCCCGATTTCGTCGACAACACCGAGATGACCGAAGGCGTTAATCCGGGCGATGGTTGGGTCACGCGTCTGTGCATCGAGCCGATTCACGCGTTGCATTATTTGCAACAGCTGCTTGCGCCATACATGGCGAGTGGTCGCCTGACGCTGCTGACCGGCACCCGGCTGGAGTCGGTGGTGCGTGTCGGGCGGATGATTGAATCGGTCATTGTCACCAATGGTGCCGATGAGAAAGTCGCTATCGCCGCAAGTTATTTTCTCGACGCGACCGATACCGGTGCACTGATTGCGGCGGCACAGCTGCCTTACCGGCTCGGCAAAGAGGCGCGCGCTGAGTTTGGCGAGCGCGATGCGCCGCTTGTTGCGAACCGACTTGATCAGCAACCCTGCACCATGGTGGTCGCATTGGCTTTGGGCGAAACGCCGCGCCCACCGATAATGAGGCCCGCCGCATACGACTTTTGGCGCGACTACCAAGTGCCTCACTACGGCTACCGACTGTTCAGCAACTTCATCCCCGGCCCTGAACTCGGCAAGTCGGTGGCGCTACCTTTCTTCGGTAGCGGCCAAACGCTTGATCTGTGGCGCTACCGGCGTGTAGTGTCGGCGCGCAATTGGCGCACACGGGTTGAGGAGGTTTCGCTGATCAACTGGGCGCAGAATGACTATGCACTTTTGCCACTGCTCGACGGACCTGTTGCGGAGGACGGTGTGGTGCTGGCCGCGCGCGAACTGACGGCGAGCTTGGTGCATTGGCTACACACACATGCGCCGCATAACGATGGCGGCGATGGTGCCGGCGATGGTCGCGCCACAGGCTTTCCGCAGCTGCGATTTTCATCGGAAACGCTGGCGTCACCCGCCGCGTTCCCCGGTCAGGCGCAGCAGGTTTACGTACGCGAGTCGCGCCGTATTGTCGGGCTTGATTGCCTGACCCAGAACGATATCCTTGCCGACGCAGCAACTGGCGGGATTAGCGAGCCGTTTCATGCCGCCAACAGTGTTGGCCTCGCTTGGTACAACATGGATATTCACCCGACGTGCGTATCCGGCCATGGCGTGAATGCCAAGGTGCGGCCGTTCACGCTGCCGCTTGGCTGCTTCATCCCGCGAGATTGCGACAACTTGATCCCGGCTTGCAAGAACATCAGCGTCACGCATTTAGTCAACGCGTCAACCCGCACGCATCCTACCGAGTGGCTGGTCGGCGAAGTTGCCGCGCTGCTGGCCGACTTTGCCCTGCGGTCGAATCAACCGCTTGTGGATATCCACCGCAGTGCGACGCTGGCGGTTGATTTTCAACAATACTTGATCGCTGCGGGAATTCCGGTTCGTTGGGATACTTGCTTGACAGATCGCTTGCGGACGGTCGCTGTGAATTCACTGGAGATTTAGCGTATGTCGTCAGTCCAACTTCGCAATATCCGTAAGCGTTTCGGCGATAGCGAAACCATCCACGGTATCGATCTCGACATCGCGGCCGGTGAATTTGTCGTCTTTGTCGGTCCTTCGGGTTGCGGAAAATCGACGCTGCTACGCATGATCGCTGGGCTCGAGGATGTGACCGCAGGGAGTATCCGCATCGGCGATCGCGATGTCACCTATGCGGCCCCGAGTGAGCGGCACGCGGCGATGGTATTCCAATCCTATGCGCTCTATCCGCATATGACGGTTCTAGAAAATCTCACCTTTGGTATGCGCATGCGCGGGGTGGCGAAAGACATCATTGCCGAGAAGGTCAACATGGCCGTGGAGATGCTGCGTTTGCAGCCGTATCTGGATCGTAAGCCGGGCGCGCTCTCTGGCGGGCAATGTCAGCGAGTGGCAATCGGGCGCGCGCTGGTGCAAGAACCGGATGTTTTTTTGTTCGATGAGCCGCTATCGAATTTGGATGCGGAGCTACGGCTCAAAACGCGGCTCGAAATTGCGGCGCTTCACAAACGTCTGGGTAAAACCATGATTTATGTGACGCACGATCAGGTGGAAGCGATGACGCTCGCCGACAAAATTGTCGTGCTGCGCGATGGCGTGATTGAGCAAGTCGGCAAGCCGCTGACACTTTATGCCGAGCCCTGTAATGAATTCGTAGCGGGCTTCATTGGCTCCCCCGCGATGAATTTTTTTCCCGTCGAGATCGCGCCAAATCAGGTCACACTTGCCGACGGCACCACGCTAGCGACACCTGTTTCATGCGCCGCACAGCGGGGAAAATTGGGCGTGCGCCCCGAGCATATTCGCCTCAACACGGATGGCAAGCTATCCGGCAAAGTGAAGGTGATTGAAGCGCTGGGTGCGACTATGTTTATCTATGTGGAGGCGTTTGGGCAAACCACTTGTATTGAGTCTCGCGAGCCGCATAACTTGGCCACGGGGCAAGCCATTCGGTTTGATATAGGTGCCGCAAAGCTGCACTTATTTGCGCAAGATGGGCGCGCTATTGTTTGATTTGGCATTTACAAAGTCCAATAATGGCGGGTGTTTTAGCAATAAAATTGCTGAAGAAGGCCGTAGATATTATGGTTTGCAAATCAAAACCATCTATGGCGCTACCAATAGATATCGTTATTTCGTCGTTCCCGCGTCCCGAAAGGGAACTTCCTACGGTCGCAGCGGGAATGACGGGACTTTTAGATGTTCCAATTTAACCGCCAACAAAAAAGCCGCTGATTTTCATCAGCGGCTTTTTATCTACAACCTGCACATTAAGCGCGATTAGAACTTCGCACCGGATGTGACGCGCGATTAAAACTTCGCGCCGGATATGACGCGCGATTAAAACTTCGCGCGAAGAGTCAAGAAATACTGACGCCCCGATTGATGCCAATAGCCCGGCGCTTGTTCGTTTATGTAGTAGGTGCTACGGATAGGATTTAATAAATTATTACCATCCAGATGCACGCTCACATTTGGCATGATCTTATATGACACCGATGCCGATAGACTACCGCTGTCATCATAACGATGTGTACCAACTGAAGTGATGATGCCAGGCTTGTTGTTCAATAAGCCGATCGCATAGTCACTCCGCCAGTTCCATGCCAAGCGCGCTGAAAACTTATTATCTTCATAGTAGCCTTGCAAGTTATAGGTGAGCTTTGATGTGCCCAAGAACGGTTGATTGTCGGCATCTTTACCATTGACATAAGTGGCGTTCGCCAGCACACCAAAGCCTGCGCCGATGGGTAATTCACCAGCAAGTTCAAGACCATTTATCTTGGCGTCTCGCTGGATTCGCGAAGTGACTAGATAAATAGAGTTAGTTCCGGTTGAGGTGTTAAAAAACTCCACATTAGAGGCGCCTGGCTTCACGTAGTCTTTGATATTTTGTTGAAACACCGAGCCCGACACATAGGCGCGGCGCGCGAAGTAGTAGGCGAGTGATAGATCAACGTTGACGGCGGTAGTAGGCTTCAAGAATGGGTTACCGGAACTACCTGTGAGTAAGGTGTTGTTAAGACTCACCGCAGCGGCTAGTTCGTTGTAATTAGCGCGCCCTAGGGTCTTAGTCAAGCCCAAGCGTGCAATTAACTTGGGCTCAATCTGCCAGCGCAGGTTAAGACTTGGCAGTACGTCATTGTGCTTAGTGTTGACTTCTTGCTTTAGGTAAGTGGCGAATGCAGAGCCGACCACCGTATTGGGAATTGCACATGGAGTGAGTGGCACACACTGTCCGGCGGCTATGCCATTGGGTAGCGCTTGATATGCGGTGGAAGTCACTTCAGTGGTCACATAGCGCACACCAACATTGCCTGTTACTGCGCCTAAGTCGAACTCGCTCATTAAATAAAGCGCGTTATTCTTCTCCACCACATCGTAGCCACTAGACCAAACCTTATTGCGAACAGGATTCCAATTTACAAATTGGTTTGCAAATGACTGTAGCTGGCTTGGGTCGTAACGAAACAAACTGCGTGGGAAATTCGCGTTTAGACCCGAGGCAAAGTTAGCCGGGTAGCGCGTTGCTGGCACTGGTGTGTTGGCGCCCACAATATTGGTGATCAATAAGCCGCCTGTCACCGATATAAACGGTGATGGCGTTACCGGCAAGCCACTCGGTAAATCTTGCGCATTAAAGCGTGCACCTAGCACTTCGTAGTTTCGAATATGTTCTGCTGTGCGGCCGCCAAATTTAATGTTTCGGAATATGCCATCAAACTTATATTCGCCATCAAAATGCGCGTATTTTTCTTTGTCTTTCGATGCCACCGACGCGCCCGTGTTGCTCAGCTGTGAGTAGTTTGCCGGGTTCGACAAGTCAATTGGCGCGCCTGTGACCGAGTTCGTTAGGGTGTAGTCGGTTGGACGATCAACGTTAATGCGATAGGTAATGTTAGGGTTAATCAGCGCATAGGTGATTGATGGCTGTGAATTGGTTACGCCACTACCTTTGGTGTCGCCGATGCGACCTTTGAAGGTGAGACGATCAGTCACATCCCACTTACCTTCAAGATCGACAAAGTCGGATAGTGATACCGCACCTTCGCGCAAATTATGGTCAAACTGCAAGCCCACTACGCGCTGGGTGGCTGCTGCAGTTGCTGGGCGTACCAACGAGGCACCAACCAACACACCGTTTTCAACCACACCATTTTGAATCTGCCAGCCATTGGTGATCAATGCGTTTGGTAATGCGAACGCGCTTGAGTTGTAATTGTCCGCTGTTAATTCCGCCCGAAAGGCGCTGAAATTAAGATCAATATTTTTACTAGGCTTCCACTGCGCCCCAAAGTAGCCGCCCGTGCGCTCGCGCTTGCCTTCAAACAAAGCAGAGTTCAAGCTGCCCGGTAGGCGAATATCGGTCTGCGTAGGTGTGCTGGTGGAAAGTGCCGCCTGTGCGGCGGAAATTAAAGCCGGGTTACCAGAGGCGTTCGCTACCGCTGATGAAATATAGTTAAAGCCAAATGTTTCTTGACCGTCGCGACGTAAGTGACGCTCTTCGCTAAAGCCTTGCAGCATCACGCCGAAGGTTTTCGAGTCATTCTGCCAAGCGATTAAGCCTGACAATTGCGGGTCTGTTTTTTTCGGCAAATCCGCATGGACGAGTCCTAATGAGACTTCGCCAGTGAATTGTTTTTTGAAGCTCCCCAACGGCTTGCGGGTGATGATGTCAAGTGTGCCCGCAATGCCGCCTTCGGTAATATCGGCGCGACCGGTTTTGTATACGATGGCCTGGCCGATTAACTGCGATGGCATCAAACCGAAGCCGACGGAGCGTCCGCTACCGCCTTGATCACCCACATGCCAGTCGCCGGAAGAAAGCGCATGGCTATTGAGTGTGACCAAATTTAAGTTCGGGCTGGTACCGCGAATGGCGACACGCTCTGCTTCATCCATCGCCAGCGCGCCACCGTATTGCACGTTCACACCGGTCAGGCGCGACAGTGCATCGGCGATGTTTTTGTCGGGCATCTTGCCCACGTCTTCGGCAGATACCACTTCGACGTTGGTGTCGGCGTCTTGCTTGGCCTGGATCGAGCGCTCCAACGATGCGCGAATACCGGTGACGACGATGGCTTCGGCTTCAGGTTTTTTGGCGGCGGCGGCCTTCTTTGCGTCTTCGGCTTTCTTGGCGTCAGCCGCGCTTTGGCCGGCAGGTGCTGCCTGCGCGTAGACGAGGGCCGGGCTCAAGCTGAGCAAGGCCAGCGATACCGCTGCAGCGAGGGGTTTCTTGTGGAAGGTCATGTGCTGGTCTCCTGGAGGATGGAATAGCTGTTGGGGCTTGCTGCGGGCTCAATCGCGTCGTGCCGTACGGTCGTCGGCCAGTCTTTTTCAAAATCGGTTGTGCCTTGTGGGCATCGCGCGACAATACCAGTTTGCTACCAATTGTGTCGAGCAGTGGGCGTGCTGCTGCGCAGCAATTGTGGCGAAACCGCAACGCCCGATGACTGGCGTGCAATCAGCGCTTTTTTAGGCTCCGTGGCGGTGTCGATGCCGTTCGCCGTCCGATCGATCCGCATGGCCAGCGGGATTGCTCATGTAATGAGCGCCTCCCCAGCATCGATTGCCGGGGAGTTCAATGAGCGGGGTGCGGCTGCACTGACTTGGGAACCGGCGGCACGCCGCTGTCAGTGGCGACGTTCAAACAAGCGAGGCCGAATCCAATTGTCAGAAACGATAGCGCAGCGTCACGTAATACTGGCGGCCGCTAACGTCCAGCTTTTGCTGCTCCGACTCGCTATAACGATACTGCGCGCGCGTTGGGTTGAGCAAATTGGTGGCATCGAACGAAGCACGCAACTCTTTGGTTAAGTTGTAGTTCAAGGAAAAAGCGACGTTCGACACGGCGGCCGCCCAAATCAGTGCCGTCGGTTGGACGACGCCAAGGATGGTGCTGGTCGATTGGCTGTTTGCGGTCGGTGCAGGGGCGGTCGAGCTGGCAACGTATTTGTCACGGTAGTTGTACACCACGCGCGCGCTTAGCTTGTCGTTTTCGTAATACAAGCCCAGATTCGCCGCCTTGTCTGACGCACCAACCATCGGCCGCCCGTCCTCAACTTTGGTGCGCGCCCGGCTGAAGTTGGTGGTTATGCCGAAGCCCCACGCAATGGGGCGTTCAAAAATCAACTCAACGCCTTCGATTTTGGCGCTCTGCTGCGATGATGAATTGATAAAGAACGGCTTGGTGACGTTGTCGATAGGATCGACCAGTTCAATGGTTTCGCCCTGACGAATTGCGCCGGTCTTCACGTAACCATCAATTCTGGACGTGTAGGCATTGACGGCCAGCAACGAACGGCGGGCAAAATACCACGCGAGTGACAGATCTGCATTGTCGGCGTAAAGCGGTTTCAGGTTTGGATTCGGTCCGGTGACATTACATCCCGACGCCGTACAACTCGGTGTGCCAAACCCAGAGCCGAGCGTGTTGTAGTTTTGACGACCGATGGTGCGACTCATGCCGGCGCGCAGGATCAGATTTTTTTCGATCTTATAGCGCAGATTAAGGCTTGGTAGGTAGTCCTTGAAGACGCGCTCGGTAGGGGTCTTGTAGTAAACGGTGCCAGAGTTGGGATTCCAAGCTACGCCGTCGAAGTAAGTGCTGCCGTCGCCTGCGGTGTTAATGGCACCAGGAATTGCGACGCACGGTACCGCTGTCGCGCCCGGTTCGATACGCGGGCACAGACCTGAGCGAATCGGGACAACGATGTTGGCATTGGTGCGGGATTGCACAAACCGTACACCGACGTTACCCGACCACTTGTCCCATTCGAAGTTCTGCATCAGATAGGCGGCGGTCTGGCGTTCCCGCATATCGATTTCGCCAGCGACGCGGCGCTCATAGGCGTCGGTGGTGGGTTTGAACTGCGATGCGATAAATCCGCGCAACGCCTCTGGCGTCAAATAGAAGCCGGTGTTGTCCCAGCCGTTACCATTTAAGCCGTTGCCAAAATTTCCCGGGAAATTGACGTAGCCGGTACCGGGCGGCGTTGGCAGCGCGGCGTTACGGCGCGTTGGCGCCCAACGGGTCAGATCACGATCGTGGTCGGCGTGGCGCAAGCCCATCTCGAGCGTGGTCAGCGCGTCGGACTGAATATTGAAGGTGGCGTCAACAGCGAGACTCTTCTCCTTATCGACCGTTTTAACGCTCGACGCACCGAGACTGACCAAGCGATAGCCGCTACCGTCGGCATTCAGACCGGGCTGGTTAGTGCCGGCGCCGATGTACCTAACAAATGGTGCACTCTGCACGTCGCCGAGTCGGTACGACACCCCATTACCAAAGCGGGCGAACGTGGCCCCTTGGTCGAGCCGGGTCATGCCCTCGCCTTGGGTCGCGCTGAACAAGCCTTTGATGGTCAGGTCGTCACTAACACGCCATTTGGCGTCTACGTCAATAAAGCCGCTGGTCGCCTTTGCCCCATCGCGGTAGAAGCCCTCGGAGTTGCCAACGTATTGGGGTGTTGACCCGGCTGGAAATACGATGTCAGCGCTTTGCAGCACGCGCAACGGAAAGCCGTAGTTACTCACCGTGTTGATGATCACCGGGTTGCGGATTTGTGCGTAGACGCGTTGGCCATTCGAGCTGTTCGGCGTGGATTGACCCGTGGTACCGCCGAAGCCCAGCAGCATGCTGTACATCGCGCCTGCCGTCAGACGGCCATAATTATTGGCGTTCATTTCGGAATAAAACGAGGTCATGGTGACGTCGATGTCGCGTGTCAGCCGCATTTGCGCCGCAAACATGCCGCCTTTGCGATCGCGTACGCTCTCGACAAATTCGGAACTCAGACTGCCTGGCATGCGTACGCCGTTGAGGTCGGCGGCGCGCAGGCCGGTACCTGCAAGTGAGGCATCGGTAATGCCTAGCATCGTGGTGGTGTTCAACACATCCCAACCACTGTTCACGCCGTAGGCTAAACGTGATACCGAATCGCGCCGCATGAAACGCTTTTCGGCGAACGCCTGGCCGATGAATCCCAGGGTGTTTGATTCGTTCTTCCAGTTCATGCTGGCGTTAAATTGATGCGCCCATTTGTCAGGTAAGTCCGAATAAACGCCGCCCGCGTTCACCACGCCACCAAAGCCCTTGCGCTCGTTGAGCGGCTTGCGTGTTGTCACGTTGATGGTGCCGGCCAGTCCGCCGTCAACGATGTTGGCTTGTGAAGTCTTGTAGACCGTTGCTTGGTTGAGCACCGAGGAAGGCATCAAGCTCAGGCTGGTACTACGGCTGCTGGAGCCCTGATCGGCGACAAACCAGTCGCCGCCGCTAACCGTATGGCCGTTGAACAAGATCAGGCTCATATCCGGGTTGGTGCCGCGAATCGAGACTTTTTCGGCTTCGTCATAATTTT
>Ga0226658_10000889_pt1 | contig 14968 bp, 6 predicted proteins | sample OliLak19BULKMAT1_FD_169091 | JGI IMG/M metagenome (GOLD analysis project Ga0226658, IMG submission 169091) | Freshwater microbial mat bacterial communities from Lake Vanda, McMurdo Dry Valleys, Antarctica - Oligotrophic Lake LV.19.BULKMAT1 (v2)... | ecosystem: Environmental > Aquatic >... | reverse complement strand
AACTCTAAAGAACAGACACGGCTTTATAGTCCGATAACTGCGTTGTATTTTGCCCCAAAACTGGTCATTTACGCGAGTAAAAACTCCCGTTTTTGGGGCTAAACATGCCTTGTTCTCGAACTCTAAAGAACAGACACGGCTTTATAGTCCGATAGCTGCGTTGTATTTTGCCCCAAAACTGGTCATTTACGCGAGTAAAAACTCCCGTTTTTGGGGCAAAACATGCCTTGTTCTCGAACTCTAAAGAACAGACACCGGACTAAATAGACAGACACTACCTTAGGGTCTCTGAAATAATAACTGTCCACTTTTCCAGGAGGTCTTTTGCTCCTACCCCGCGTTGGGGAACCACCTACCTTAGCTATAGCCAAGGTCGGGAACTCCCGCCTTGATTAGAATTAAAATGCCTTGTCCGGAGAAAGCGACCCTTACAGCCGGATAACAGATACCGGCGGATCTACGCTATAATAATTGTTTACGGAAAGCAACCCGCAAGGTTTCATTTTCTAGAAAAAAAATTGCGCAGGAGAAGCTTTTTATGACACGTTCCTTACAGTAGAGAATTGCTATTGATGCGTAATATTAGGACAATCTGGCGGAGCTTCCAAATAATCACCGAAATTTTTGATCGCGACGGGGCAGAAAGTTTTTTGCCTGATCTGATAGACGGCTGCAATTGGTGCTGATACGGAATGGGCGCACTATCTATTTCATTTTTTTTAAAAACACGTATCTTCGGTTCAATCTAATTATATTAGTAACATGAACTGGGAAAACTATATCGCTTCAGACCCGAAGATTTTATAGGGCAAACCTGCTATAAAAGGAACGCGTATTGCCGTTGACCTGATTCTGGAGAAATTGTCCGCCGGAGAAAGTCTGGAAGATTTATTAAAATCTTATCCGCATCTGAATCGGGAACAAATTTTTGCCTGCCTCGCCTTTGCTGCGGATTGTATCCGAACTGAGATCGTCATAGAAGTTGCTGCGTGAAATCATGAAATTTAGTAGTAGATGAAAGCGTAGATTTTGCCATTATTGAAATCCTTGGAAAAGCAGGATTTTATATCCATGCTATTGTTGAATACAATCCAGGTTGGTCAGAGGATGAAGTTTTAGAATTCGCTTTTGAATACCCGGCTTTACTGATCACTGAAGATAAAGATTTCGGAGAATTGACTTGCCGGCTTCGGAAACCAAATCACGGAATTCTTCTGGTACGCCTCACCTACTCCTCTGCCAATCAAAAAGCAAAAGCGGTATTGGAAGCCATAGAAAAGCATGCCGATAAGCTGCACGCAGCTTTCTCCGTATTAGACGAGCACAGGCTTCGAATAAGGCCGCTTTAATAACTGCTCCGCTTTTGAGCTTCCTCCTCAGGCGGCAGGATAAGGAATACCCGCTCGCGCGATGGCGGCAACTGAGCGGAGTCGAAGCTCCGCCTCGCGTGTATGATTCGCCGGTCTGTGGCCGGCTTGCCCGAAACCCAATAAGCGCTTCAGCAAATAAACAGGGTTCATAAAAATATCCGGCTTTCATCTTTTCGTTTTCTGGGGGGTGGTGGGCTGGTGAGGTTCTATATGCAATCCTACCTACACTGGAAGCGGTTCACCGATCATTGCCATATTTAATATGTTCTACCCACAAGGTCAAAGAACTGGGTAAAAATACAAAAAATCAGCAGTCTTACAAAGCTTAGTGCTAAAAATAAATTGCATAAAACTACTCATAGCCAACCGGCGTAATACAGCGGAATATATTTGACCTTTCCTTCCCTGCCGTAACGTCCTTGCGACAAGACGTACGCTTTTTGAATCGCGGGATATTGGTCCATCAGCACCCGCAAACTTTTGAGTGAACCGGATTTGCCGGCCTTTATTTCGATCGGGATGATTTCACCCTGCCGCACCATTACGACATCCACCTCTGCCGTACTTCCCGGGGAAGTTCTGGCTCAATACCACAACGGTTCAGGTTGAGCGGCGGCTATTTGTTGCACGACAAACTGCTCGGATAGCATCCCCTTGAAAGCTGCGGTCAGGGTGTTTTTGAGAAAAGCATCCTGGAAAGGAAATTTGCTCAGCCGAAGCAACAAGCCGATGTCGAGAAAAAATAATTTGAACTGGCGACCAGAATGGAAGTAAAAAACAGCGACCCCCCTAAAGTAAAAAAGTGGGGTACGCTGTCTTGCCATTCCAGCCGCTCGGAGTTATTCCTTGGCAGGTTGCTCCCCAGCAGAGCCTGCCTCTGCTTCGCTCCGAGGCTATAAAGATAATTTTCCCCGTATTTATTTAACCGGAAAGTTATCCACGTTTTATGGGGTAAGGGGGTAAGACCTGTCAACCCAATTTATGAGACTTCAGTTATTGGCAATGGCCGACACGCCCGGCTCCGGTGCTATGGCTACGCGGAGTTGGTCTTGCGAGTTGATGAAGCCGTACTTCCTTTGATTATCCTGGAACACATCGAGCACGGCGTGGATGATTTCCTGGTCTTTGTCTAATTGGCCGTCCAGCGTAATGCGGTCGGATAGGTCGAGCAGGACGATCACGTTTTGGAAAGTCGGGCTGGCGGCATCGGACGCGTCGGGTCTTTGCGAGCGCTGGCCACAGGTAGTTAAGCGCAGCGCTGCGGGGAGCAGCCACCAGTTTTTTAATAATTTCATGGTTTTGTTAATTTAGAGCTTGTTGGGGATTTCATGATTGACTACGTCGAATCTTCGATTTGAGCGAGAGCGAGGGAATTTGGTTTTAGACAAGGCGATTTTTGCAAGCATAGCCGGCAGCTGTGGTGAAAAAATCTAACGCAGTATAAAATAAGATTTGCCGCTTTTAGCCGATTGATGAATTTCCCAACAAGCGCTAAGCTCAAACTTGCCTCCTTTCTCCCCCTTTTTTCCTATTTTCGCCCCCTTATGTCCACCGTCGTCGTCTACAACCTGAATCAATTTTCGGAAGGAATTTACCTGCCCGATGCGCTCCTCGTCACATCCGACCGCGATGGCCGGCTCACGCACATCAAACAGCGTGCAACACCGCAAACCGTAGCTGTACTCGACTTTCCGCCCGATCCGCTGCGCGATAAATTGCTGCGGCTGGTGGAGGATTTGCAACCCAAAGCGCTGGAAGCCAAATACAATGCAGGAAAAAAACAGGCGCTGTCGCTCGAAAAACTGCTGGAAGGGGAGGAGACGAAAACCGTGGTGCTGAACTTCGTACACCGCAAAATGGACGAATGGCTCACCGCCATTGTGCAGCACCGCCTGCCGCTGACAAAAGACGTGGATCGCCGCGTATTGGTCAAGGATTTTCTGCTGGAACTGAGCGATGAAGAATTGCAGCCTTTTCTGCTGTTTCAACGCACGGAAACGAGCATCCGCTACCGGTTGGAATTTGCCGGCGAACAGGGGCGCTTTAACGCCAACGCCCGCAACATCGAACCCATCACCAACCACCCCGCCTGGGTGACGGTGGACTGGCGCTTGTGCCGCATCGCCCACCTGAACGGCAACCTCGTGAAGCCGTTTCAGAAAAAGGAGGTGGTCGTGATTCCGCGCCCGAGTGTCAAAACCTATTTTGAACGCTTTATCCTGAAAATTGCCGAAAAGGTGGACATTGAAGCGCAGGGCTTCGACGTCGTTCAACACACCGAACTGCAAGGCTGCCGCATAGAACCCATTCAAAATGTATTTGGTGGCGACTGGGTGCTGAAAGTGGAAATGGTCTACCCGCGCTTTGCCTTTTTGTGGAACCATAAAAAGCAGTCCCGCACCGCCCTGGAATTTAAGGGAGAAGAAGACATTCGCGTCATTACCGTGCGCCGCGACCCGGAGGCTGAAGCGACTTTCCTTGAAAAGCTGCGCGGATTTGGCTTGGAAAATGTTTCCGGCAGCGCATTTCAGTTAAAAGAAAAACTGGAAACTACGGATCCTTACTACCTGCTCGGCTGGCTGGGGCAACAACGCTCGGAATTAGAAGCTGCCGGTTTTTCGCTGACTTTGCCCAAAGTGGAAGACAAAACCATCGCGATTGCAGCAGCAACGGTGGAACTGCGCACCGAAGCCCGCAACGACTGGTTCGACATCCGCGGTATGGTTAGGGTAGGGGAGTTGGAGGTGCCGTTTTTGGCCATCGCCCGCTACATCCGCGAGCAAAACCGCTTTTTCCCGCTATCCGACGGCCATTTTTTCCTCATCCCCGCTGAATGGATGACGCGCTACCAACACTTGTCGCAGTTTGCCAAAAAGGACGGCGAAGGGCTGCGTTTGGCGAAAAGCCAGTATACCCTGTTGTCGGATCTTGAGTTTCTGGAACCTCCCAAAACCTTGGTGGAGGCACAAGCGCCGGAAGATTTTCGGATTTCGCCGCTGCTGCGCGCGGAATTGCGGCCCTACCAAACCGATGGCGTACGCTGGTTGGTGCAATTGTACCACAACGGCCTCGGGGCTTGCCTCGCCGACGACATGGGCTTGGGGAAAACCCTGCAAACCATTGCTTTATTGCTTTACGCAAAAGCGGAAAAACCCAAAGCCGAAACGGTGCAGGCTTCCCAGCTCAACCTGTTCCAACCGGCTTCCGATACCGGGTTTCTCAATCCCCTGCATGCGCTCATCGTGCTGCCGGCTTCGCTGGTGTTTAACTGGCGGCAGGAGTTGGCCAAATTTGCGCCTTCGCTCACAGTGTACGAACACACCGGCCCGAAGCGCCACAAAGACATCCGCCTTATCAGCCGCTTCGACGTGGTGCTGACCACCTACCAAACCGCGCTCAAGGACGTGGAACTGCTGCGGCAAATCGAATACACCTACGTGGTACTCGACGAAAGCCAATACATCAAAAACCGGGAAAGTAAGGTGTTCAAAGCACTCAACACCCTGGAGGCGAAGCACCGGCTTTCTTTGAGCGGCACGCCCATCGAAAACTCGCTTTCGGACCTCTGGTCGCAGATGGAGTTTGCCAACCCGGGTCTGCTGGGCAGCTACGGCTTTTTTCAACGCAGCTTCATCACGCCGATTGAAAAAGGACAGGACGAAGTACAAAAAGAACTCCTCCGAACGATGGTGCAGCCCTACCTGCTGCGCCGCACCAAAGAAGCGGTTGCGCAAGACCTGCCGCCGCTGAGCACCCAGCTTTTTTATACCGAAATGACCGAAGCGCAGCGCAAATTGTACGAAAAGGAGAAATCTGCGGCGCGCAATTTCCTGCTCGAAAACTTCCAGCCGGGCAACGAGCAATACCGGATTATGGTGCTGCAAGCCCTGACGAAACTGCGACAGATGGTGAATCACCCGCGCTTGGTGGTTCCGGAATACGACGACGACAGCGGCAAGTTCCGCGACGTGCTGGAGCGCCTGGAAGAAGTGCGCAAAGGCGGGCACAAGGTGTTGGTATTCAGCTCTTTTGTGAAGTATTTGCAATTATTTCGGGCAGAGTTGGAAGCGGCCAACCGCCCCTTTGCCTGGCTAACGGGCGAACAAACGTCCCGCGAACGCGAAGCCGCCGTCAAGCAATTTCAGACCGACCCGGCTACCCAGTTTTTTCTGCTCTCCATCAAAGCGGGCGGGGCGGGTCTCAACCTCACTGCCGCCGATTATGTCTTCATCCTTGACCCCTGGTGGAACCCGGCCACCGAATCGCAGGCCATCGCGCGGGCGCACCGCATCGGGCAGGACAAAAATGTGTTCGCCCTCAAGTTTATTACCCGCAACAGCATCGAGGAAAAAATCCTGAAACTCCAGGAGCGCAAAGCCCAATTGGCGGAAGATATTGTGGAAAATGCAGGCCGGGTGGCGTTTACAAGGAGTGATTTGGAAGCCTTATTGGGGTAGAGAATTTTCTACCCGAAACGTATTAGGAGTGGCGTACCGCCGAACTCCGATTTGGCGATTTTTTTGGTGGTTAGCTATAAAACCGCAGTAACTATCCAGCCGCTTTGAAATGCTTTTTGCCATACGACCTCGGAGAGGTCAGAAATCATAAATATTTAGCGGCGGCTGGATAGTTACCTTATTTTAAACTATCCTTCACCACCTTCTCCCCCTTCACCTCCACCAGCGAATCCATCTCAAAGCGGGCTTCATAAATCATAGCGCCTTCGGGCGACCACTTGCGCAGGTAACCATGTCGTTTGCCTGCTTTATAGTCCATCACAAACTGCGGCTGCCGGTTTTCGTACCAAAGCGTATCGCCGCCTTCTTTGAAGCCGTCAACGTAGTATTGGACTTCCTGGATCTGGCCGCTCGGGAAAAAAAGCGTGGTTTTTCCGATCTGTCTGTCGTTTTCAAACAACCTTTCGCCCTTGATTTTGCCATCGGGGTAGAAGTCGGTCATTTTGCCTTCCTTTTTGCCGCCAAGGTGCATAAAGCGGCGTTGCACCTGGCCGGTTCCGTAGTAATCAACCTGTTCTTCGGGTTGTGCAGGCTTCGAATCGTTGTTGCAACCTGCCGTCAAAAGCAAGCCCAGACAAGCTAAACAGAGAAAGATGCTGTAAGATTTGAGTTGGAATGTCATGGATATGTTTCAGCTTTTTTTTTGATGATTTTCCGCCACCTCTATCGCACTTTTCAGCAATCCGATCAAACCAATGCCAAAAATGATGGTGCCAAAGGAAACCTCCTGAACATTGGGGTTTTTCCAAATGCGCTTTTCATGAAGTCTGTGGTATTGAGGCCAGCAAAGTTAGAGATTCCGGGGAAATTTAAAAGTGTTGAAATATTACTTGTATTTTAGCAGCGAATTCAATCATCCTTACATGAAATACGCTACGCTCTTCTTGTTCCTCTCCGCTGCGTTTATTACTAAAGCGCAACCCATCATTTACAAAGACGGTCAGACCCTCATCACCGGCGTATGGTCGGCTGCGGGCACAGACGGAACGGCTACCTTAGCCGAAGTGAGCGGCCAAACGCCGCACGAAGGCAACCAACACTATCGCTTTGAGTATACGTCTACGGGATCGTGGGCGGGGCTTGGGTTGAATTTAGACAACTGGGGGGCCAATACCGCGCGCGATTTTTCGGGCTACAGCCATTTGCGCATTGCCTACCGGGGGCTTTCTGCTTCACAAACCTTGACGCTTGCTTTGCGCAACGGCAGTAATTATGGCCATACGCTGGAGGTTGGCCCGCCTACCAATAGCTATGCAGTTATAGACATTCCGCTGTTTTCGCTGACTTCCGGCTCGGCGGTGAGCCAGTCGGCTGTGCGCGAAATAGACCTCAGCATCCCCTTCAATTCCCCCGTTGGCAGCGGAACCGTGTTTATTGATGCGATTGAATTGGTGAATGTTTCGGGCGGCGGTTCCGGCTCTTCTGCGTCTACGCTCGCGCGCGCCAATGCGTTGGGCCGGGGCATCAACACCGCCAATTGGCTGGAAGCCTTTTGGCTGATGCCTTTCAACGCTTACCCGGAGGTCAACCGCTATACACGCGCCAAAGTACAGGCGTTGCGCAATGCGGGGTTCCAAACTTTCCGCCTGCCCGTCACGTTCGAGCGGCTGAGCAGTACCACGGCACCATACACGCTCGATTTCAACCACATCGCATTTTCGTTGATTGACAGCATGATTGTGTGGGCTAATGATTATGATTTCAAATTGATTATAGACAACCACCACGGCTATCCGTTGACGAATGCCAACTACGCCACAGAAATTCCACGCCTGAGCGCCATTTGGACGCAACTGACCCAGCGGTACGACCACTTAGACCCCGACCGTTTTTTGTTTGAAATTTACAACGAACCCACGAACGGAATCTCGAACGCCAACTGGCGCACCGTGGTGCAAAACCTGTTGGCGACCATTCGGATGCACGAAACGCAAATCCACTCTGTGCTGGTGGGTGCCAGCAGTTGGAATTCGGGCACCAACCTGATTGCGTTTACGCCTTTGGCCGATCCCGACATCATTTACACCTTTCACAATTACGACCCTTATTTATTCACGCACCAGAGCATGAGCTGGACTTCGCCGGCCTATTTCCCGCAAAGGGCTTTTCCGCAAAGCGGCGAAGTTGCCGCCATCAACCAACTCTTTGCGGCGGTGAAAGCCTGGGGCGACAATTACGAAGTGCCGGTGAATCTGGGCGAGTTTGGCTGTTCCACGGAAGCGGATGCCGGCAGTCGCTGCAACTGGATACAGGCATTGATGAACGCCATAACAACCAACGGCTTTTCCTATTTCTACTGGGATGCCATTTCCCCTTCCGATGCCTTCGGTTTTTTCAACGACGGCATTATTGATGAGGCGCATGCCATTCCCTGTTTTGCAGAGGCGATGGGCTTGTTTGCCGAGCCAACGGCTGCTAATTCAGTGGTTTTAGCAGAAAGTATCCGCGTTTTTCCCAATCCTGCTTCAGGGATCGTAACGGTGGAATCGGATGAAACTGGCGCTTCGTTTCAGGCCATACAGCTTTATAACCTGAGCGGCCGGGTGCTCTATCGGCAGGTTTATGCGCCGGAGGATGGGGTGAAAAAACTGACGTTTTCAATGGCGGAGTATCCTGTGGGGGCGTATTTCCTTGCGATTCGATTGGCCGATGGGCGGATGTTGGCGCGACGGGTGGTGCGGCAGTGAAGAAGCAACGTTGTAATACAAATAGAAACCTGATGAATACAACACTTGTAACTATCCAGCCGCTTTGAAATGCTTTTTGCCATACGACCTCGGAGAGGTCAGAGGTTTGTAGAAATGTAGCATTTCAATGTTTTCCCGACCTCGGAGAGGTCGAAGGTTTGCAGAAAATAGCGTGGAAACAAACGTTCGACCTCTCCGAGGTCGGGAATTAAGGTCAACCCGATGCATTTCTACAAACCTTTGACCTCTCCGAGGTCGGAAATCATAAGTATTTAGGGGCGGCTGGATAGTTACGATGTGATCATTCAATAGGTTGTTTACCCTGCAAAGTTAGCAATAACCAACTGATTGTTCAAATAAAGGAAAAACGGGCTGCCAATTTCGATACATTGCGTACCCACGGCACGTAAAATGATCCGGAATGAGGGCTACCGGCATTGGATCTCGATGGAACCGAGCGACCCTAAACCCTAAATCCATGTTTTGGCACTTTTATAGCAACCAAAATTCCTCAAAAACAAAGCGCCCGGCTCCGAAAACCTCGGAACCGGGCGCTGAAATATGGAAAGCTAATAGTGTCCCTCCACTTAGTCTTGTGTCAGTTCTTTAGAGTTCGAGCGCAAGGCATGTTCTTCCCCAAAAACAGGAGTTTACTCGCGTAAATGACCGATTTTGGGGAAGAACAAAACGCAGCTATCGAACTATAAAGACAGACACTAACTTACTGCTTCACAAACTTCGCCGTCTGCACCACCCCGCCATTCGTCGCCTGCAACAAGTACAAGCCCGGAGCCAGGTCGTTCACGCCGATGGAATAGCGGTTCGCGCCTTCCACAGCCGGTTCGTTCAGGTGCAGCACCAGTTGACCGGTGGCGCTGAAAATGCGGATCGTCGTCACCGGACGCGCTACGGCACCCATGTTCAGGTCGGCAACGAGTTGATCTATAGCTGGGTTGGGCGAAAGCCGGATGCTCGATACAACTGCCGAAGTTTGTGCTTCGAAGCGCGCTTCAACATGGTTATCCGGGCTGCCAAACGTCAGCGGTTCGCTGTTCACCTCCACGAAGTTGTTGCTCAAATCGAAGCAATCGTCGGAAAGGTCTGCCGTAGCTGCATTGTCGCCAACATTCGCTATCAGTGAGCCGGTATAAGCCAAGCCCCAGATGCGGTATACGCCGGCGGCAAGCGATTCAAAATCGTAGGAATTGCCGGTCGGAATGACCACAATGATGTTATTTTCATCCGTAATCACGTAAGTATACAGCGTTGGAGAAGCGCCGGTAGTCAGTACGCCGATGACATCCAATTCGCCATCGCCGTTCACGACCGTCACACTCGTATCCCCTTCGGTTGTTGCGACGGTTCCACCTTCCGGTGCCGACACGATGATCGTAATGAAATTGGAAGAAGTGATGTAGCAGTTATCCGAGAGCGGTTCTGTGTTCACATTCGTTCCAAAACCATACAATTGATTGCCGTTGTAGGAGATGCCGTAAATCCGGTACGTGCCTGGAGCGGCAGGATCGAAATCAATGACGTCGCCAATAATTTCAGGAATCAGAATTTTGCCTGTGTCATCGGTGATCACGAACACATAATTCGTATCGAGGCTGGTGGTTTGTAAAATCACAAAATCCCCGTTATCGTCGTCCGGACAAGTGTAGAACACCGTACTGGTTCCGGCGCTGTTGAGGCCGGAAACTTCGCCGCCGTCCACCGTTTCTGCGCGCACGACGCGCACAAAGTTATCGGAAAGCTCGAAGCAACTGGTTGCTAAGTTCGTGCCAGGCGTTATTTCCTGACCCACAAAAGCAGTCAGTACCCCCGTGTAGGAAAGTCCCCAAACGCGGTAAGTGCCTGGGACGAGCGTATTAAAATCAATATCTTCCGAATTGGAGATGCGGATAATTTCATTGTCTTCCGAAGTCACGATGAACGCATAAGCAGAAATCGAAGTGCTGGTGGTTTCAAAATTCAGCACGCCGTTTTCTGCACCGATACACAACAAAATATCCGTTTCGCCGCCCGAAGAAACCGATCCGCCTTCCGGCAAATCGCGAATGATATCAATGTAATTATCCGAAAGGTCGTAACAGCCATTCGACATAACGGCAGTCGTGATGTTCTGCCCGAAAGGCACCGGATTGGGCGTGCCGGTGAAGGCCAGACCCCAGACGCGCAAACGGGCAAATCCGGCGGTCGCTTCGTAATTTTGCTGGTTGCCGGGCAGGTAGGCCAGGATGATGTTGTTTTCATTCGTGACCACAAAACGGTAGCCGGCTACCGCTCCCAACGTTCCCGTAAAGAACGAAACCGTATCCGCCACCCCGTCGCCTGCGCATATATACAGGGTTTCGGCACCGTTAATATCGGAAAAGATCACGCTGCCATCCACGATCGTCAGGTTGACGGCAATGAAGTTCTCAGAAAGGTCGTAACAATCGTTCGATGCCGGCGTGAGCAAAACCGCGTCGCCCGGAAGCAGCACCAGATCGCCGGTATAGGCTACGCCATAAATTCTAACCGGGCCGTCGAGTCTCACATTTTCAAAGTTAAAGCTATCGTCCGTGATCACGCCAATGAGGAAAGCGTTCTCATCCGTGATGAGGTAAGCATAGCTTCCTGCGGTATTGCCGGTCACGTTGAAATTGATCACATCCGCATCGCCGTCACCCGTGCAAATGTCAAATGCAGAGGCGCCGCCCTGGCCGGTAATCGTCCCGCCATTGGGCGTTTCGTTCACGATGGTCACGAAATTGCTGCTCAGGTCGAAACATCCGTCAGACAGCGCTTCTATTGCAGCGTCATCGCCAATTTCGGCAGTCAGGATGCCGGTATAAGCCAGACCCCATGCGCGGTAGCTGCCTGCCGGCAGGCCGTCTAAGTTGATGGAATTGCCGTCTAATATCGCAACAATGACGTTTTGGTTATTGGTAATGATAAAGACAAATCCGGGGCCTGTTGCGTCGCTATTTTCAAAAAACAACAAACTGGAACCCGCGCCATCGGGGCAGAGGTAAACCGTTGTTGAGCCACCGGCTAAAGCAACTTCGCCGCCTGTTGGCGATTGGTGCGTCACTTTTACGAAGTTATCGCTGAGGTCAAAACACTCGTCCGACAGATCCACTGCGTTCACTTCATCCCCGACAACAACCGTAAGTGCGCCGGTGTAAGCGACGCCGTAAACGCGGTAAATGCCCGCGATCAAGGTGCCGAAATCAAATGTTGTTCCATCTTCCACTGCAACAACCACGTTATTTTCGTCGGTTACCACTAAAGCATATCCCACGCCGGAAGCGCCAGCATTGTCAAAAGTCAGCACATCCGGTTCGTTGTCGTCGGGGCAGCTGTAAACCTCCACCGCACCGTTGGTACTCAATGCGCCGCCTTCGGGCGTGCCCACCGTAACGGTAATGAAATTGCTGCTCAGGTCGAAACACTCGTCGGTCAGTTCCGTGGTGGCTGCGTTGTCGCCCACTACAGCCGTCACGTTGCCGGTGTAGGCCAATCCCCAAACCCGGTAGGTATTTTCAGCAAATACATCGAAATCAATCTCGCTGTCAGCCGAAACGGAAACAATGGTGTTGATCGAGTTGGTCACCACGTATACGTATTCGCCGGTAGAAACCCCGTTATTGGAAAACGAAAGCACATTGGCAAGTCCGTCCGGGCATACAAAATAGGAATCCTGACCGCCTGCTTCCGCCACCGTGCCGCCATTCGTTTCTTCTTTTCTGATTTCCACAAAGTTGGCGGACAATTCAAAGCATTTGGACGACAATTGCGTTGCCGTAATATCGTCTCCGATTTCAATGTTGAGCGTACCGGTGTACGAAATCCCCCAAACCCGGCAAATACGATCGGGCGAAGCCACATTAAAATCTACGGCATTGCCCGCCAAAACGACCAATGCTTTGTTGTTTTCATCCGTCACGATGAACGTATAATCTGCGTTCAGCGCATCGGTTGCAAAATCGAAGGTAAGAATGTCTGATTGGCTGTCGTTGGCGCAAACGAACGCAGAAGTTGCGCCGCCAACGATGGATACCGAACCGCCATCCACAAAGGTGATGTCAATTTTAACAAAGTTTTCGCTCAACTCATAACACTCAAATGAGACTTCCACGGTAGCCGCATTGTCGCCAATCTGGGCATTCAAATCGCCCGTATAAGCCACCCCCCAAACGCGGTAAGTCCCGGCTGGTTCGTTTTCAAAATCAACCACGCCGTCCGTTGAAATGGAAAGAATAGTGTTGTCTTCATTCGTAACAAAGAAAATGTAGTGTTCGCCTTCGCCGTCTTCTGTTATAAAGGTAAGCGCATCCGCAATGCCATCGCCGGCGCATACTTCTACCGCGTCATCGCCGTTTTCCAGCATGACCGAGCCGCCGAGGGCTTGCTTTTTTTCGACTTTAACAAAGTTGGAAGACAGTTGGAAGCATTCGTCTGACAGATCAACCACAGCAGCATTCTGGCCGGGTGTAATGGTCAGGTTGCCAGAGTAAGCCAATCCCCATACACGACAAACACCGGGGCCAGTACCTTCAAAATCAATGATTCCGTCCACGGATGTGCCAACGATATTATTCAATTCATTGGTAATGATGAAAATATACTGCTCCTCCGGATCGGTAACGGAACTGATGATCTGGATTTCGTCGGAGATCCCGTCGTTATCGCACGTGAAGGTTGCCGTAGCTAAATTGGTCAGGCTCACCGTGCCGCCCTCCAGGTTGCGCTTCGTAATGCTGAGAAAGTTTTCAGACAACTCAAAGCAGCCGTCCGTCAGGGTCGCTGTGGCAGCGTTATCACCGGCTCCGGCCGTGATGGCACCGGAGTAGGAAAGCCCCCAAACCCGGTAAGTGCCTGGAGCCAACGCATCGAAATCAATGCTGTTGCCAGCCAGTACCTGAATGACGATGTTGTTGGCATCCGTCAATACGAAACCGTAACTCAGCGGCGATGTGGTCTGATTGTTCAAGACTAAGGTAGGAACGTTAGCACCGGTGCACAACTCGAGGGAAGTGCTGCCGTCATTAAAAGCCACCGTGCCGCCATCCGGCGTTGCCTTGTTGACCGTCACAAAGTTGTCCGACAAATCAAAACAATCCGAAGACAGGTTGCTCGTTGCGGCGTTGCTGCCTACGGTGGCGGTGATATTGCCCACGTAAGCGAAGCCCCAAACGCGGCAAATGCCGTCGGGCAGGGTGGAAAAGTCAACGTTGCCGTCGAGGGAAACCTGTAAGATGGTGTTATTCGCATCCGTAACTAAGTAGGCATACAGCGGGCTGGTGCTTGTAGAGCCAAAGCTAATCACATCAGGGGTAGCATCGTTCGAGCAAACGACGAATGAAGTAGCTGAATTGGGACCAAACACCGTCGCGCCATCAGGCGATACATTGTTAATGCTCACAAAATTCGTCGTCAGCTCATAACAAATAGAGCCCAGCGGATCGGTAAAAATGTTCAGACCCGGGGCAGCGAGTAACTGGCCAATGTAAGACAGCGCATAAACGCGCAGGCTTCCCGGAGGCAAGGTCTCAAAATTGATCGTTGCGTTGTGCGTGACGAACAAAATGTTGCCAGCCGCATCGGTCACTAAGTAAGCCGCAGGGGTAGAAACGATTTTGGTTTTAAAGCGAATGACGTTGGACACGCCATCGCCCTGGCAGACGAACAATTCAGTAGCACCACTCGTCGTAGCGATGGTGGCGTTTTGGATACACTCGGCTGTTTGCTGTGCCGTTGCATTTTGTGCAAGTACGAAAAGCAGGGCGAATGCCGAAAGTAATGGTTTGAATCTCATAGAGCGACTTTGTTTATTGGTGATGACAATACAATTCATGTGCATGGACTTTAGTGTTTAGTGATATACATTAACTGTTCACTCATATAAATCAAACAAGAACAGGATGTTGCAGCATCCGTTCATCAAAATACTATGACAGCAATGGGGGGGGTGTAACTCGAAATGAGTGTAGTCTTTCTCTTAACGCAGGTACGTCATACAGGTATGGCGAAGTTAGGGCTATTTTGGCAAAAAACCAATTTTTCATCGCAAATTTGATTTTAGAAAGTTGCTGTAAAAATCCCGTATGCATCATTCCCCCGACGCACTACGCTGACCACTTTGGTTATACTTGGATTTTTATAATTTGTTTCCTTCCGGCGTAGATTTTTTAATAAAATTTCAAACCGCAACTATTTTCACAACTTGTCCGGACGGATGTTTTCATAACTTGTCGCAACTTGGCGGGATGGTCTAAACGGGAGCGGCCTACTTTCCGGGGCACAAGAAGCTTTATGTGTTTTCGCAAAAGCTTCTATACGCCTGTTTGTGAAATAGTTGTAAAAACGAAATTGCTTTTTCTGATAAAAACGGGAACCATGTTGG
>Ga0226658_10000884_pt1 | contig 15036 bp, 14 predicted proteins | sample OliLak19BULKMAT1_FD_169091 | JGI IMG/M metagenome (GOLD analysis project Ga0226658, IMG submission 169091) | Freshwater microbial mat bacterial communities from Lake Vanda, McMurdo Dry Valleys, Antarctica - Oligotrophic Lake LV.19.BULKMAT1 (v2)... | ecosystem: Environmental > Aquatic >... | reverse complement strand
TCATAATTTTCCGAACGATGAGCCCTTCGCTGTCCCCGAGACGGTAGTCGAACGAGTAGTCCCCAGCAATGACGCAAACCCGCTGAAGAATTTTGCGCAGCAGAACCATTTGACTATCCCCAAGATGGTACTCGGTATCGGCCATGTCAGAGACTGTTAACGCTATTGAGTACTTTTAAAATTTTCTTCAACACTGTATACGTGTTGTCCCCTTGAATTTGCTCGATGCGTTTGGCCTCTGGCACCCGCAAGTTTATTTCCTTGAGGACCTCCGTCCAACCTATATATTCAGAAGTTATCGTGGATGACATCGGTAAAATATGCAAAAAAAAGACCGCCTCGACAACGAGACGGTCTTTGCAAATTTACTACCTAACTGTTAGCTTACTGTTAGCTTACTGTTAGCTTACCACTAGCTTACCACTAGCTTACCGTTAGCTTGCGAAATCAGTGCCTGAGGCGCATTCGCCCAAGCCGAGATCGGCGCGGCAACGAGCGTACAGGAATGGCACCTCATGTTGGGGACGGAGCGGCCGGTAGGCGCGCTCGATCTGGTAGATGTGCTGCCCGAAATCTTGGAAGATGTTGCAGTCATTGTCCCGAATGTTGGTGAACTCCAGTTCGCCCATGTGAAGCTGGGGTGCCCATTTGAACGTACCCTCGCCGACGAAACGTTCTGGAACCTCGCGTTTGAACGAGCCCTGGAATACCAAGAAACCAACTTCATACGGAGCCGACAGCCAAGCTGGATTGATCTTGGCGTACGCCGTGTTTTTCGTGGCGTTGCTGATCACGAGGACGGGATTAACGAGGGCCAAGGTGCCATCGACATTGAAGCCGGTAGCCCGAAGAGGACGTTGATCGACCGCGAAAGCCAGACCGCGAAAAGCGGGGGACGTTTCGAAGGAGTAGCCGGTAAGGCCCTCTTCACCCAACTTGTAGCGACCCGTAGTGAGGGCAGTCAACTGGGGGTTGAGCTCGTTGCGCCAGAGTTCGACCTGATCAGAGCCCGCAATGACTTTGGCGAAGGGCATGCCCTTGCCACCGTCAGTGAAAAACTCACCGAACAGAGCCTCCTTAACGTAGCGGGTCAACGCATGCAGAGCTTTGAATGACATCGGACCGGTGGGCAGAAGCCCAGCGGCGAATTCGATGCCCGTGTCAGCTTCCGTGCCACCGACGAACAGATCCTCGAAGTTGTATCCGGCGACAGCACTGAACTTCGAACCAGAGCGCAGGTAGAGCTGCGCACGGATGTCGGAGTTGATGTACTGGACGATCAGCTTTTTGAGGGAGTCTTCGGCCGCAGTATACGAAGTCTTGAACGCCGCATAGCCCTGCTTAACGCAGACGCGAGGACCTTTACCGCGCTTGCCTTCAAGCTGGTAGGTGAGGTCGATGGCATCCGTTTTTTCCTGCGAACCATTGGTGCCGCAGAGTTCAGTCGAGGGCGTGAAAACCGGGAGGGCGAGCGAGTCGCCTGGGGCGGCCTGCTGTTGGATGGACGAACGGACAGTGTCGGAGACACCAGACGCAAACGTACCACCGTCGAGCAAATCGACGAAGGGAGAGTTAGCGGCAAGAGACTTAGCGACAGCGGCTACCAGACGATTAGTGTCTTTCTGGGCGATGTCGGAGAGTTGCGATGGAGTTAGGCAATCAGCCATTGGAATGAAGAGATACTGACGAAGCTGCGGATAGGTGCAGCAACCTTTGTCCCCGTGACGGGAACGATTACTTTTACACCGCCGTGGCCAGCTAGCGATTAGGCCGTTACCTAGAAGGAACGTCTAGGCAATCTCTTTAGTTCCTGATTAAATCTAGCGAAACACTCGACTGGCGTAAACCAGTGCTACGTGTTGAAACCGAGCGGTCTACCGCGAGGGCCGTAGCAGTAATCCCCGAGATGCCCGCACACGAGCGAGAAATCGACGTAGGGTTGGTGCCCTGAGACGGCTGCGCGCTTACAGAAAGTTACGTCCTCTCCTTGGGACAAATGGCTGTTCCAAAAAGCAGCCTTCTTGCCTTTTTCCAACAGCTCCAATGCCTTGGCGATACGTGCGGCCTCGGTACTTGCGGCGTCGTTGAGGATCTTCATCGCTTCGTCAGCGGCTGTTGTGAGATCTGTCTCAGAATTCGAGAAAAAGTTCCACGGCTCCCCCCTCATTTGGGGAGCGAGCTGGGGGAATTTCCCCCTCATATCGAGATACACCTGGCGACGCACGAGCAACGCCCCTGTGGCGACCCATGGCACCGGGCGCACCGCATCATGAGGAGACGTGTGCGCAAACGCAGCCTCTGCGGCATCCGCACCACCGAACATCGGCCGTCGCTTTTCGTTTCGCCCGAAATACAGCGCGCCGATCAACGTCTTGTTGGTTTCGAGGAGGCGGTTGATCAGATGCATTCCGGCGTACCGTGCCGGAAAGTTAAAGCCAGTGCTTTGGTTGAAATACTCCGCATTGCCGAAAGGAACGATCATGTCGTCGTCAATCCAGACGGAGGTCGGAATTCCCGTCTCCAAGAATCTGTCGGCGAGTTTGTTCCGCGTGTGGACGATGAACGCGTCACCAAAATGCATCATCACCTCCATCTTCGTTCGATCAAGCAGCCCCATGACGCAGAAAAGCGTGCGCGGGTTTGTCTGCTTGTACTGCGGGAGCAGGAGCGCGACGCGTTTCCCCTCCCAGTTGGCCTCTTGGACCTTCCCCGAAAATTCTTTAGAATACGTGGTCGGGTCGAACACTCTTTCGACTGCCGTCAGCGACGGGCGCTTGCTTCCGGCCTCCCATTGCGCGATGAGTGGTAGTCCTACCTCAAAAAACTCAGCCGCGTTTTCGTGGCCGAGCTCCTTGATTTTGAAAAGGACGAGTTGTTCGAGATGGTGAACCTCACTCACGTGCTTGGGCCTCCGCATCAGCCCGCAGTGCATCAAGCGCGTCCCCAGTCTCAACCCCGACACTCGCGTTCGGTGCCTTCTGCCGCGTGGCAGGCTGGGCTCCCGTTGCGACGCGTGTGGTTGACCCGGCCTTCACGATCTTGTCGTACTTGCCCTTGAGGTCCGTGTAGAGTGCGCGAAAGCTTTGCGCCTGGCGTTTGAACTCGTATGCAAAAAGCGCGCTTGCCGCAAGATCCGCGAAAGTCTCGGGTGAGTTGCGGGTCGCCAGCACCGACTCCAACCGGTCACGTTGCTCTTTAGCAAAGGAGTTGTGGAACTCGATGTCTGTGCGTTGCTGCGCGGTCGCTCCAACCGGGACTACCTTGTCCTTGACCCAGTCAACTGGGGCTAGGCTACCGTCTACCTGCGCCCTGATCTGCACCATCTCCTGAGTGGTGCGGACCTTCTCCGCCTCGTTGCTCGCAGCTTCAGCATTCACCGCATTGTTTTCGTTCTCCTTGAGAGCTTTATCGCGCTTCTCCGACAGTGTCTCATTCTCCAGCAGGATGGCCTCAATCGAACGCTTGACGTTGGATGGAGCCTTGGCAAGAGCGGCGTCCCAATCGAGCTCGTTGATGCCGATTTTCTTGATGTCCGCGATGTGAGAGTCCGTGAAGCCCGCGCTTTTCAGTTTGCCAAAAATGCGATCTTCATTTTCCGAAAGGGGTTTAACATACGCGTCCACGAATTCCTTGGTGCCGCGATAGTCGTGAGTTTTCCGAAACTTCCGCAAATCATCGAGTTCCTTGGCCGTTTCGACCGGAAGAGTCCCCGACTTCGGGATCTTGGCCTCAAGCTCCTTCAGCTTTGCCGTGAGCGCCGCTGACTCCTCCCGAGCGAGGCGTTTAACCTCGTTGAACGCCTGCACCGACGCGGGCTTGGAGTATGGCGGAAGCTTGACTGTGGCCAACTTGTCAGAAGGCTCCTCGACTGCTTCGACCTTGGCCACGACTACTTTAGGGGCGTCGGTCTTTTGGTCGTCGGGAAGTACCTCAGCGGCAGACGACTTTTTTGCGGCTTCTTCGGCCTTCGTTGCTTCGGCCTCTTCCAACTGCTCAGGAGTCGGCGCGGGCGGCTCATGTGCTTTGGCCAGTTTGTCAAGCGCGGACGTGGTATCGTCGAAAGTGTCTTTCGAGACATTTTTCAGGGCGTCCGCCAGAGGTATTTGCGCCGGCTTCGCTGTCGTGTCCGCGACGCTTGTATCGACTATTACCGGAGTGCCCGCATTTGCGGTACTCGCGGCAGCAGCGTCAATTTCAGCGGCAGTAATATTGTCAAGGTCTTGTTGCTTTGCCATGTTGGGTTATTCCTTCGGAGTTAATTCTTCGCCAGTTGTTGCATCCCATTTTTTATCATCGTCCAAGGAGGGATAAGCCGAGGAAGATGGTTCAGGTTCGGCCCGGTTGACCGGGGCGGACAGACTAAAAATATTTTCGAGGCACTCCTCGTACCCTTCGCGTTTACCTGATGCGCAGATAATCGCGGTAGCGTCGCTTCCAGAAAGTAGCGAGGGCGCTTTCCAGCTCACGATTTGGGTCATTTCAACCCCTGCGGGGGATCTTAAAAAGATACGCAGCTCTTCGCGAGCGGCCGAGGTAAGTTCTGTTCGGTTGACGGATTGGGTTTTTCGGATCATACGGGGGTGGTTTGGGCTTCTGGTTGGGGTGCTTCTTGGGACTGCGCCGCTGCGGCGAGCTGCTGGAGCCCCGCCTCGACTTTAGTCAAAATTTCTATGATGGGCTGCATCTTACCCGCTTGCCCGCCCGACTGGGCGAACGCTTGAACGTGCTCTTTACCGTGGTCCACAAACTCGCGCAGTACCAACGCCATCTCGGCATCCTGCGCGACCAATCCCGCCACTTTCTCAATCTCCGGCATGAGTGTAGCCAGATGAACTTCGTGATTGTCGCGAGGAGAAACGTTGATTTCTTCCCCAGTTTTCATGGCGATATTTTCGAGCTGCTGCATGCGCTTGTTTTCGGCGGTGATCGTCGGATCCGCATCCGGCAAAAGCACATCATCCGCGAACTCCTCATTTACGGAAGCGACGAGCTTATGCCGCAAGACTTTCCGTTGGTCGCATAGCGGACTGTTCTGGATGTCCGAACATATCGTTATCTTAATTTGGCGGTCATGGTCAGTGAGGTCATCCACCGTCCGCGAGGTCGGCTGCTTGGCCAGAAGATCGAACTCCTCCCTGGTCATGATTCGCAACAGGTTGTCGCGAAATTCCTTGGCGTCCTCGTCGGACGTATCATCCGAAGACGCACGCCGTTGCATCTCGGTAAGGAGCGCTGAAAGCTGAGTCAGAAAACGTTCGATTTTGATGTCCTTCCCTTCGTTCTGAAGATCCGCGATAAAATTAACCTGACCATTCGTTATCCGCTCGCCTTGAAGGTTGTCGGCAGCTCCTGCCGGGGAAACATTCCCTGAAATCTCGTCCATCAAGGATCGAACGAACGTGTCCAACTCTTTAAACTCGCCGACGCCCGCGTCGATCTTGCCGGCTTGGAGTTTGAATTTGCTTGAGATCATCACCGCAGAGCCGATCACAGACATTCTGAACGCTTGAATATCTTTTTCGTCGCCCTGGAGGATGACCTTACCCGCGAGTTGAAATCTGTCTATAATCTCGTTACGGGAACGGTCAACGATGCCCGCGAGCATGTACACGGTGCGCCCGACGCCCTTGCTGGCCATCAAGTTACCCTGGGCCTGCTGGAAAGAGAAGAAGGTCGCGGCATGGGTCATCGAATCGAACCTATCGTACCGCTTAAAGAGCAGCTTCCAATCAGTCCCATCGACGATGTAGTGAGAGACTTTGCCAGTCACCTCTTTGGTGAACACGTGGTACGCCATTACGACCTTGGACCCCTGCGCCGTGGCGAGGTAGAGGTTCGACTCGCGGTAGAGATCTTCGTACTTTCGTGTCGAGTCGCTTGAGCGGGACGCCATGTTTTCCGGCATGGCCTTGTTGATCGCGAGAACAGTGTTCTCGATGTCCCAACCGGAGAGTTTAGCCTCCTCCTTATCAACGATAAGTTCGAATACCTGGTCGATCATCAACGCGTCGCGGAAAACAATCGCACTGGCGAATTTGGCATTTTGCTTGGTGATGGCCGGAACGAAAAACTCATCCTGGCGGAAGTGCCGAGGAAACCACGAGGTCTCGTCAACGAAACCAGCGGCGGTGTAGCCGAAAAGAGCATTTTCCATCGCGATCTCGGCGAGGAGCTCGGTCCAACCGACCCGGTTACGGACCAGTTCCGTGAACCCGCGCCGGAATGCCTCTGTTTTTTTGATGCCGTCCTGTACCGTGTCCGGGAGCTTTGCGTTGGTGAGTGACCGAACACTATTTACGGCGCGTGTGAAGCGCGGCGCAATTCGGTCGATCAACGTGGCCAGAGGCTGCGATGAAAAGTTCGATTTCCAAGAAAGTCCCTCGTTTTCCAACGCGCCGGGAGCAAACGGCTTCTCCGCGTTGTACTTCGACATGATTCTGGCATTCTTGACGTTGCGCTGTCTGTTTTCCTCGACCAAACGCTTCACGAAATTGCAAATTTGCTGCTCGTCGTCAAGCGCCCGCATGCGGGGCTTCAGATTGCCACTCAGATCGGGAGAATTCAGGCCGTCAGCGGCTGGGTAGGCTGCGACTTTAGATTTTTCGGCTGGTTCAGTACTCATGCAGGTATCACCAAGATGCGTCAGACACCTATCAGTGTAAATGAGTTATTTCCAAAGCCCCATTTCGCAGTCTTCTGAGACAAGTGTTGCTTTCACATCGACGAAACACTGGCACGCCTGGCACTGTCTCGACGACTTGTCGAGGAACGCGCACCTATCACACTTGTCGATACGTGCTTGCCAAAGTTCCTTCGGTGCGATCAGGTTTCCGCCCCTCATCCAGCCCCACGTGTTCCGAACAATCGCTCGAAAAAAATTCGACACCCCGTGCATAGTTATTTTCATGTACTATTTTCTCCAACAACCCTCTGGAAGCTCCGCGTTCTCGGCCGGACGCATGTTTGCGACAAAAATGGAGGTCCGCGTGTCCTCACCAAGCACGGAACAGCCACTTAAAAGCAGCCCTTGAGAGGCTTCTTGCCCCTTCCGCAGGCTGAACGCTAACCGGTTGGCTGTTGCTGCGCACGAAGTGCATCCAGAGGCCCACGAGGCTTGTTTCGGGCATCTGAAACAGATTGCTGCGCGCCGCTCTGCTTCCGTTTTGAGCACGAACGTTAACGGATTCTTCGACGCGATGCGGTAGAGAGACGAAAGCCACGTGTTAACACGTGTAGAAAGCGGGTGAGGCACTGAGTTTCCCACGTGGTCCTTGCGCATTCCGGGCTCCATCTCCCGGCAACCCGACGGATACCTTTTGCATGTGAAATCATTCACCTCTTTGACCGGATCTCCTGGCGGAAGGCCGTTCCGAATCCGGTAGTCGCGAACCACAAGGATCAACTTCGCAAAGTTGTCACCTATTAACTTCACTCCGTCGGTCTCCATAAAGAAGTAGCCGTCAGGCGGGTATACACGCGGGTTTAAGAGGAGAGCCATAAATTGGGTGCAGGGATGAGATTTGAACTCATGGTCCCCGGCTTATGAGGCCGGTGTTTTACCGGGCTAAACTACCCCGCTGTAAAGATGCGGATTTATTCCGCAGCCGCTATCAGATGTTGCGCGGAATTGCAGTGGTGTGATGGGTGACCACGAACTCGTCGTACAGCAGATAGACGCCCCCGCAGCTATCACACGTCTCCTCTCGTTCATCCTCGTCGAAATCCTCACTCTCGGCGTGATAGCAGCTCCCGCAATGAGGGCAGACCACATCATGTTCATCCATCTCGGAATTCGGGGCGCTCATGGAACGTCCTTGGCGCGTGTTGGATAGAAGTAGCGGGTATGTGCGCGGCCCGTCCGTTTGTACGGCCCAAGAATGCGCTCATGCTCGGTCTTATAAGTCTTACTAATATTTCTTGGGAGGTCTCCCTTCCCATTCTCGGATACCCCTCCTTCCCAGCCACGGCCGGAGGTAATAGATCCCGGAGGACGGATTCTTGGAATTTTCATGGTTAAATTAAAACTGTCAAATGTAGGTCACCACCCCCAAGCAGATAACCTCTCCAACGAAGCCTCGCGGAGAAAACTCTGCGCCATCTGACAGCAGTTAAAGTTACTGATCGTCGAGGTCATCGTAAAGGCGATTTGTTACATCTATGCGATGAAATACTCGATTATTATTCCGATCAGCCAGACTGTCCCCAACACCTTTGGTGACTTTCAAGCTCGGGGTACTGTTGCTTCCCTTCCGCGCTGCATGCACGAGGAGCGTGAACGTGTCGGCCTCGTCTGGCGATTGCCCGGCATTGCGCGCCCGGTACACGGGCTTGGATTCAACCCGGTCCAACTTTCCCGGACGATACTGTCTCCCGGTGAGTTGCGGAAAGAGTTTCGTCGTGTCAATCATCGGGCTAATAAGGAGCAGCCGGTGCTCCAAGAACTTCCGCGTCGCGAACCAGAGCTCTTCGAGAACTCGTCCATAAGCCTCCTTCGCCGAGGTGCTGTCCTCCTCCAATATTTTCGACTCGCCGGCGCTCTCCATCGAATTTACCCCGCCCGCACCGCTTGACCAGTTTGTCTTTAGGATGTCATGCACGCCCGCACCGTTGCCGGTCCGGTCCATCATGTACCATTCCGGTTTGATGGAAAGTTTCAGACAGAGTCCCTGGATCTGCTTCGCCATGAACACTGTATCGCCCTTGTCGAGCTTGAAAATTTGCATGACCTGGAGAGCCGGCCTGAGAATTCGGTCGCCCTCAGCGTTGCGGAACTCGACTACTTCCCCCTGGGGATGCGCCGCCGATGGCATCAGTCTGTACCCGGAGGCAAGTCCGTACTCGCCGTACCCGAAAGGGGCCGCGTCCCCACCCTCAAGCGCCGTGTCGCACGAGCCGCAGGGAGTCGTGCTCGTCGCGAATATGAAAGTACCCTTCGCCGCATCCGCCATGCCCTGGGGGATCACGACGAGGTCAGCGTTGCTCGGCGGAAACGCGGCTCGCGCCATGGTGTAGTACCCGCCCGAGTTGTATCCGCCGGCGTTCTCTATCAGCCGCTCGATACCCTCGATTGTTTGTAAGCCGGGATACACCGTCTTGCGGTAGGTGATGTTCTCCCCTCTGAAACCGTCGAGTCGGACCACGCTCCAACCGCGCTTTGACCGCCAACGTTCCCACGTATCGAGATTGAATTCAATCCATCCGCCCGTCGGTTCACAACGCGTACCGCTCTCGCCATTTTGGTTTTCTGGATTGAACGCACACATGATCTTAAACGACTCTGTGCCGCTCAAGTTCGAAAAAATATTATCAATATCCTTCCAGATACCCGCTGGAATTTTTTCCGACTCGTCCAGAAATACACGCAGACGGCGTTCAGCGCCGAAAATCGGATGCGGCTTCTTACGCCGGCCCTTTTTCGCGCCCTGCAACCGACCCGCCGACTTCCGGCCGAGAGGTACCACGACCCCCTTGATCGCCCCGAATTTATTTCTCCGGTCCAACCCAATCCAACGATCACCGATTTCCCCGGGAAGTTTGATCGACGAACTCTGGTGCAAGTTGATCAGATGCGTGAACAAGTGTTGGTTGAGATGTTCTTCACTCGGCCCGAGCAAGAGTACCGACGTCTCTGCCGGATCACGCAGCCAGTCCAACAGCAGCCAGACGCCCGTCGAATAGCTCTTGCTCGCCGACGCTGACCCCATGAGCATGATGCTGGCGGACTGTTTGATCTCGCTCCAAATCATTTGGGTAAAGTGCGGCCGAGCGTCGAAGAGATTCTCCGACCAAAGCAGCCGCGCCGCCAACGAGTACCGGTCGTTGTTCAAGCACCAATGCAGTAGCTGGGTGACGATTTCCTCGACCTCAGATTTCTTCGTCGGGTTTGCGAAATTCGCGTCTCTGCTCCGACGGACGAACGCCGCATAGAAGCACCCCGCCTCCAACCACTTCTCCTCGTGGATCAGCGCCGCCAAATCAAACATCATCGAGTTGCGCGGATCCTGTAACTGGAAAATCTGCGAGTTGACCGCCTCAGCGTTGAACTCTTCGCTCAACATGACCTGGTCCACTGTGGTGATTTCACTCATGGCTTGCGTTGTGCCCAAGCCTTCTCCGTCAGTAGGATTTTGTTGCTCAGTCCGATTGTAAAGTTAGCGTGGAACGCTTGCATCGTGTCAGGAAAATTAAACTCCTGGCCCGTCCACATGTTGCCGATGAACGCACCGTAACAGAAGACCTCGTTCGTCGGAAAGTAAGAGAGCTTCACCGAACTGTTCCGGCGTACCTGGATGTTGAATGAATCCTGATCGGAGGTCTTCGAATTTGTCCCGCTGAGTACGTCTGCCAGGAGGTCGATCACTGGCCGCGTGGCCCTCATCGCGATGAACCCCATACAGTGACCCGACCCGGGATCTTGCTGGGTCATGAGGTCCATCTTGGAATGTATTAACGCGTTCTCGAACCACGAAGGCGCGCCCCACAGTACCACGTCAGGATCGCAGTAGAGCAGCACCTCACCGGTCGGCATCCGCTTCAGCGTGTCGATGATGATCTCCAACTTCTGCTTGCATATGCGGTTAAACTCACTTGTCCCGTACTGGGAAATCTCTCCGCCAAGATCATCCGTGAGCGCGAGAATGAGCGAGTGCCCGGGCTCGTGCCGCACACTGCGCATGAAAACATCGGTGAGTTGCCTGTAACCGGGAGAGCTGACCGTGAGAATTTTCATGCGATGAACTCCCGTAGGTTGCGATACGGATTGCGCGTGTCAACTTTTTTGTGGTGTTCTGCAAATAATTTCCGATTATGGTCGTTGCCCCTGTTCTCAACGCCCTGCTTCTGCCATACCGATGGATGCAACTCGTGCCAGATCAGGCCGTAAAGTTCTGCACCTCCGAAGACCCGGACCAGATCACGGTACATGAGATCCCAGTCGGCGCAGCCCATCACGCAGTCCGGCAACTGATCCCGGTACTTCTCCCACCAGCTACGGCTAAAGGCGAAAAGATCGAGCCCGCCGATATGCAGGCCGGAGACCGTCTGACCGTGATCAAGAGGCTGGGGAATCCGTTCAAAATCGAATCGCCAGCAGTAGGCCGCCCCCTGGCGTTCCAGAGCCTGGCGAACCTTGAGCGCCGCGCACCCCGAGACCGCCCAACCTACATCGCTGTTAGAAAGTACCACCGCGTCCGCACCCGTCGCGAATCCGGCCTCGACCATGTCCTTGACGAATGGCACGCTGCGGGCATCCCCGAACTGTGTCACGCTGGTCCGGGGCATCGTGTTGTAGTGGGCCGGTAAATTCTCCCAACCGCTGATAGAACTAGCCGCCTCTCGGGTCCAGCTCCACTCGGCCAGCTTCCATCGCTTCCGGTCCGCCTCGCTCATGTTCCATTCTGGGACCACATGCACCACCTTGGCGGTTGACCGGGTCGCGCAAGCGCGGATGCTCGAAAAAATCAGAGACAACGTCTCATCGTTAAGCTGGTTAAAGTGCAGCCTGACGAAATGGTTCGCCCGTCGCGCCGGAGTTTTCCACGGGTCATTATCGACGATAGACACGACCGGGCAGCCCGTCGCAGCGGCGAGATGCAGTGCGACGGAGTCGTCGCTGATCAAGCAGGCGGCGCTGTCCAACAGGCCCAGAATGTTCTGCGGACGGTCCATATTCTGGCAGTTTGTAACGTCCACGATGTGCCAATCGGCGAACTCCTCACGGATCCTATTAACGATATGGGGGGCCGTTCGAAGACTCATCACCAATACGTCTTTCCAATTTTTTACATCCTCGCCCGCAACGAACTCCTCCTCGGCGGCAATGTCCCGATTGTTAAAAACCAACGCGCACTGCTCCCACCGGTGGGCGAACCCGGCGCGCTGCCATTGCGCCACTTCGTAGTTGTCCCCGAAGAGTTCAAGGCGTGTAAAATCCGCCTGGGCAACCTTGATCCGATGCGGCGCGACGCCTGACGCCACGAGTTCATAACGCGCACGCACCACCTCATGAGGCTGCCCGGTGAAGCGGCGAACCCCCACGTAATTCACCGCATCAAGCAACCCGGCAAAAGCCTCACAGACTACCAGCGTCGCCTTTCTGCCCTCACGCCATTGCTCGTAGAGGACCGGAAGCAGGTTGATGATCTCGTTGTAGCCGCCGAGCTGGATGAAATAAAACCCGGGGGAGTTTTGGCTAGGTAGTGCGTGTTTCATTAGATATATAGTTATGTTGGGTGTAGACTAAACCGAGTTTATGAGCCGACCGTCTACCCGAAAAACCCGAAACGGCCTTGGGCCATATTCAGGTTATCGGGTCGAGTACTGACCAGACTATGCTACAACGTGGGGTATCGGAGCGTCCGCTGGGACTCCCGGACTGACCTCGGAGGGTGACATCTGCGACGGCTGGGCACTGGACCCGCTAGTGGTTTGGGAGTCTTCGATTGGGCGGAAGCAGAATTTGGTCTGCTCATCTGGCGCTAATCCGTTGAGCTGACTGAGTTCCGCCTGCATCTCACGGTTTTCCCCATTGAGTCGGGCAACCTCTTGAACGAGTGCAAACCTCTCGTTAGCAGCGTCATCTGCAAAAGTGCTGACGCTCGCCATGAAGCGTTCAAACCGGTGGGCAAAACCCCTCTGTTCGACCGCGAGGTTGTTGAACTGGCGTCGGAGCTCTTCCGGCGTCAGAGCTTCGACCTGGGATTGGTTGTTGTAGCTCAGCTCTGCCGAGAGATCCATGCTACGCAGCCGGGCAACCATCGCCTGTTCGGACGCATTCAGCGCGTAACTCTCTGGTAGCTTGAAGTCTGGGTTATTTAAGTAGGTCGTACGCGTGACCCAAGGCCGGGAGAGCAACGCGGCGCGGTCGTGGGCATCCGCAGCCTCAGGGCTGCTTTGGTATATGCCGAGGTAGAAAGTCACGCCTAGACGGCTAATCTGGGCGCGGAAGACGTCTCCAGAACGGAGCACTCCGATTAATTTGCGTCCGAGCAAGTTTTGACGGACTTTGGGTAATTGTGTATACATAATAACTATTGGGTTGATTGTTCAACACAAGCTATCTGAACAGGTCTGAACCGTAAACCGATATTCTGAAAAGAAAATCAGGCAAGCGTCGAAGAAACGCATAAGTGCCGCTAGTGACACCTATTTAAGCTACCGAATACGAGAGGCCATAAATTAATAAGTGAAGATAAAGCGTAACATCAGCACCCGACTCAAGAAGGCTGGCGACAGGGTTCGCAACCTCGAAGTGGACACGCCGGGACGCCCTTCAGCCGAGACGCCGGGACGCCCTTCAGCCGAGACGCCGGGACGCCAAGACGCCGTGGAAAATCACGTAAGTGCCGCTAGTGACACCTATTTACGCCAGGAAAGAAAAAAGTCGCGTGAGGCATTTTTTATATGGCGCGGGGGGATCACTGAGCGAGAGGGACCTCCCCATTCTCCCCCCCATAGGGTCCGTCCTGACGTCCTAACGTCCTAACGCTCGCCGGCGACGTGTAGATAGTATATAATTATAACTAGCAAGTTTGTTGATTAGCAACGACTTACAGAATAAAGTGTGTAACTACCACATGATGTGGACTTTAGCTCAAAAACTGCGGAAGCAGTTGAAGCTCCGACACTTCGGGAAAACCACCCAAAACGGAAAACCGTAAAAAAAACCTGCGGAAGAGGTATCTTTAGACCACGGATATAATCACATAAGTATCCTTCCTCTCTATTATATATATTTCTACGCGGAGTTAAGTATATATATAGAAAGGAAGGATACTTCTGTGATTATATCCGTGGTCTAAAGATACCTCTTCCGCAGGTTTTTTTCACACTTGTCCGATTTCAGTGCTTTTCCCGAAGTGTCGGAGCTTCAGCGCCTTGCGCGTTTTTTGAGTTAAAGTCCACATTATAAGGGAGTTAAGTCACCTTTTTTCACCGACTCTCGTAAGTGGTTGTGGTTAGTGGCACTTACGGAAGTATACATATAAATGCCAGATACCTCATTAGCTATTACGGGCTCCCGCCACGGCGTATTGGCGAAGTGGCGAAGTGTTAGAGCACCAACACCTTACACTCTTTAATGCGTAACTGGTTGGTATCCTGGCATTTAGCCATTACGCCATGAAGTGGAGCGCCATTACGCCGCTGCGGAATAATGCTTCGACATTGAAATGATTCTCTGCGCATTTGCGCTACGACCGAAGGGCCCGAATAGCTCCGCCGTTGCGCCCGAACGAGTTACGCCGGCAAATAATGCTTCAACATCGAAATGATTGCCGGGAGGACCGTTCGCTCGAAGGAATGTTCTAATTGGTTCCGAGTGGCGTGATGGCGCAGTGGCGTGATGTCTCGACGTTTCCTGGCGTATCAGCCTCAGGTGCAACATCTTAACGCTTCACGGCGCAGCGGCTTCGGCGCAACATCTTCACGGCGTAGTGGCGGAGCTATTCGGGCCCTTCGCTTATCAACGACTTACACCACTGAAAAACTGCCTGTTGCACGCTAGTTATTTGTTTATATATTTTCTATTATATCTATTGACTCTAGGCCCTAGCCATGCATGTTAGACGAATCGAAGGCAATTCCGCTAGAGATGACCACACTACATATATGAAACATTTCCTACAACTGACCCATCGGGGAGTCGAACAACTCGGATCAGACTCCCACATCCCCTTACACGGCGGGCTCCGCTATCGTCCTGACTGTGTCGAATCTATAGCTATGAAGGCCGCTTTACGCCTTCGCTTTATCCGCCCTGTTGACGGGGCAAACTATTACACCGGGGACCTGAGGACGTCTAAATTAGACTGCTCTTTCACGTTCGGACTACCCTACCCCATTACTCCTGTACTCTCCGCCGACCGTGCCGGGACCAACCTCGAATCGTAAACCTTAAACCTCGAACCGTAAACCTTAAACCTTAAACCTCAGCAAAACTCTCAAACACCCATGAAAACCATGAAGTCATATCAAATAACTGTGGGATTAGGCAATTCCTCAGAAAATACCCTAATCACGCGGTCCGCTCTGCTACGG
>Ga0226658_10000857_pt1 | contig 15313 bp, 11 predicted proteins | sample OliLak19BULKMAT1_FD_169091 | JGI IMG/M metagenome (GOLD analysis project Ga0226658, IMG submission 169091) | Freshwater microbial mat bacterial communities from Lake Vanda, McMurdo Dry Valleys, Antarctica - Oligotrophic Lake LV.19.BULKMAT1 (v2)... | ecosystem: Environmental > Aquatic >... | reverse complement strand
AGCCATCCCGGCTACGTAGTAGCAGGATTCCATGAAGGCGCCGAAAATGTCAATACACAATTTCTGGGCGTTTACGGGAGTTTTTAATTGATGGAAAGCACCATGAAGAGTGGACCTGTTAAGGTCCACTCTTTTGATGGTATCGTATATGGTGTGGCTTTAATTTACTATTTGGTGCTAACCAAAGTGGCTGCACATGCTTCCATCGGCGTTCGGTTGACGCAACAGTGGTTTATTGGTGCCGGGTTGCTCAATCTAAAGTACAACCTTTAATGGTTCAATCCTGCTAAGGAACTAACCCGGCTGCCACGACCTTTTCATCACGCCGGCTGTTTGCCAATGCGAGTAGCATCGAACGGCGTTTGATCTTTGAGAACACGAAAAACAATTTCAAGCAATTTGCGAGCTGTTGCGATAATCGCTCCGTTCCGACCGCAACGCTTACTTACGTTCATGTAAAAGTGCCTGAGTGGCTGGCAAGTTCGAATAGCACGCCAGGCGTCTTGCACTAGTATCCATCGCAAAATCGGCGAACCCTGTTTCGTGATCGGTCCGGTGAATTTGCTATTCGAACTTTGCCGGACGCTAGGCACCAGACCAGCAAAATTAACGAGTTGCGCCGATCGTTTAAATCTGGAAATTGATCCTACTTCAGCAAGTATTAGCAAAGCGGAAAAGTCACCGACGCCCGGTATTGTTTTCAAAAGTTGTGCGTCACTATTTGTCTTCACCGCTTTCTTAACCCACGCGTCTTCCGCATCTACAACCTCTTCAATGTGTTTCAATAACTTCAGATGCTTTTTCATGAGTTCCTGGCGTCCTGGTGCTTTCAGTTCAGTCTGTTCCAGCAACTTTCTGCCCTCACCAACAAACATGGAACGGCTCACATTGGGTCCAAGATTTTCTTTGTCGATCAGCGAATGAATTCGCAACTTTATTCGCGTTGCATTCCGCACAAGGTGACACCGCCAGCGGAGTCGTTCACGCAATCGACGCTCTTCTGCTGTCGGCTGATAGCAAACTGGCAGAAAACCCATCACGAGGAGCTCCATCAGAATTCTGCTGTCCACCTTATCGGTCTTGCACCGACTGCGCGCAATCAAGGCAACTTCGTATGGATTGGCCAAGTGAACGGTGAGACCGATCTCTTTCAGGAGATCAACGAACCACTCGTATCCCCGACAGCTCTCTACGGCACATTGGATGTTTGGGAAGTCGTTAAAGAAGGTCCTTATCGCGTGCGCGTCATTCGGTAGTCGCTGGGTGGTGACGGTTTTACCCGCCTGGTCACCCAACGTGACTACAGAGAATTTTTTATGATAATCGATGCCGGCGAACGTTACGACGCACGGCAACGTGGTAGATATACTCATAGGATATCCTCCAAAAGGGCATAGGTTTTGCGTTCCACAAATGCATCTGTGCCCTTTTTGCTTGGTCAAGAAACACTATCGAAAACAGATCAAGAAAGGTTATCGATGGCAGTGTTCTCGGAGCAACATCTCGGCACGGCGCCTTGCCATACCATCTAAAGAGCAGCCGCACATTCTTCGAAAGTGCGTCTGTGACTGAGTCTAGCAGCCGCACACCATTCGCTCTCGTCCATTCTCAGCCGCACATTTCTGTAGACGTGCTACCGCATTCGGTTACACCAGCCGCACATAGACCGTGAACAATAAATTTAGATCAATTTTACCGCAGAATAACGTTTCTTATTGCACCTTACTCACTTACTTGATCCACGGAGCTTCTGAAAAGGAATTATGCGTGACTCGCAATTTGATCTAATTGCATCGCAAATTACTCCATAAAAATCAGAGTGCTAAGAGCTTTCGATAAGCACGGTCGTTGATAATTCCACTTGCTGATAAGATGGGTAGATGAGCGCGCGGAGCGGACTATGAACCCATATGACTGGCGCATACGTAGTTCCCCTAGGCGACCGGAGGAGCCAGCAAAAAAATAGCCGCGGGCACGAGGCGCACCATCAGAGATGCATCCAGCGTATGATGGTATGGTTGAACGACCAGGGAGGAATCTGACTGTTCATCCTCGACGGAGCTAACGTAATACTACTAGCCCCGACCATCGTTTTATGGTCCCTGATTTTTCTTGCCTATTTAAGGAGTCTACAGCTACCTGCAAAAGAACCTCCTCGGATAACCTCGAAGTCGACGGGTGATCGCGCTTTAGCATGGGCAGAAGAAATCACTCTTCGACCAGCTCAAGCAGCGAGACTAAGGATATATGGAGTTTCTCTGACACTAGCAGCGATACTGCAAACGGTTTTTACCTCGCTCAATTTCTGGCATGCACCAATGCTATTCAACGAAATGTTTAGGCAGTCAGGGCTGATTATGATCGCCTACCAGCTTCTCAGTCTCGCGCTTGTGCTGCCACTCTTCTACAGATTGCAAGTTGCGCTAAATAACCAGATTGTCGCAGATTCTGCATCAATCTGGTATCGAATCCAACCGAAGATTCAATTGATCCTTTTCTGCTCAATTGCTCCGATCCTGCTCTCTTTGTTTGAAGCCGTTAGGATTTCAACGGGTTTTTCGAAAGTGCCAGTCTGGCTCGGTAATGACTTAATAACACTGAGCGGCGCCTTCACATGCCTCCCATCAGCGATTCTTGGTCTTATGGTGGCATTCTACTTACACAAGAGAAATTACGCAAAGCACATCCGTCGTGATGAATTTGGCTTATATAGGGATTTACTCAAAGAAGAAAACTTCAACATCTGCCTACTGGAAGGAAAAACTGATGAAGAAATCAACAAGATTATCGATGTGGCTCATTCCGTAGGTGAGTTGGAAAAGGCCGATCTAATGTCCAGTGTCCTGGTGAAACGGCATCTTTGAACGAACGGAATCAGCCACTAAAGAAGTGGAGAGACCGGTGACCATCCGAAGAGTATTGCTAGCTGCGGCTTTCGTGCGGAAATAGCCGTCGAGTAATATTACAGGACGAACTGCGGCTGGGGCCGGAGGCGTCCGAAGGCGCCCCGATGCGAGGCATGCTCCAGAGTGAGTAATGTTTCTCACAGGGAGTATGACCTTATGGAACGATTTTTTAAGAAACCACATGTGGTAGCACAGTTGCGATGCGGTCCGCTTGTCTCACTTCTGGACGAGATTGCGCAAGAATTGCAAGATGACGGCTACGCTCCGTCGACTGCTCGTTTTCAACTACTTGTTGCTAGTGATTTTAGTGGTTGGCTAGAAATGGAGTCGATAAATCTGCAATGCATTTCACGACAGCACGCAACAGCCTACATGCGATACCGTGATGAGTGAAGATGCCCCAGTCGAGAAGATGCTGAAGCGGCTCTCAACAGGCTCTTTGAATTTCTTGCGCGTCGGCAAATAATCGCAGAGACCGGTCCTGATCCAAAGAGTGAGATCGAACAGGTGGTCGATCTATTTGGCACGTATCTTCTGGAACAACGCGGACTTGCTCCAAGGACTGTGATCAGCTATCGAATGTTCGTTCTGCGCTTTCTACGCGCCATTTCCGGCAGTGACAAATTCGAACCTTCTCGTCTTTTGTCCTGCAACCATCTTTAAATTTGTCCAGGATCATATACCTGGGCACATAGGAACTAAAGGACGGAACACCCTCAACGCCATTCGCTCGTTTCTGTGCTTTGCACGGTACCAAGAATACTCAATACGGATTTGGCGAGCATTCCCAAGGCGCTTCCACTAGAGCATGTCGATCGTGTTCTTGAAAGCTGTGACGTTGAGACAAAAAATGGCAAACGGGACTTTGCCATACTTATTCTCTTGGCACGGCTTGGTCTCTCGGTGGCGTCACTTTGTCTCGAAGACATTCAATGGGAATCAGGAACGATCACGGTGCGCGGCAAGTCGGGTCCGCGTGTCATGCCTCTCCCTGCTGACGTCGGAGAAGCGCTCGCTCAGTACATCCGCGATGTTCGACCGAAAGTAAAAACAAGAGCGATCTTCATACTGCTTCGTGCGCCAATAAGTGCGATGAAATCGCAAGAGTCTTTCTGTGGAGTAGTTCGCCGCGCAACGGAGCGAGCGCAAATTAGATCACCCAAGAAAGGAGCGCATCAATTCCGGCATGGATTGGCTACTGAGCTTCTGCGGGCACCGTATATGATGGCAAGTTTGCGAGCGATGTCTTCTTGATCAAGAAAATTTGAGTGCTTTCGAAAACCAGCTCACCCAGCGTCTCTCAAGAATAATTTGTCTTAATTAGACTTACTCTTGAATGGGCCGCCCATGGGCCACCACCTCAAATTCCCTACCCCATTAAAATCAAAAACCATCGGCGAAAACTCCGATGGTTACTTGGTTTTGATTGGCCTGCCCGGTACGACTCGAACGTACGACCTCATGGTTCGTAGGGGCGGATTGCCCACACATTAGGATCTCTAAATGCATTTCGGAACGCTTCATCAAGCCATTATTGGTTAGATGACCCTTCGGATAAGCAGTTTAACAATTATGCAACAGGTTGTTGCATAATTATTATGGGGTAGGAGGAGGCTCGAAAACAGTCAATTTTCTACATCTTACAGAGCAAAGCCTCTGCTTTTCCCCTTACTAGTACTTTTGCAGAGCCTCTAATAGCCTTTTTGCAGCTGTCGTGATAGCCTTTTAGCATCTGGTTCTTTTGTTCAGAATTCGAGGTGCCATAACAATGAAGGTTATTCCTCGGCATCTGGCGACCCGGGTAGAGCGCGCCCTAGGCACGAGCCGAGTAGTCAACATTGTAGGCCCAAGGCAAGCGGGCAAGACGACGCTCGTCAAGGACCTGATTGCCACCGCGCGCTATGTCACCCTCGACGACGATGCGATGCGGGCGGCGCTTGAAACCGATCCCTACGGACAGCTCCTCCTTCTTTCCGAACAGACAAGGAACACCGGACGTCCCATCGTGATCGACGAGGTACAGCGCCTGCCGGAGATCACCCTTGCGCTCAAACGGATCGTTGATGCGGACCACCGACCCGGACAGTATGTGCTGACTGGTTCATCCGATATCTTCACCGCGGGAAAGGCGTATGACTCACTGGCTGGGCGAGTTTTGACCCTCACTCTCCGCCCCCTGAGCGCGGCAGAGATTGCGGAGCGGGCGCCTTGCCGCCTGCTCGATGCAGTGGGCGAACATCCGCAGGATTATCTGGGTGCACTGCCCAAGCCGGTACCATTTACGCGGGTGGACGTCATTGATCTGATGGTGCGCGGCGGCTTCCCTGAAATCCGAAAGCTCGACGATCCGGACCGAGTGCACCGTTACATGAGCTATCTAGACAGCATCGTTGAACGAGATGTATCGCCCATTGCCGAGGTCCGCAAGCCGGACACGATGCGCCGCCTCATCGACCAGATGGCGGTACGAACGGCGGAGGAACTCAGCATTGCCGCTCTGTGCAATGTGCTTGGAGCCCGCAAGGAGACAGTGAACGATTACTTCGACATTCTTTCCCGGCTTGGTATCGTGCACCGGCTAGGCGCATGGACATCCTCGGGCGGAAAGCGGGAGATCCGAGCGCCAAAGCTTCATTTCTTGGATACCGGCTGCGCCACTTCTCTGCGTGGCGAAGACAGGGGAAGCTTCGGACTCGGAGCCGATCCCGTCGCACTTGGGCATCTACTGGAAAGCTTTGTCTTTATAGAATTGGAAAAATCATTGTCGCACCTCGGGAAGCGATGGCGGCTGTATCACTGGCGGCAACACGCCCGCGAGATCGATATAGTTGCCGAGGCGCCCGGTAGGCTGCTTGCCCTCTTCGAAATGAAGGCCGCAGCAACCGTCGGCGCCGACGATTTTCGCCACATCAACTGGTTCTTGAGTGAGGGACCGGGAAAGAGCTATCGAGGCGCTGGTTTCGTTGTCTATCTCGGTGAAGATCTGCTCTCCTTCGGTGCTGGCAGGATTGCCTTGCCCTTGTCGGTGTTCTGGTCTTTCGTCACATAACTTGATTAGGGCACCATACGCGATGGCGGAGGGCTAACGGTGTGAGTTCTAGGTGTAGGTGTCGCAATGTGGAACTCATCGGCAAGGTCATCAGCGGTATTAAGTTCGCGTGCCACGATCTGCGCCCACCTTTCTCACGATGGGTGAGAAATTGGATGTTCGGCACTAAACCTTGCAACGGTCTGACTGATTAACAAACAAACCACCTAACTTTCAAACGAAGATTATCACTTATGTGACAGCACCGCCTATGACACCATCTTCTGCCCGGACGGTATTGTGCTTTTTCTGATTGAGCCTTGTCTTTATGTTTCTAACTCAGGTCTATATTCGCTCGCCGACATACCAAACGTCCAGGCCACAGCCTCATGCGCGGTGCTTAAATGAGGAGGAACACAGAGGAAGTGGTGCTTGAAACTTCCATCCGGTTCTGAAGTTCTATTAATCACTTCAACCATTGCGAAAGGCTCTGGCTCAGCATTCCTAGAGTGCAAAATTCCGAATTGGTCGCGATGAACTTCTTCCGCTCCGGACCTCTCGAGAAGTCTTAAGACCCAACATCGTCAACGCCTGTTGGTACGCGAATCCCATCGTCGTTCTACTCATGGGCGCGAAGTAACCATTGGCGTTTCGACGGAGGAAACGAATTGCTTCAGCGCAACGCTCTTCTGGAATGGTGGCATATGGGGATAATGAAAGTGCGTATTGAAAACTCGTAGCGATTTTTAGAAAGCACCATATATGGTGATAAATAATTCGATCATGCACTGATTTTTGATTTCGTCCAAAGGTAGCGGCAAAGTAGCGGCAAACATTTTGAGGAACAAAACAAAAATGACAGCCGTCTCTTAAGAATGGCTGTCAATCTGGTTTTTAATGGACCTGCCCGGTACGACTCGAACGTACGACCTCATGGTTCGTAGGTGAGTGTCAGTCAAAAGTCAATTCGCTCGTGTTTGCGGACAACAGATGTCTAAACCGGTGGGCAAGTGTTTTATCGTCACGAAGATCGGCGACAAAAAAACAGCCAAAAGGAACTCAGCAGTAGGACTGATAGCACTGATACGGCTGGGGAATCTACCATTAAGAATTCGCGCTACTAGTTTCGGCTGTTTAAGCCAGATTGCGAACTATCGAACTGGTTGGTGAGCGAAACGTGCCTGGCTCCCACTTAAGAATTGCACTTCCTTTGTACGTATCACACTGGTCATTTGACATAAAGAAACTACTTTTAGTGGCTACCACCCTGGCTTTGCAGCTTCTCCAATACCTGATCAATTGTGAAACTTGCAGCTTTTTGTCGTGGTGGAAACTCAACGAACGTTTTCAGGAAATCTCCCACGACCTTTTGCGCAGGCACGAACAAAAACAAATGATCCATCACCCAATCCCAATATGTGTTAGAAGTTATGTCCGCTCGCTCATAAGGGTCGGTACGCAGGTTGAACAACTTCGGAAATCGAAGTGGAACTAACGGTTCTTGCCAAAGGAGAAGAGTGCCCGCGACTCGTTGTTCCATAAAAATCAGTTTCCAGTTGTCGTACCTCATAGCCATCAGCTCACCGTCGTCGGAGAAGTAGAAATACTCGACTCGAGGGCTTTTCTTCTCGTCGCCTTTGAAATAGGGAAGCCAGTTGTAACCGTCAAGATGGACTTTGAAAGTCTTGTTTCCTGCTTTGTGTCCCTCTAGTAGATTTTGCTTGATGTTGGGCTCTCCTGCAGCAGCGAGCAATGTGGGCAACCAGTCTAAGTGGCTGATGATCTCATTGCAAACGCTTCCGGGCTTGAGCACACCGGGCCAGCGCACCATGCCCGGCACTCTGAACGCACCTTCCCAATTGGTATCCTTCTCGCTGCGAAATGGCGTCATTCCAGAGTCAGGCCACGAGTTCATATGAGGTCCATTGTCGGTGCCATACATCACAATGGTATTATCCGCGATGCCTAACTCATCCAATTGCTTTAATACTTCCCCAACAATTTTGTCGTGCTCAATCATCACGTCGTGATACACCGACTGCCAGCGTCCCGCTTGGCCAACGATCTCTGGCTTAGCGTGAGTGCGGAAATGCATGTGTGATGTATTGAACCAAACGAAGAAGGGAGTGTCTGCCTTGACTTGGCGAGCTATAAAATCCTTGCTCTTGACCAGGACTTCATCGTCAATAGTCAACATTCGCTTCTTTGTAAGAGGTCCCGTGTCTTCCACACTACCGTCGGCCTTGCAATCAAGTACCCCACGAGGTCCGAAGTTCTTTCTGAAGTCTGGAAAATCAGAAGCCGATGGATAATCAGGAAGTTCAGGCTCCTCCATGGCGTTCAGGTGATAGAGAAAGCCAAAGAACTCGTCGAATCCATGCTTTGTCGGCAAGAATTCATCTTTGTCACCAAAATGGTTTTTGCCAAACTGACCAGTAGCATAACCCAATGGTTTCAGCAATTCTGCCATGCTCGGATCTTCAGCCCGTAAGCCTAAATCCGCACCAGGCATTCCAACTTTGCTCAAGCCGGTGCGAAAGACACTCTGTCCAGTTATGAACGCAGACCTTCCCGCAGTGCAGCTTTGCTCACCATAGCAGTCAGTGAAAAGCATGCCTTCTTCAGCAATACGATCAATGTTAGGTGTGCGATAGCCCATCATGCCTTTAGTAAAAATGCTTAGATTCGAGATGCCGATGTCATCTCCCCAAATAATTAGGATGTTTGGCTTTTTTGCATTCATGCTTGTTCCTTGATCTTTGTCGAGAGTGAGTTCTTGATTTACCTACGCCTGTCCCTTGCCTCTTACACAAGGAATGAAAAGTGGCTGTATCCAATTGGATGAGACCGGAATAAGTATATACGCTCGGTTCCTCCTTAAGCGCATTCTATAGATGTTCCAAAGAATGTATACTGCTTGACGATCTAGAACCGTCAACCTTGGTTGCGGGCCGCAAATAATGACAAGGTGGCAAAACGGTAATTATGAAGTCTGATCGAATAAGCAAAGAGAATGCCTCCCACAACGATGGGATTGACAAAGCTGAAGTTTTATCGACAGATGCAGTAGCAAGCGCCCCCGGAAAGCAGCCTACTGAGCCCGTCTTAGTACTAACAAAAAAACAAGTTCTTCTCAAAGAGGTGAAAGAAGTTCTGGCAATTGTTCTGTACTTGGCAGCAAGTCTATCAATCCTCGAAACATACAAATCGCTGATATTGCTGCAACAGGGAATAAGTGAGTTTGGCCATAACTATACCGTCGCAATCGTAGAAGCCGTTGCACTGGGAAAAATTGTTGCTCTAGCGCAGAACCTTCCGTTTTTGAATGCACTCAGAAGACGCGCATTAATTTGGGTCGTTTTGTACCAAGCGATTGTAATGACTGTCATTGTTGATTTCGGCGGTCAATTAGAAGATCACTTCTTTCCGCGCTCTGCCAAATTGCTCGCAGAGACCGGAAACCCTTTCGTGTTAATGGCAACGCATCAGTTAGCCTCAATGCTGATCTTCATTGTCTTATTTACGGTCAGAGGCGCTGAGAAATCACTGGGCAGGGGAACGCTTTGGAAACTGTTTTTTGAAGCACCTGACTCCGAGAACAACACCAAGTGCTAGTGGTGCTAACATGGATTGTTCGCTGTTCGCTCACCATCCGTGACCGTGGGAGCCTTGTTAATACGAACCACCACCCAACGGGATGCTCCTGCCTTGTAGAACATGCTCGTCACGCATAAGGTTCTTCTGCTTGCGAGTTTGGCAGTTTTAAGATCAGGGGAACCGATTGATTCTAAAATCAATTTCTTTGCAAGAAGGTCAAATCAAATGCAGGGGATTTGCTGTGGCTGGAAACTTTGACATTCTGGATGATGGAACTACCGCTCAGGTCAAACTCAATCTTGCATTTCTGATCCTCGGAAGGGCCTTGGTCACGTGATGATATTCGCGTAAATTTGTTAAGGTTAGGAAAGCACCATTTATGGTGGCAAACAGATCTAGTCGTCACGATTTTCCAACTTTGTCCAAAGGTAGCGGCAAAGTAGCGGCAAACATTTTGAAGAACAAAACGAAATGACAGCCGTTACTCAAGAATGGCTGTCAATCTGGTTTTTAATGCACCTGTCCGGTACGACTCGAACGTGTTTCTTTGGCGCGAAGGATTGCAAGAGCCCTCAGCAAAAATTGGAAACCGCAAACGCACTTGGTTTCAACTGTTATTTTATTGCAGAGACGTGTTTTCTATTCCTAGCTCCGACATAGCCCCGGAGAAACCACGATCCCGAAAAGTCTTGGGCGGTGAGAGACTCGAACTCCCAACCCCTTCGGTGTAAACGAAGTGCTCCACCATTGAGCTAACCGCCCCCAAGACCTTGAGTGTAGCACAGCCTCCCCGTACCTCTCACCCGATGGTGTAACAGCTGTTACACAGATTTGCTCTTGCCGGTTTGTGCTGTTTTGGCTAATAGCGCCATTGAACTAACCGGTCGAAAACCCCGTCTATTACTTTAGTTGCGCCCACCGAATTGTCAGGTAGCACCTGCAAGGAGTTCCTCATGGCAAGTGATAACAGAGACGGTTCCAGAAAAAATTTAATTCAATTCCCGAATGTCAAGCGGGACGGGCAGTCATTTGCTCTGACTGCTTATGGGAACACGAATAAGTCCCGGGAAAGAGACAATTCCAAAAATATCGAACCCGATGACATCACATTCGGTGCCCTCTACGAACTCTATCTTCTGAATTATGCGATCAACCACACCAAAACATGGAAAGAGTTGATCGAAAACTATAAACGATATTTTCAGACCTGGAACAACCGCAAATGCACTTCGATAAAACGACGCGATGTTCAGCACTGGGTCGATCAACTCGCAGCCACCAGAGGCAAGCATTGCGCCAACCGCTCACATGACACCATGCGCACCATATTCAACTGGGGAATACGAAAGGAATATATTTTCTGCGCCAATCCGGCAAGCCAAATAGACAGATACAAAACCAAACCGCGAGAGCGATTCGTTCAACCTGGTGCTGAATTTGCCCGTCTGGCAGAATCTATAAATGCATACCCGAACAAAACACTTCGAGACTTCTTCTGGATGTGCATCTTCACCGGCGCGCGCAAGACAAATATCTTGATGATGCGCTGGGAACAAATCAGTTTCGAATTCGAAACCTGGCGCATACCTGATACCAAAAATGGTGACTCTCACACGATTGCATTGACGAAGGACGCCATCAAAATATTGAAAGGCAGGCAGCCCGATTCAAAAACGGCATGGGTTTTCCCGAGCGATCGATTTCCAGACCGACACCTCGTAGAACCTAAAAAAGCGTGGAACCGAATCGTTGCAAACGCGAAAATCGAAGACCTGCACATCCACGACTTGCGCCGAACTATGGGAAGCTTCATGGCTATCCAGGGCGTCAGCTCCACGATTATCGGCAAGGCGCTGGGACACAAGTCTCCTGCATCGACCGCTGTCTATGCGCGTCTCACTCAAGATCCGGTTCGCAATGCCATGGAGCAAGCCCTGGATGCAATGTCGAAAAGCTATGTGATGCCCGAATCTTGTGACCAAACCGCTGGCGGTTCTGAAGAGACCGAGTCGGACCTTCAATAATCCGCAGACAATGGCCGCATGATAAAATGAACCGAAGAGCCAATTCCACTACCCAGCTTCTTCGCACCACCCCTGGTGCACAATTTCATTGATATCAATCAAACAACAAGCAATTGTGCTACTCGTGAGCGTTTTGATCAACGCAATACCTCTAGCTGCCTTATGCGAGCCGACCGACCAGGCGGCTCGTGACCGATATAGAATTATCCAGAGGGTCGCACAATTCAGGAAAGATAAGCGATACTACGAAGCCAAAGAGATAATCAAGCCCCTCATCGACTCCTCACCCGATGATTCCGAACTGTTGTTTCTGCGCGGTCGACTAAGTCGAGAAATTGATGAAAACACTGACGCTATGCTCGACCTCACCGATAGCATCAAACTCGATCCCCACAATTATCCCAGCTACGCGGAGCGTGGATTGATCTACTGCGAACGAGGTGATTACCGCAGGGCGATTAAAGACCTGGATGCGGCAATCGCCTTAAAGCCTGATGAGCCGGAGTTTTACCGAACCAAGGGTTCCTTCCACTACGATCAACCCGAGTACGCACTTGCACTGAAAGACTACAATAAAGCTCTGGAACTGGACCCCAAACATTGCATGGCCAGGCTGATGAGAGGAAGGTGTTACAGCCATCTGGGCCAGTCTAAAAACGCCCTGGCCGATTTCGATGTTTGCGTACAATACGAACAAAAAACGGCACCACCACTGCGAGCCCGCGCCAACGAATACTTCAAGCAAAAGGACTACCAGAAAGCGATTGCCGATCTCGACAAAGTTCTAGAGATGGAACCTGAAGCCGATGAGTTCGAACTGAGAGCTAAGAGTTACTATGAAATCGGCGAGTACAAAAAATCAATCACTGACTTCAAACAACTTATGGTCTTAAAACCGGGATACGCTGCCGGAGAACTCGATCTGAAGCGAGCCGTCGAAAGCCTTCAAAAGCAAAAAGCCCGGGTACAACAATAATGCGACCGCCAAGCCGGAAACCGTTAGAATAAACGCGGTTGCCTCAGAGTCTACATGCAGTCAAAGAACAGCGCATCTTCAAAACTTTTACGCACAACGTTGCCGTTGTTTATTCTGGCATTGACCGCGTGCAACCCTGACGGACGATCAGAATGGCAAGCATTACAAACGTCAGCGCAAAATGAATCGAAGACCGGCAACACCGCCGATGCAGAAGAACATTTTCAAGCCGCAATAAAGATCGCCGATGAACTCCAGAACACTGAACTGATTGTTTTATCGCTACTAAGCCTCAGCGATTTTTATTACAAATCCGGACAGTCGGAAAAATGCTCTCCGCTCCTTACTCGCGCGCATGCTCTGTCCGAAAAACAATTGAAGGAGAGCGCCTCCAATGCACAACAAAAACTTCTCTGGCACAATCTAACCGCCCGATCGGCACTTGCCCGTGCCAACGTTTATCGTGATCACGGACAATTCATCGAATCCGAACCGCTCTACAAACGAGCTGCAGAACTGGTAGACGCTCCAGGCACCAAACTCACAGAAGACAAAACCACCAGTGGTACCAGACCCACCGATGACACCACAAGCGCTACCGCATTCAGTTCTACAGGTAATACCACTACCGCCGGCGACACCACCTTGACCAGTGCCCAACTAGCAGCCGCCATCCACAAAGACTTCACCATTATGGAAGAGCATCGCCACAAAAGCGATGATGTATTCGACGACATGATGCTCCAAAATAAAGACTACACGCCGACCGAGCGATACAAACAGAAGCTCAGCTATGACAATCTCCATAAAGATTATTCCGCTCTGGAAATCGGCGAAAAATCAGATTTGTCCGAGCAAAAACTAAAGCAGCGCCTCAGTGAAGCAAAGAATTTGTTCGGCATCCGCGAAGGCAGATACAGAATCGCCTTCAGTGGTCTGTTCAATTATTACTCCGCAACGTTTCAGTACGATAAAGCCAGGGTCCTCCTCGACAATGACATCAAAGAATTTTTACTCGCTGAAAATTTCACCAGCGCCGAGGTGGAAGGCGATCCGGAAAAAATCACTGACATACAAATCCTGGCGAGCGATTTACACAAACGCGGCGAGCTGATGTCTCAAAAAGGACTGCACTATTCCAACCTCCCGTATCGAGAACGCGCACTGGCACTGCGCGAACGCTGGGGACCGAAAGGGCTCGAATTCGTCGTTACTCGCCGAGCTCTTGCCGACGCTTACGTGACCATTCACAACTACCCGGCTGCAATTGTTCAATTGGAAAAGGCTTTGCTCCTTTTCGACGAAGTTGAAAAAACACTGTATCCCACAAAAAGGGATCCGATCAACCGCTACTTTATGCTCGCTTCGATTTCTAAAATTGAACAAATAGAAGGCAGCTTCACTGAAGCCGCTCGACACCTCAAGCAAGCCGAAGCAGTTTTGAATATTCGCCCAGTTCCACATCCCGATCTAATACCCACTCATTCTATGAACTTGGCTGAGCTAGCCGGTGCTGCCGGTAACTTCAAAGAACAAAAAGCTCACATTGAGTCGGCATTGAATTATTGCAAAACCCACAAGACTGAATCGCCTGCGATGCAGGTTACCGTCTACTTTCTAGCTGGACACTTTTACTTTACTAATCACGATTTCGAAAACGCTCTCAAATATTTTCAGCTTGTCCAAGATCGGATTAAGTCCGGTCCAAAATTCCCTGGGCAAAACGGCATCTACTTCGATTCAGCAATTCTCGCCGCCCACACACACGCTGGCATGGGAGACGCCGACGCGGCAGAGCGCATGTTGCAAATTGGCGACCGATTTTTCATAGAAAGAAATGTGCATGACGTAAAATTCAAAACCCAAATCGCCCTGGGCAAAGGCAATGTCAAACGTAAGCTCGGTCAGTTCGCCCAGGCGCAAAAATGGTATGAGGCCGCAACTGCTGAATCGCAAAAACTGCCCTCTGAATTTCCCGAGTACTACTGGAACGCCCTGACCAGTCAGAGCACAAATGAACTATTGTTAAAAAATTATGCCACCGCCCGCAGTATCACAGAAAAGTCCCTCGCGGTAGCGCAGAAAAGTGAGTTTCGCTCGGACCTGGTCAGTCGCTCCCTGTCTCTTCTGGGCTGGGGCGCCGCACTTAATGGTGACTCAACTGCAGCGCAAAACTATCTGAACGAAGGAATTGCAGTATGCGACTCATCGCTTGCTCCGCTCGACGGTGTTATAGCTGAGCTTCACATTAATAAGGCGAAAGCTTTTTTTGTGCAAAAAGACGACGACAAGGCGAAAGTTGAAATGGAAACTGCACACCGATATTTGCAGAAAGTCCACACGAATTTCGAAAGCGCGCTCTTGGAATGGCAGATCAACAATTTCCTTCGAAACAATCGCCGACCGCCCAAAGACGCCAACATGCCCCCGGAAAAAATCCGGCAGTTTGTCGAATTCGCGGGCGTACATGCTCAAGGATTTGAACATGCCACCAACTTCCTGTACGGTGCCGCTTTATTAAACTGGACCGGTCGGTCGAACGAAGCCCGACAATTCGAAAAAATGTCCCGCCAGGCACGTGATGCCGAGCTAAAACGGCGTGCTGTCCAATAGGCTATGCGCCACACGAAACTGTCGTTTTCTAACGCATAAAAACTCCACTTCCCGAAGAGTTTTTGCCAGATGTTGTGTTTTGAGTAATTGAATAAGGTGGCGTATTCTTTCAATAACGACAAAGAAAGGAGATACGCCAATGAAGAAAGATACAGTTGTAGAGCTAAAA
>Ga0226658_10000851_pt1 | contig 15372 bp, 15 predicted proteins | sample OliLak19BULKMAT1_FD_169091 | JGI IMG/M metagenome (GOLD analysis project Ga0226658, IMG submission 169091) | Freshwater microbial mat bacterial communities from Lake Vanda, McMurdo Dry Valleys, Antarctica - Oligotrophic Lake LV.19.BULKMAT1 (v2)... | ecosystem: Environmental > Aquatic >... | reverse complement strand
AACATCTTGCGCATGGCGTCGATGATTTCCGGACTGCCGACGTCCCGATCGCGCAGCGTGGTTGGCGTTCGATCAAAAATCATGATCTCCTGTGTGGCGGAATCGATGATTTCGCGAATAGCGGTGCGCGCCTCGCCGTTCGACTCAATAACGCGATAGGCAGAATTTTCCGGGATATTCATGAATTACTCCGCGAGAGTTCCAGTTCACCATTGTTCCAAGGCTCATAAAGCAGACCTGGCAAGTCAGCGTCCAGGTCCGCTGCAGCAATCGCCCGGTGGTTCGCCAACTGCTTTAAGTTACTGCGCTGTTTCGAATTCAGTGTGGTTCCGGAGCCGATTGTGCGGCCGTTCAAATAGAAGTGCGTCGCATCGAACATCATCCTTGACCGCAAATCCAGCTGGATACCATGTCGTAATGCGGCGCGGCGAAACACAGAAGGGGTGGCAGGATGTTCAGGAGGGTTGAATTGCACGTGCGATTTTGGCTGGGTAAGGTAGCTGCCGGCAAAGCTGTGAATCTTGTCAGGCGTTAGCGCGCCGCCGATAGCCGCTGCCAATGTGGCCGACCAATTGCCGCGCAACACTGCGTCGATAAACGCCGGCTGTGTGACAGCGGTGCGCCGATCATCCGCGTATCGACCTGCAATGGTCAGGTGGTCGCGCAAATGGTCGAGGTAGGCATCCATTAGTTCCTGGTAAGTTGGTGCGCGAAAACCAATCGACCAGGTGACGCAGTGGTCGCTTTCGGCAATTCCGTTGTGCGCAACGCCCGGCGGCAAGTAAAGCATGTCGCCTTCTTCCAGAATCCACTCCTGCTCGGACTTGAAGTTCTTGAGAATCTTCACCGGTACGTCGGTCCGCAACGTTTGGTCAGTCTGCGCAGAGATCTGCCAGCGGCGACGGCCACTGCCTTGCAACAAGAACACATCGTAGGAGTCGAAGTGTGGGCCCACGCCGCCGCCCTTCGACGCATAACTCACCATCAAATCATCGATTCTTGAATACGGTAGAAAAGAGAATCGGCGCAATAGCCCGTGTGCTTCGTGCGAAAAATGTTGGGTGTCCTGCACCAGCACCGCCCACGATGCACCATCGATTGCCGCTTTTTTGAGGGCGCCAAATTTTCTGGCGGGGAACGGGCCGTGTTCCATTGTCCACAGTTTCCCGTTGTTGACGATCAAGCGGCTTTCGGCCTCGTCATACGCGGCCAACTGCAGGATCTCGCGGTTTGATAGCGGTGCGAAACCCGAACCGCGCGGAAAAACCTGACGGGCCAGCAGCGGTCGCCGTTGCCAATACTCTGCAAGGAAATGCGAAGTGCGAACGTCCCCCAACAACTTTAGTGGCGAAATCTGCGGCTGGCGCTCGCGGCTATTTATCATCTTCGAACTCTAACGCTTGTTTTGGTTTTGTCCGAAAAAAAAAGTAACGTCTGGATCCTGTAATCAGCATTTGATTTTGGATTAGAATCAATTTAGAAGTTATAGGGTAGCGCCGCACCGTTCTCGATGTTCCACGAACACAAACTGGAAGTGAGTGCCACTATGTTACAGATCGGTTCTGCTGCTCCATCATTCGAGCTGCCCGACGCGGGCATGGAGATTGTTCGGCTTTCTGCGTTCCGTGGCAAGAAAAACGTCGTGCTTTATTTTTATCCGAAGGATGGTACGCCGGCAAGTACCAAAGAGGCGATCGACTTCTCGGATCATGAAGATGAGTTTGAACAGTCCAACACGGTGGTGTTTGGCGTTTCACGCGACGATTGTCTGGTGCACGAGGAGTTTCGCGACAAGCACGGCATTTCGCTGCAGTTGCTGTCGGACGCGGAATGCGAAGTTTCGAAGCTGTACGACGTGTTGATGGAGCAGGAGAACGCTCACGGTGTCCAGCAGGGTGTCAGACGTTGTACCTTCGTGATCGACAAGAAGGGTGTGCTACGTCACATACTGAATGAAGCCAATCCTCGTGAGCATGTTAAAGAGGTACTGAAGCTCATCCGTCAGTTACACGGACACTGATCCGGCTAGAATCAGTTGCTGTTATTGCCTTTCAGGGCTTCATTCGCGGCTGCTTTCGCGCAGCCGTAATGCATATTGCGTCAACGCGTCGCTGCGCTAAACCTGGCACTGCACCAAACCTAGCGCTGCGGTAAGCGCGTCACATTTGTCGGCCCCATTCACTTTTCCGTTACCAATCATGTTGCTAATCGCCAAAGACACCGTCGTGACACTCACCTATGACCTCGCTGACAGCGACGGTGATGCAATCGAGTCGGGCGCCACGCTGGCCTATCTGCACGGTGGTTACGACGGCATATTTCCCAAGGTTGAAGAAGGGCTTGCCGGGAAAACCGTCGGCAGTGAACTTGCCATCTCTCTCGAACCGCTCGACGCGTTCGGTGAGTACGACGAGGGCCTTATCCGTCTCGAACCGTTAAGCGTGTTCCCGAGCAATCTGGAAATCGGCGCGCAATTTGAAGGCGTCCCCCCGGGCGACGACGATGATCGCTGGATTGTCTACACCGTCACCGATATTGCTGACGGGCAGGCCGTGGTGGACGGCAACCATCCGCTGGCTGGCGAACGCCTGCTGTTCAAATGCACGGTCGCCGATGTCCGGCGTGCGTCAGCTGAAGAAATCTCGCATGGACATCCGCACGGCGCCCACGGTGTTCATCACTAGCCTGCGCGTTTCGCGAGTCGGCGCCTGACAGTTTGCTGAATTCACGATATTCGTTTGGCAGCAGATTTCGTTGTTCCACTTCCCCGTTTGCAAGGAGCAAGTGGCACCCAATGAGTTCGCCCGGATTTAGCATTACGAATTTCAACAAACTGCTAAGGCACGGCGGTGAAGTTGCCTGACTGAATGACAAATGGGCGTTGGCGGTTGTTCGAATCAATCGTGATGCGCACCCAATTGACGCTTGGCGAACCGTAGCCCTCTACTCTTGTGACATTTTCAATCGGGCGCCCACTCAGTGGACTCTTGTAGGTTTGATCGACCCGATATTGGTGGGTGTCGCCGTGCGCGAACAGGATCGGCTTGCCGAAGGCGACCGCCGCGCGCTCAAACTCGCGCAGAAAGGCAACATAGGCTGACTTCGCCACTGTTGCCGGTGCTTCCTCAAACCCCGGATTGGCCTGCAGAAAAATTGCCAAGCCAATGATGTCCGCAGCATGCGCCCGATCCATCGCGGTTTTCAACCATGCAAGATTTGCCCGCGTTCGTTCCAGTTGCTCGGTGTCGTTGGCGCGATCAAATCCAACATTGTCGTTGCTGCCTTGAATATTCAGTGTGGCGAACACCACGCCTGCCTGAATCCACATCGTGTTTTCGCGGTAGCGCGACAGCAGCGAATCACCTTTGAACGTTTCTGCTTGGGAGGTCAAACGAATCTGCGAGCGGCCGAGCGAATTAGGCTCGCGAAAGAACACTTCCCGCAGTTTGTTGAGTCGTTCCAGAGGATCCATCGCGCCATTGGTCGGCCGCCGACAGTCGACCCAATCATTGTCGCCCGGCGTAAAGATCAGCGGGTGCGCGGATTGGTTCAACTCTTGAAAACGTTTCTCGAACAGCGCATCCGTGCACGGCGCATTCGAGCCGGCCTTGAAGTCGCCGACGTGCACGACGAAGGCGAGCGGTTCACGATTCATTGCGGCCAACAAGTGCGGAAACTGCTTTTCTTGGTAAGCGTTGTATTGCTGATCGCCAATCAAGCCGAACTGGAATGCGCCCGGTCCGGGCCCCGGTGCGCGGCTGGCGCAGCCACAAAGCAACAACGCAAGAACAATACTGAGTAATCTAGTCATTCTCGTCTCCGACGGCAGTTTTCAGTTTGTAGAGCAACGCCAACGCTTCGCGGGGACTCATCTCATCGGGCTTGGCGTCACGGATGGTGTCGAGCACCGGGTGCTCGAATGCGGCTGCGTCCGCGCCAGGCGATGCTGAAGCGACCATCGATGGCCCGGCGGGGGCAAACAGGTCTGCCTGCGGGCCCGTATGGAGCGATCCTTTTTCCAACTCGGCCAGCTGCTTTCTCGCGACTCTGACGATACTGCGCGGAACCCCCGCCAGTTGCGCGACCTGCAAGCCATAGCTTTGGTTGGCGGGGCCGGCTTCGAGCTTGTGCAAGAAAACAATCTTGTCGCGCGATTCCACCGCATCGAGATGTACGTTGGCTAAATTTGGTAACTCGGCATTGAGCCGTGTCAATTCAAAGTAGTGGGTTGCAAACAGAGTGTAGGCGCGCGTTGTTTCAGCCAGATGGCGTGCAATCGCGTAGGCCAGTGAGAGGCCGTCGAACGTGGAAGTGCCGCGGCCGATCTCGTCCACCAGCACCAGACTATGGCGCGAGGCGGTGTTGAGTATCGCGGCGGCTTCTGTCATTTCCACCATGAAAGTGGATCTGCCGCCAGCGAGGTCATCGGCCGCACCGATGCGCGTCATGATGGCGTCAACCGGCCCGATCTCGGCACGTGCCGCAGGGACGAACAACCCGGTATGGGCGAGCAGCACGATCTGCGCGACCTGACGCATATAGGTTGATTTGCCGCCCATGTTTGGGCCGGTGATGAGCAGCAATTGGCGCGAGCGCGACAGGTCGCAATCGTTCGGGATAAAGCTTTCAACCTGACTCTCGACGACCAGATGGCGCCCGGCCTCGATATGTAGCCGATCATCGGTCGTCAGAATTGGCTGCGTGAGTTTTAGCGTTACGGCATTGCGCGCATTCGCGCAGTAGCCGTCAAGCTCGGCGGCGGCGCGGGCCAGCGCGTGCAGGGCGGAAACGAATGGTGCGAGCGTAATCAGTACCTGAGCGTAGAGAAATTTCTCGCGCGCCAGAGCGCGTTCGCCGGCCGACAGCGCCTTGTCCTCAAACGCTTTTAACTCCGGCGTGATGAACCGCTCGGCGTTTTTCATCGTCTGACGGCGACGATAATCGTCGGGCACCTTGGTCAGTTGGCCCTGCGAGACCTCGATAAAAAAGCCATGAACGCGGTTGTATTCGACGCGCAGATTCGCGATGCCGGTGCGCTCGCGTTCGCGTGCCTCGAGTGCCAGCAGAAATGCCGAGGCATTGGACTGCATGCCGCGCAGCTCATCGAGTTCTGCGTCGAAGCCATCACGAATGACGCCGCCATCGCGCACCGCGTTGGCGGGTTCATCAGCGATCGAATTTGAAAGGCAACCAAGGACGTGCGCTTCCAGCACAAATGCCTTGAAGAGTGCCGCCAGTGCTGGAGTTTCGATTTTGCGCAACGTGCCGTTCAGCGCGGGCAGAGTAATCAACGCCGCGCGCAGCGCCGCCAGATCGCGCGGCCGTGCGGTGGCCAACGCAACGCGCGTGACGATGCGCTCGATATCCGCCCAATCAGCAAGGACGCGTTGAATGTCAGACGCCACCGGCGAAACTGCATGCGTGGCCGCGTGACGGGCGGCGATGAGATTGCGATCGCGCAGGGGGTTGTGCAACCACTCACGCAGCTGCCGCGTGCCCATTGCTGTGACGGTGCTGTTGAGGACGGAAAACAATGTCGGCCGTGGCTCGCCGCGGATGGTTTCGGTGATCTCCAGATTGCGGCGGGTTGCGGCATCCATTCGCAGATAAGCGTCGTCGCGCTCAACATGCAGGCCAGAAATATGGGGTAGCGCCGCGCGCTGGGTTTGTTGCACATATCCCAATAGCGCGCCCGCCGCACACAATGCGGCTTCCATGCCCCCGGTACCAAAGCCGGCCAGATCTTTGGTGCCGAACTGATTGTTAAGTAGCTTACCGGCGGTTGTGAAATCAAACTGCCAATCGGCCATGCGGCGGATTGCCGTGTTGGACAGTCCCAACGCCCGTGCTGCCGCGTCGGGCTCACCGCCGACGCTGAGGCGATCCAAGAACGCGTCGGCGAGAATCAACTCGGCCGGCTGCAGGCGTTCGAGTTCGGATGGCAGCGCTGAACGACTCGTGTTGCGAAGTCGGAACTGTCCGCTGGCCAGCGATAGCGAAGCCACGCCGACAACGTTGTCAATTTCGAACAGCGACGCGACCAGCACGTCGCGCTCGGCCGGCATCAGTGCGCTGTCGGTGAGTGTGCCGGGTGTAACAATTCTCGCGACGGCGCGCTCGACCGGCCCCTTGCCGGTGACTTCGCCGATCTGCTCGCAAATCACGACAGACTCACCGAGCTTGACCAGCTTGGCAAGATATTGTTCGGCGGCGTGAAACGGCACACCTGCCATGCGGATCGGCTGTCCGCTGGAGTTGCCTCGCGTGGTCAGCGTGATATCGAGCAACTTCGAGGCCTTTACGGCGTCGTTAAAGAATAGCTCGTAGAAGTCGCCCATCCGATAGAACACCAGCGTGTCCGGATAGTCACGCTTGATGCCGAAGTACTGCTGCATCATTGGTGTGTGGTTTTCAAATCCAGTTGTGGCTGTCACTTGAGGGGAGGTCCGTTTCAAAAATTGTGTCGCGCGATGGTCGTCATTGATGCTGCTATCAATCAATGGTGCTCAGCACGTCGCGAATGGTTTCGGTAATCCGCTCGATTTGATCCGCTTCAACGATCAGGGCCGGGGCAATCACCACGTTATCGCCAACGGCGCGCACGATCACACCCTTGTCGTAGGTTTTGAGAAACGTTTCGAACGCGCGCGCGCCGGGCGCGCCCGGCCGCGGTTCGAGCTCGATCGCGGCCGCCAGGCCAAAACTGCGCAGGTCAATGACGTGGCGTGTTCCCCTCAGCGAGTGTACGGCGGCCGAAAGCGTGGGCGCCATGTTGGCGGCACGCGCAAACAGCGCCTCGTCTTGGTATAACTGCAAGGTGGCGATTGCGGCGGCACACGCCAGCGGGTGTGCCGAATAGGTATAGCCGTGGAACAACTCCACCGCAGATTGCGGGCCGGTCATAAAGGTATCGTGAATCTGGCCGGTGCAAATGACGCCGCCCATCGGTACCGTACCCGACGTGACACCCTTGGCAAAGGTAATCATATCCGGGGTGACACCAAACACATCAGTGCTGAAGGCGCCGCCGAGCCGGCCGAAGCCGGTAATCACCTCGTCAAAAATCAATAAGATGCCGTGTTTGCTGGTGACGTCCCGCAGCCGTTGGAGATAGCCTTTCGGCGGCAATAGTGCACCGGTCGAGCCAGCCATCGGTTCGACGATCACCGCAGCGATGGTCGATGCGTCATGCAGCGCAACCATGCGCTCCAGTTCGTCGGCAAGATGTGCGCCCCATTCGGGCAAGCCCACGGAAAAGGCGTTCTTGTCTAGATTGTGGGTGGAGGGTAAATGGTCAACGCCTGCCAGCAGGTTGCCAAACATTTTGCGGTTGGCCACCATGCCGCCCACCGATATACCGCCAAAGCCAACGCCGTGGTAGCCGCGTTCGCGGCCGATCAAGCGCGTTCGAGCACCTTCGCCGCGCACCCGATGGTAGGCGATGGCGATCTTGAGGGCGGTATCGACGGCCTCTGAGCCTGAATTGCAAAAGAACACGTTTTGCATGCCGGCAGGCGCGATTTCAACGATGCGGTTTGCCAGCTCAAAGGCCAGCGGGTGCGCAAACTGAAAAGGCGAGCAGAAGTCCAAGGTGGCCGCCTGTTGCGCAATCGCCTCGACAATGGGCTTGCGATTGTGGCCGGCCTGACAGCACCAGAGCCCCGAAAATCCATCCAGCAGCGTGCGGCCATCGTCTGACTTGTAGTACATGCCATCCGCGCTGACAAGCATCCGCGGCGCCGACTTGAAGTGGCGATTGGCGGTAAAGGGCATCCAATAGGCGTCGAGCTGGTCGCGACCGAGTTGGAGCTGGTCAGAAAGAATCGTCATTAATGGGTCCTGTGCGGCGGGCAACTGCGGCAAGTCTAGCAAGTCGAGGCGTGTTTGCCCGATGGTCAACCGCTGGTAGGTCGGCGGCGCACACAAAGCGCCGAGAAAGGCGGGTGAAACTGCCTCAATTCCAAACACTGGCAGGGCGTGAACTTGGGTGAAATAGCAGTCTGGTGCCGGATCAATTTCACAAGCCATCCAAAACCCGACACTTGGAAGTCGCGAAGGACACAAATTTTGCCGGATTCAGACGGGGTAAAACGACAGCAGGCGGTAACAGCATGACAACAGCAATCGCAATCGATCATCAAGCACCAGCCCAACAGCGGCTGGTACGCGCGGTGGAGAAAATGCCGGCGTTTCCAAAAGCGGTTCAGCAGGTGCTGGCGCTATGCCGGGACATCAATTGCCCACCACGTGATCTGGTAGGGGTCATCGAACACGACCCTGTGCTGACGGTGAAGCTGCTGCGTGTGATTAATTCTGCCAGCTATGGGCTGCCGAACAAAGTGACATCCGTCAACCAGGCGGTACTGTTTCTGGGTATCAATACCGTCAAGAACCTCGCCTTGGCGTTCGCCATGATCGGCGTGCTGCCCACACGCAACGTCGCCGGTTTTGAAGTGCAGGGTTATCTGGTTCACTCGGTCGCGACCGCCGCGCTCGCACGTCACCTGGCCACGCGTCCACAGGTGGGCGAGGTTGCTGCGGACGACGCTTACATCGCCGGACTGTTGCACGACTTTGGCAAAGTAGTCATGGCAACGCATTTTCCGGAGGAGTATCGCAGCGTGCTTGAGGCTGCCGAGGCAGAAGGCCTGCCTCTGCATGTTGTTGAACGACGGATCATCGGCGCGGACCATGCGGAGGTCGGCGCCATGCTCGCGCGGCACTGGCAGTTCTCGGCTAATTTGGTGTCTTGCATTGGCAACCATCACGCGTCACCTGATGCCGATGCGCTGACCGCTTGTGTGGCGCTCGCCAATCAACTCACACGACGCGCCGCAGTCGGCAATGGCCGACACAAATTTCGCGACGATGAACTGCCGGTCACGCTACGTTTTGGCAGCGAATTTTCCAGTATTGATATTGCCCTGGGTTCACTCGATAGCATTTGGTCGAGCGCGCGCGCCTACGCCGAGACGGCCAAATGAAGGTCCGCTTTTGGGGGGTGCGCGGCTCGATTCCGGTGCCGGGAGAGAACACCCGCCGATATGGCGGCAACACCACCTGCATTGAGATTCGTACCGATGGCGGTGCGTTGATTATTCTGGATGCCGGCACAGGTATCTACCAACTCGCTCAATCGCTCCTCACGGAGTTGCCTGTTTCAGCCAATGTGTTCATCACGCATTCGCACTGGGACCACATTCATGGGCTGCCGTTTTTCATCCCAATTTTTGTACCAGGCTGCTCGGTCAATATTTACGGCGCACACGACATCGTCGCCAGCACCGGCATCGAGCGCGTGATGGATGTGCAGATGCAATACAGCTACTTCCCGGTTCGCGAGGCGGAATTGAAAGCCCGCATGCAATACGAGGACGTGCAGCCGGGCGTGCCGGTGACGATCGCAGATGCAACCGTGACGCCGGTGATGTTGAACCACCCGGTGGTCGATTTCGGCTATCGGATTGAATGCAATGGCAAGTCGGTATTCTTCACCGGCGACCATGAGCCGCACCAGAATATCTACCGGCCGGAGGACGAGGGCTTTGACGCCTACCGGCAAATGATTGAAGCGCGAACGGCCGACATCAACAGGGCAATCGGCAACGTAGATTTGCTGATCGCGGACTCGTCGTACACCGTGAAAGAGTACGAAACGCGCGTCGGCTGGGGACACGGCACGCTCGACTCAAGCGTACAAATGGCGCTCGCCTCGGGCGCCAAGCGGCTCGCGTGTACTCACCACGAACCTACCCGCAGCGATGACGAACTGGAAAAGGTGTTTTCAGAAATGCTGGCACGCGCCAGACCGGACCCGAACGACCTCGAAGTCTTCCTCGCGCGCGAGGGCCTTGAGATCACCCTGTAGCGAGCAGAGTCGCTGCTCGCTAGGCGCGTAGCTGCGTCTGGATGATTGATAGCATCGGCGCGAACACCTTTGGCGTGCCGCAGACGAGCGTTCCCGAGTTCAACCAGTCGCCTTCACCCTTGAAGTCGGCAATCAGGCCACCGGCTTCTTGCACCAGCAAACCACCCGCGGCAACGTCCCACGGGCTCAAGCCCATTTCCCAGAAGCCATCGAATCGGCCGGCCGCAACATAGGCCAGGTCGAGTGCCGCCGCGCCCGGACGGCGTACGCCGGACGACTTCTGCGTCAGTTCCTTAAAGGTTGCGATGTAGCGGTCAAAGTTGGCAAACTCTTTGTAGGGAAAGCCGGTGCCGAGCAACGCGTCTTTTAGGTAAAGCGTTTTGGAGACACGGATGCGGCGATCATTGAGAAACGCGCCAGCACCCCTGGACGCGGTGAATAGATCGTTGCGTACCGGATCAAAAATGACGCCGTGCTGCACCACACCCTTGACGCTGAGGGCGATGGAAACGCAGTATTGGGGAAAGCCATGCAAGAAATTGGTGGTGCCATCGAGCGGGTCGATGATCCACTGATACTCTGAATTGTTGTCCTGAAGCCCGGACTCCTCGGCCAGAATGCTATGCTGTGGATACGCTTCCTTGAGCACTTGAATGATGGCCTGCTCGGCGGCGCGGTCGACTTCCGAGACAAAGTCGTTGTGCGCTTTGCGCTCGATGGTGAGTTTGTCGAGGTCAAACGATGCGCGGTTGATGACGGAGCCGGCGCGGCGCGCGGCCTTGATCGCGATATTGAGTACAGGATGCATGGCAAATTGTCGGTGCCCGCACAAAACGCGAACACTAAAGAGCTGAAAGAAATTCTATTTTACTATGACCCACATATCAGCCGACCCGGATACCGCCGCCGCATGCGTCGCCTCGCCGCCGCTCGCACGAATACGTGTAGTGCTGGTCGAGACGTCGCATCCTGGCAACGTCGGCAGCGCCGCGCGCGCCATGAAGACGATGGGGCTGTCTGATCTAGTGCTGGTCAACCCAAAACTTGCTGCGCCCCAGCATGATCCGCAGGCGATTGCCCTTGCCTCGGGTGCAACCGATGTGTTGGCGGCGGCGCGCGTGGTGGCCACCCTGCAAGACGCGCTTTGCGACACGGTGTTCGCCGTTGGCTTCACGGCGCGCAAACGTGAACTCACCCACCGACACGTCGCGCTGCGGGAAGCGGCCGGCTTGGTGCATGGCACACTCACAACGCAACCGGATTCGCTGGCCGCGCTGGTATTCGGCAATGAAGCGAGGTGCCGGTCAAATGAGGACGTTGACCTGTGCCAATTGCTGGCCAGTGTGCCAGCCAATCCGCTCTACTCGTCGCTCAATCTTGCGCAGACCGTGCAGGTGGCCGCCTACGAAATGATGATGGCGTCCGGCAAGTTTATGGTCGCACCCGACCATCAGCGCCAAGCGGCAACGGCGGGCGAGGTCGAAGCGCTGATGCGGCATCTAGAAACGGCGGCCATTGAATCGGGCTTTCTCGACCCAACTTCTCCAAAACGATTCATGACGCGGGTACGCAGGCTCGCCACTCGCGCCGCGCTTGAGCCGGAAGACGTTGCGATGCTGCGCGGCTTGATCGCATCGTTTCAAAAACCCACCATGCGCAAACCACCACCAACGTAACCTGACGATATGTTTACGCGCCTCAAAGAAGACATCGCTTCGATCTATATCCGCGATCCGGCCGCCCGCAACTGGTGGGAGGTGTTGACCTGTTATCCCGGAATGCATGCGATTTGGCTGCATCGTTGGTTGTCCGGCCCGCTGTGGCATGTCGGACTCAAATGGCTGGCGCGCATGATTTCGCAGATTGTGCGCTTTGTCACCGGCGTTGAAATTCATCCGGGGGCGAGTCTTGGCCGCCGCGTCTTCATCGACCACGGTATGGGCATTGTCATCGGCGAAACCGCTGAAATCGGCGACGACTGCACGCTCTATCACGGCGTCACGCTGGGCGGCGTGGCGTGGAATAAAGGCAAGCGGCACCCGACGTTGGGCGCCGGCGTCACGGTCGGTGCGGGCGCCAAGATACTCGGACCATTGCTGGTCGGCGCAGGCGCGCGCATTGGCTCCAATTCCGTTGTCGTGAAGGAAGTGCCGGCCGGCGCGACCGTGGTGGGGATTCCGGCGCGGATCGTCGAAGGGCTGGAGGCCGGCGCTGCGGGCCAGGCGTTTTCTGCCTACGCCGTGACGACCAATGAAAACGATCCGTTGACGGGGATCTTGAAAACGCTGGCCGATCGCTCGGACAAGAGCGATGCGACTATCGCCTTGCTACAGAAGCGTATTGCCGAGCTCGACACTGAGCGAAACATGAAACCCTAGGGAAGCTCTGATTAAGTTCAGTTCTAAGCCAGACTAGGCGCCGCAACTGCCAAACACGCAAAAATATTGACGCAGCATATGTCCGATATGTAAGGAAATATTTTTGGTTGAGCAACAACCTCATTTTGCAAAACCGAAGCGACGAAACGGACTTAATCAGAGCTTCCCTAGTATTGACGGGCGGTTCCAGCCATTTATGCCGCTAGGTGCCCGCCGATAAAGGAGTTTGCCATTCGGACGCGTATCCTGAGTTCGCCAACGCGACGTGGCGCGATTCGCCACCACGATCTGGTGGCGCAATTCGGCGGCGTAACGAGTAGTTGACAAATTTACTAAGGCTTTCTATAGTTGAGTAGTTTCCTCGGTTATTAGCGGATGTGCTGTTAAGTAGTCCGATTAACCCCGACGATCTCTGGCTGACCAAACTTCTTCTCAGGTGACCTATGCGATTGACCACCAAAGGCCGTTTTGCCGTGACCGCAATGCTCGACTTGGCCCTAACGGCCAAGGCCGGGCCAGTGACGCTCGCCACGATCGCCGAGCGGCAGAAGATCTCGCTGTCGTATCTTGAGCAGTTGTTTTCCAAGCTGCGGCGCGCCGAATTGGTGGATAGCGTTCGCGGCCCCGGCGGCGGCTATTTGTTGGCGCATCCGGCGGATAAAACCACGGTGGCGCAAATCGTCGTTGCCGTCGAAGAGCAGCTTGACTCCCGCCAGTGCGAGGGCAAGGAAAACTGTATGGGCGAGCAGCGATGCATGACGCACGACCTGTGGCAAAGCCTGAACGAAAACGTACTCGAATTCCTCTCCGGCGTGACGTTGGCCCAGCTAGTCCAAAAGCAACAAGTCAAATCGCAGGCGCAGCTGGTTCACGGACCAGCCAGCTTGGCGAACGCCGCATCTTTGCGCGCCGGTCATGCCCTGGATGGGTTGAACAAACGCGTCTCTGCCGCTGTCTGATTTTGTGTCCCCGTTAACCGCTCCCATATTGAAGCCCATGAAACAACCTATCTACCTCGACTACTCCTCAACCACGCCGGTCGATCCGCGTGTGGCCGCGAAAATGATTCCCTTCCTGACCGAATCGTTCGGCAATCCGGCGTCTCGCAGCCACCAATACGGCTGGACCGCCGAGCAAGCCGTCGAGGACGCGCGCGAAGAAGTTGCCAAGCTGGTCAACTGCGACGCCAAGGAAATCGTCTGGACATCCGGTGCCACCGAGTCCATTAATCTGGCGCTGAAAGGTGCGGCCAACTTTTATCAGTCCAAAGGCAAGCACATCATCACCATCAAGACCGAGCATAAGGCGACGCTCGACACGACGCGCGATCTGGAGCGTTTGGGTTTTGAAGTGACTTATATGGACGTGCAGGAAAACGGCTTGATCGACATGGCGGCCTTCAACGCGGCCATCCGCCCAGACACCATTCTGGTGTCGGTCATGTATGTGAACAACGAAATCGGCGTGATCCAGCCGATTGCGGAAATTGGTGAAATATGCCGATCAAAAGGCATTGTGTTTCACGTTGACGCTGCGCAGGCGACCGGCAAGGTGGTCATCGATCTGCAGGCGACGAAGGTGGATTTAATGAGCTTCTCCGCGCATAAAACCTACGGTCCGAAAGGTATGGGAGCGTTATTCGTCCGCCGCAAGCCGCGTATCCGCTTAGAAGCGCAAATGCACGGCGGCGGCCACGAGCGCGGTTTTCGCTCGGGCACGCTTGCCACGCATCAGATTGTCGGCATGGGCGAAGCGTTCCGCATCGCGCGCTTGGAAATGGCGACCGAGAACGAACGCATCCGCATGCTGCGCGACAAGCTGCTCAACGGCGTCAAAGACATGGAAGAGGTGTATGTGAATGGCGACCTTGAACAGCGGGTGCCGCACAACCTCAACATCAGTTTTAATTTCGTTGAAGGCGAATCATTGATCATGGGCGTCAAGGAGTTGGCGGTCTCGTCTGGCTCTGCCTGTACGTCATCCTCGCTGGAGCCCTCGTATGTGCTGCGCGCGCTTGGCCGTAACGATGAACTCGCACATTCTTCAATCCGCTTTTCGATCGGGCGATTCACCACGGAAGCCGACATCGATTTTGCGATCAAGCTGATGAAAGATCGTATCGGCAGGCTGCGCGATATGTCGCCACTGTGGGAAATGCACAAGGATGGTATTGACGTCAGCAAAGTGCAGTGGGCAGCGCATTAATGGCGGCGGACAAAAGTAACAAGCTACTTTTGTCCGGGCACGGCAAGTCAGGGCAAATCGCAAGCAAAGCTTGATGATTTGCAAACGAAACAACCGCGATTCCCTGCGGACGAAGGAGAAATGTCATGGCATACAGCACTAAAGTTATTGATCACTACGAAAACCCACGCAACGTCGGTTCGTTCGACAAGGACGAAGAGGGTGTGGCAACCGGCATGGTCGGCGCGCCTGCTTGCGGCGACGTAATGAAGCTGCAAATCAAGGTCGGTGCCGACGGCATCATTACCGATGCGAAGTTCAAAACATACGGTTGCGGTTCGGCAATCGCGTCGTCATCGCTGGTGACCGAATGGGTCAAAGGCAAGACGATTGACCAGGCCGGCGAGATCAAGAACACGCAGATCGCCGAGGAACTCGCGCTCCCGCCGGTCAAGATTCACTGCTCGATTCTGGCTGAAGATGCGATCAAGGCTGCCATCGCCGATTACAAGGCCAAACATGTTGTCGAAGCTCTCAAGGACGCAGCGGAATAGTCATGTCAATTACGCTCACAGAACGCGCCGCAAACCACGTACAAAATTACATGACCAAGCGTGGTAAGGGCTTGGGCGTGCGTTTCGGCGTTCGTACCACCGGCTGCTCAGGCATGGCCTACAAGCTGGAATTTGTCGATATTGCCACACCCGAAGATCAGTCCTTTGAGTCGCACGGCGTAAAGGTATTTGTCGATCCGAAGAGCCTTGTGTATATCGACGGCACCGAGCTCGACTTTGTCCGCGAAGGATTGAACGAAGGTTTCAAATTCAACAATCCGCAGGAAAAAGACAAGTGTGGATGCGGCGAATCTTTTAATGTCTAGCACCTCTCCCGCAATCCCTTTCCCACAAGCTCAGAGAGAAGGCTAGCCACTTTCCCTTGATG
>Ga0226658_10000844_pt1 | contig 15447 bp, 18 predicted proteins | sample OliLak19BULKMAT1_FD_169091 | JGI IMG/M metagenome (GOLD analysis project Ga0226658, IMG submission 169091) | Freshwater microbial mat bacterial communities from Lake Vanda, McMurdo Dry Valleys, Antarctica - Oligotrophic Lake LV.19.BULKMAT1 (v2)... | ecosystem: Environmental > Aquatic >... | reverse complement strand
CGGGCCGGGGAGGGGGGGTGAGCCCATACTGCGGCTCGGTCGGGTCCGGCCCCCCGCTGCCGTCGGTCTGCATGAGCGCCGCGCGCATGGCGGCCGGGCTGCCCTCGCCGGGCTCCAGCTTGAATTCAGCGGTCACGCCTTCACCGCTTTCATGCTTTCACGGACCTTGCCGCAGGCCAGGAGGATGTCCGCGACACCATCCTCTTCGGGTTCGATGCGCCGGATGTAGCGGCCGTTCGGAACGAAGCCGCCGCCAGCGAGATAGAAGGCGCGCACCTTCGTGTTACAGGACTGGCAGTAGATCTTGGTGCCGTTCCACTTGCGGCCCATCGGCTTCAGCTCGCTGAACCAGTCGAGGTCGAACAGGACATCGCCGTTGCCCGGGTGCCGCGTGAAGTAGAGCGCCGGCATTTGGCAACGGTCGCAATCGAGGTAGAAGAGCGCGGACTCGTCGCGCGCTTGCCTGAGTCGGTCCGCGTCCTCGATCTTCTTGGCCACGAGGCGCTCGCGCATGCGCACCGCGAAGTCCTGCTCGGGAGCCGGCTTCGGGTTGGCGAGGGCGATCAGCTCGTCGGGTGAGAAGTGCGTGGCTGCCTTCCGCGGGTCGGCCCCTTGGCCTGTGCCTGGATTGGTGTTCTTCATGCTGTCTGTTTGGGTTTGGCGCTGGGCGAATGCCCGACCGGACCGGGGGTCCCGGCGAGAGCGGCTTGGAGTTGGAGTTGTGCGAGCTGGGCCTCGGCGATGCGTGCCTCATAGGCACCCGCCCGTGCGTTGATCGTCTCGCGCGCCGCTTCGACGACTGTGGCCCAAGTGTCCATGCGCCGGCGAAACGAGTTGATCGCTCGCAACCGGGCCTCGGGGATGTCCCACGGATTGACCTCGGGCCGCAAGGCTGGATTCTGGACGATGCGCTGAATGATGACGCGCTCGTTCGTCTCCTCACGCAGCTCTTCCGAGAAGTCGTCGCGCACGCCCTTATAGCGCAGGGTGCGCATGACGAAGGCGCGGTCCTCGGCGCGGTCCATCGCGAGCACGCCGCGCTCGAGCATGAAGTCGAGGTCAGCCAAGCGCGAGACCTGGTCGTCCCGCTGGCCGCTCTTGCTTGTCACTCGCAGGTCATAGTTCGAACGCAGGTCAGCGCCGCGGAAGAAGAAGGCGTCGCGAGCTCCATCGTTGCCGGAGATACGCACGAGCCGCGTCTGTTGCAAGAAGTGTCCCGCGAGGCGCAGCTCGATCCGCCCAAGCTGCTGGACGCTGATGTGCTGGGCCTCGATGACTGGATCAACCATCTCTTGACTCGCTTGCAGCAAGCCCTGAATGCCGATCGAACCGCGCACCTGTCCCGGCGCCTCGCCAAGGTCGATGTCGCTGATGGCCGCGGAGCGGCGCATCTCGTCGAGACGCACCTGGAGCTGCTGATGCAAGTCCGCTGAGACCCGCGGCGGCTCGAGCTGCTGCGGGAAGCGCGAGCCGCGGTTGACCTCGAGCACGTTGTTTGGCTTGACCGTCAGGTCCTCGAGCTTCACGCCCGAGCCTTTTTCTATGATCGTGCGCGGGTTCGAGGCCAGCCGAACTTGCTCGCGGATGCGCGTCGAGTCCTCGTTGTAGGCGCGCTGGGCCTGCATCGCTTCATGCGGAACGCCGGTGCCGGCCAGGGTGCCCGGCGAAGGGAACCAGCGCCATTCGGTGAAGGGGTGAATGATCCCCGCCTCAACCAGCGGACTGTCTCCATCGTAGACAACCACGTCGCCGACGAGCTGGATCAGGCGGCCCTTCATGCCGTTGTCGGGCATGGGGACTTGCCACATCTCCTCGACCACAATCAGGTCACCGACCTCGTAGTCCGCCACCGGCGGTGAAAGGAAGCCCTCGAGGCCGCCCGTCATGCGCGCGATCATCTCGAGGTAGTACAGGCCGCCGGAACGGAACTCGTAACGCTTGGCCTTCTTGAGCTTGCTGGCAGCCTTCGGCCAACGGGCCATCGCCTGCGGCACACGCATGAGGATGCGATGGCAGACCCATTCAGCATCCAGCAAGCCGCCGTCGCGAGCGCGCATGTCCCAGTGCACCTCGAAGGGCGAGAGCACCTGCAACACGGGGGCGCCGGGCGCGATGTCCTCGAATAGACCCTGGTCGTCGAGCTCCTTCTTCCGCTCGTCATCGAGGTCGATCTCGGGCTGGCGCGAGCTAGTCTGCCGCCCGCCAACCAGCTCGAACTTCTTGCGATAGTAGATGCGTGTCGGTTCACCCGCCTTGTCGTTCCACCACGACTTTGTGAAGACGAGACCCGTGATGCATTTCCACATCTCGAGCGCCAACCGCGAGCGGCGGAACTCCGGCGAGTGCATCCGCCATTCGAAGTAGCGTCGGCCCACGTCGGCCGCGATCTCATCCTCGATCGAGCTCGTCGCCGGCAGCACGTCGAACTCAATGTTCGTGCGCAACATGCGCGCCACGTTGCGCATGACGAGCGGCTTGATCTCATTGTGGGAGTAGGTCATCTCACCCGGAGATCGGCGCGTTGGACGGCTGCGGCCGTAGCGGTCTCGGATGTAGTCCTGCACCCCCGAGTAATACGAGACTGCATCGAGCCAGCCCTGCTCGAGCTGGAGGCGCTCGGTGCTGCGGCCGGACTCGTCTACGCGATCCCGTACAAATTGGAGGCTGTCTTTTTTCATCATCCGCTCCCGACTGGTCGGTCGTTCCAGACGTCAGTGTAGGTCTCTTCCGCCGCTTGACGTTCAGGTCCAATCGAATCCGGCAGGCTGAACTGACCGGCGATCCGAATGGTGGCGATCACCCTGGTTTGGTTCTCCACGATCGACATGAGGCGCTCTTGCTGGCCGACGACAGCCGCCATGACCCGCGACTGCATGAGCGACGCTTGGAGCCCGAACCAGCCCAGGATGGCGATCCCAAAGGCGATCAGGACCGCGATAACCCACACGGCGGCAGTCACTCGAGGACCCCCAAGATGTCGTCGTCGTGGGCGACCTCGAAGGCGTGCCCGTTGAGGATGATCTGCTCGCAGGCATAGGGCAGGTGGACGACCCAGGTCCCCGGCTTGATCTCCTTCACGTCGGGGCCGACCTCGCGCACCACGGACAGGAAGAGCTTCTCCGCTTGGCCTTCGGACTTGGGGAGGTGGATCCCACCGGCGGTGATCTCCTGCGGCTTCACCCGCTCGAGCAAGAGGCGGTCGCCGAGGGGGCGGAAGGAGCGCGGGGCATCAGCGAGCTGCGCGCCAATGGGCTTAGTTTCGGTGTTCATCGGAGGGTTGGTATCGAGACTTGTCGGTCAGCCACGAGGCGCTCGAATTCGTCGAGCTCGTACTCTTCCTCGGTGGCCGGACCCTTGTCGGGTGGCTCTTCAAACCAGTTGAATCGGTGGGCCTCGTCACGCACGGAGATCGCGATGGCCTGAGCGACGACGGTGTCGTCGTGGGCTCGGTCGCCGTGTTGGTCGCGGTCGGGGTGATCCTCGCGGCCATTGTCTGTGTAGCGCATGCCTTGCATCTCGCGCAAGAGCTGAAGCCACGGGACGCGCTTGGCGTTGTCGATGAACCACGAGCGGAAGACGTGAAACATCGAGCGCCTGGTCGCCACGTTGGTCACCCATCCGAACTGTTCGAGCGTCGGCGAACCGATCATTTCGCGCGCCATGCGCCGATAGACGTTGGGGTACTGGAGCGGATCCAGAAGGTGAATCAAGGTCGCATAACCGTGATTGTTCTTCTCGACCGCCACGAGCGCGCGGTTGTACCAGTAGCCGAGACGGAACAGGACCTTGCCCAACTCAATGGGCGCGATCAGCGCGCGATAGGCTGCGACAATCTCGCCCGTGTCGCCGTCGATGACTGAGGCGCACGAGTAGTCGCCGCCCGTCACGCCCTCGGCCACGTCCGACCCAACGACGTAGTTCTTGCCGGGAATGGGCTTCTGCCACACGATCAACGGTCCGACGTGATCGGGCATGAGGATCGGTTCGGGATCTTCGATGAACTTTTTCTCGAGGTCGTAGTACCCGAGCAGGGACTTCCAGTCGAGGTGCATCATCTCGCCGCGGAAGACCCAGTTGATGCGCTGCGCCTCGATCTCCTTGATTCGGTTGGCGAGCAGCTGTTGGTTGAAGACCGGCCGGCCCGTCGAGAGGAAGGCTTCCTCCGGATAGGCTGGATATTCCTGGTGGAACAGGTCGACCTGACCACCGCATTTGTTGCTAATCCACCAACGGCGCCAGGCCAGTTGATCGAGCGAGACCCGGATCTGTCCTTTGCCCGGACGGAAGAAGCGCTGCGCGAGCAGGAACGACTCCTCCCGCGGCCCGCCGAAGCGCGGGTTGTCGATGTCCTTCTGGAGCAGCCCGCGCTCGTCTTCGTCGATGCGGTAATCCCAGGAGTCGGGGCGCATGAACCACGGAATGAAGATCGGGACGTAGTCGCTGTTGCCGCGCTCGGCAGCTTTCCAGTCGACGTAGAACGCGCCGCGAGCTCCGCGAGCCGTGGACTCGATGACCTTGAGCGTGCCCGGCACGACGTGCAAGACTTGATCGAGAGCGACCAGCGTGTCTCGGTCGCGGGGCCATTCACCGACCTCGGTGAAGTGGCAGACCTGGTACGTCCCGCCACGGCCGGGGTCAGCCTTGCCCTGCGCGCTGTCGCTCGTGAGCTTGCCGCCCAGTGGCGAATCGAAGTGGATCTCGTTTTGGGAGTCCGAGCGGCTCTTGATCGGCAAGTGGATGCGCGCGCGCACCGTGGAGTGCTCGAGCTTGCCGCCGAAGGTGTCAACGAAACGGATCTGCATCTCGTAGACCTCGCTGGCGCTCTTGTCGAGCGAGCTTACGAGCTTGGCCGAGATGTTGTCGCCGCGCACCTGCGCCTCGAAGATCAAGCCCTGAATGAGGGTCGAGATGCCGAGCTGGCGAGCCTTGAGGATGATGGCCGTGATCGGCCCGAAGATGCGCCGCAGGTTCTGACGCTGCACCTTGGGGATCTCATGGAAGATCCGCCCGGTGTCTTCCTCGCGCCAGGCGTGGTGCTCGCGCCGGAACCGAATGTCGCCGGTGCTGTTGATCCAACATTCGCCGCGCCGGCCGCGCTTGATGAGCTGCGCCAACGCGAAGCGCTGGCTCTGGTTCAAAATGAAGGGCCGCATCCTGCCAGACACGTCCTTGATCCAGCAGAACGCCTCGAGGAACGCGCGCGGGGCGTGCAAGCGCTCGCGCCCGAACATGCGCCGAAACTTGTACGCCTCGACGGATTCCTCGCTGTCGGGATAGATCGCCAGCGCCTCGAGCGCGAACTCTCGCAGCTCTTCCGGTGTCGGCTTCTTCCAGTGGGCCAGCGGGTTTCTAGTCATCGCGACGCCACTTGGGCGCGTCAAGCTCCAGCGCGTGTAGCGCGTGGGCGCACGTCTCGCGGTCGTTGTCGATGATGCCGAGCAGTCGCTCGAGCTCGTTCTCGTAGTGGATGCGGCGTGGGTCGTCGGGTGGCAAGGCCAGCGCCACACCGACCCATTTGGAATCGAGGATCTTGCGTGTCGTGTGCTGGAGCTGTGCCAGCGCAATGTATTGCCGATAATCAGTCATCGTCCACACCTTCAAAGAACTCGCTCAAGAATGCGTCGGCCTGTTCGATCTGCTCCTGAATCGGAACATTGATGACCGCGCGCTTGGCCGCGTTACGGCCGGCTCGGTTCTTGGCTGACTCCGCATGCTCACGCTCGATCGCGATGAGCTCGCCCGCCGCCACCGCGCGGGCCAGTGGGTCCATGCTCGAGAGCAGGTCGAGCAACACAACCTGCACGAGGGAGCGAATCTGCTTCTCCGACAGGACATGACCTTGGTAAGCGCGGTGAAGCGCCTTCTTGATGCGCTTTTGCGTCTCGTCGAGTTGGTCTACGAAGCCACGCCGGCGGAAGAGCTCCGGACGCTGAGTGACCCACGGCGGCCGAGGGCGCTCTCTACTTGACGGGGTCTCGGCCATGCGACGTCCCCGACACGTTGCGATAGACCGCGCGCATCGTGGCCAAGCGCAGCTCCCCCGCATCGAGCAGGCTCTCGAGACGCTGGAGGTAGACCCGGCGTAGGGGGTCGTCAGATTTGGCCATCATCGCGACGAACTGCGTCTCGACGGCGACGCGGTCGAAGTCGTGCGCCGTGATGGCGTTCATCAGCGCGACCCGCTGGCGGCTCGACTGCACCTTGTCCAGTTCCGCCACAGTGAGCCCGATGTTTGCGAGCTTAGGTGAGGTCTCGTCCGTTGTAGGCATTGATTGAAGTTGTTGGGAGGGTGGAGAACACTTGAGTCTCAAATGGGCTGTTCTGGAGGCGCCCGTGCGAGCCGTATCGGAACGATCCAAAGCTCTTGCTCGCCTGGGCCATGTAAGTTCCGTAACCCATCGAGAGCGGTCCGCCGACGTAGGTGATCGAGTCCGGTCGGTTCGGGAAGCGGCCGTAGCTCCAGCTGAAGCCAGCCGGCGTCGTCCAATCGCTGGCGACAACAGTGTTCGCGTTGGGGTCCCAGATGTACTGGGACGCTGAAGCAACGGAGGATGCGTTGAACTGGAATATGTCGCGACCGGCCAGCGGCGGGCGAGCGATGACCGTCCAATTTCCAATTACGAGGTTGGCGCAACCGTTGAAGCTGAAGGGGGTCGAGTTCCAGACATCGGAAGTGACCAGGTCGAACGTGTTGTCCCTCCACTCGACGTTCTTGAATCCAGCCCAGTAGCCGGACAACAACGGGAACAGGAACGTGTAGATGCCGTCCTGGTTGCCGGACATGAGTATTCCGACAAATCCACGGTTGTTGATGTTGACGGGCACGCCGTTCACGTTCTCTTGAAGGTGTCCATTGTGGAGGTTGCCCACCATGTAGACCTCGCCGTTGTGGCCGTAGACGCTGATGTCCTTCGCGCCAGTGTCCCGGCGCCAGCCGTTGTTGGTCGTCGTGTTGTTGACGACGGCGACCAGCCCATGCCCAGGCCCGCCACCCCCGAACTCGTTGGGGCGCGCGACGATCTGGATCATCGTGCGGCCGTTGCCGCTGTTCGCGAAGCCTGGGCTATTGTTGTTGTAGAAGAGGCACAGGCCCGTCATGCGGTCGAGGTAGGCCGAATGTTCGTGGCCCTTCATCGTGCAGCCCTCGATGCGGAGGGACATGTGCGTGTTGACACGCATGCCTTGCTTGAAGTTTCCCGCGCTGATTGGTCCACCGAGCAGCGCGTCGGCCTCGTTCCAGTTGCAGTCGTAGACGTGAACCAGCCCGTGGTGGTCCTTCTGTAGCGGGTTCTCGAAGGTGCTCCCGGTGACGTCGCGCGTATCGAAGACCGGGATGAACTCGAGGTTTCGGAACTGAATGTTGTCGACCGCCATCGTGGGCCAGGCGACGTTGGTGTTCTGGTTGCCCTCCCACCCGTCGTTGGCCGAGATGTTGAAGCCGCGCACCTGCTTCGGCGATGGGCCATCCCCGATGATGATCAGGTCGCGCGCGCCCGAGATGACGTTGCCCCCCGAGCTTGGATTCCCGAGCGCGATCCACTCCTGTCCAAAGACGCTGTGCCCGGCGCCGACCCCGAGTCCAATCGGAAGGCTCGAGTTGTCTTTGACGTCCTCCATGACGCGCACGACAACCGGGACTCCCTCCTGGAACCACTTGGGATAGACAGGGTTCTTCGGACCCCACAACGCCTGGTAGTTGTTGTTGTGTCGCAGCGCCCATCCGATGGACTCGACCCCGGCCGGAATCACAATGTCGGCTCCGAAAGCAGGACCGATCCGGTAGCGGTTCTTCCAGACTCGCAAGTCGTCGGTGCCGGGCACGACGGGGCGCGGCGGGATCAGGTCCTCGATGTCAGAGTCGCCCTGGATGATGCCCACGAAGCGCGTGTTCAGGCCAAGCTCGCCGTTGGTGGTGGCCGTGAGGTTGACGATGAAGCGCTTCTGGTTGCCGACCGTGCTGCTGGCGGGAACTGTGATGTTCTGGAAGGCGTAGCGGCTGCCGCCGGCGCTGGCGAAGTTGCCCGTGGCCGACAGCCCGTGATCGAAGGGATCGGTGTTTGGCCCTTCCCAGACCTCGTAGGAGATCGTGACCGGGTCTTCGAACACGGCGCCGAGGTCGACGACGATCGTGCGCGTCTCGCCGCCGATGTGGAAGACCTCGGACGGGTAGTAAAGCGAGGGGCGCAGGAACGCTCCACCCGTCGCCTGGTCATCGTTGATGATCGTGAGCGTGTGAACGTTGCGTTGCCCGATCGCGCACCCGTCTGGATTCACGAGCTGCATGATGACCGTCTCGTCCGGCTCGACATCGGTGTCGGGATTGATCGAGAGGCGGATCGAGCGGATGAACTGGCCGGGCGCGAAGCCGATCGTGGTCGAGGACTGAATGAAGTAGTCGACCCCTGGCGTGGCGCTGCCGCTGAAGTTGACCTCGACCACGCAGCCCGTGTGATTCGGCACCTCCTTCGCGTTCGAGATGACGACTTGAACGTCGATGAAGGGCGGGGCCTGGTTCTCGACGAACTGCGACGAGATCACCTGCCACTCGACGATGGGTTGCGGCGAGTTGTCGAAGATCGCGACCGAGCAAAGGATCGTGGTGCCGAGCGTGCCGAAGCTCGGGGTATCGAGTTGGACGTGCACGAGCTCGACCACCTCGAGCTCGCCGTCGGCTGTGGCCGTGATCGGGATCGGCGCCGAGGTCTGTCCGGCGGGGATCGTGTAGGTCGCAGGGATCGAGTAGTCGCCTGGGCCGGCTGTGAGCGGGGTGACGATCAGGTTGCCCGTGATGGCGACGAGCTGGGCCTCGCTGACCTGCACGCGCAGCTCGTTCGAAGTCTGACCTTCGGCGACCGAGATGGTCGTCGCGCTGAGCGTCACGACTGGTGCGCCGACGGTGTCCGATGCGCCGACGTAGAGAATGCACTCGTTGACGCCGGAGATTCCGCCCGTGATGGGCTCGTTCGTGCCAGAGACCATCGTCAAGACCTCGATGATCTGGAACGCTGTGGCCTCGATCGTCTCCTCTGCGATGTCGTTGATGATGAGAATTTGCAGGTTGGCGGTCAGCGCGCCGGGAGCGAAGTAGACCTGACTGATGTTCGGATCGGTGGCTGTGCCGCTCCAGGTCCAGTCGACGTCGCGCTCGAGGCGCATGCCGTTGAAGGCGTCGAGCAAGACTTGCTGGACGCGCACGAGGACACCTTCGGGATAGCCGTAGTTCAGGCCGAGCTGAATATTGAGGAGCCCGACGTTCTCTTGAACCTGCACCTGATTGGTCACAAAGCGCACGGACGGAGGCGGAGGGTTGTAGGTCCCAAGGCCGGGAGCGCTCGGGTCTACGGGTCCGCCCCCGCCGGGTCCACCACCGGGGATCTGCGGCACCGTGAGGGCCGGGCTCCAGCGGGAGGGCTTGCGAAACTGGTCGGGGCTCCAACGTGTCATAGCTCGATGTCGACAGAGGTTTCGATGACCCACCGCAGGTTGGCGAGGTGTCGTCGTTGGCCGAATGTGTCCAGCGCCCAGAGCTCGCCGAAGAGCTCGTCATGGCCTTGGGCGAGGGACCCGTCGGCGCGTCGAATGCCGATCGCGATTTTGCCTTCGGCCGGATTGCCGAAGATGAAGGCGCGGCCAAGGAAGAGCTGCGGGCCGTATTCGGATGGGATGCGGTTTTGGCGCTTGCGCTTGAGCGGCGGCTTGACGACGAGATCTTCGTTGAAGTTCCAGCCGGTCCAGTCGATGTAGCGCTTGGGGCTGAACGACTGGCCGGGGCTCGCGTCGGTCGATCCTTGGAGCTCTTCGGCCTGGTGAATCCAGAGGCCGTCCTCGCCCGGATAGAGCGTGTTCTGGATGAGGGGCGCGATCATGGCTTGAGCGGAAGGAAGCGGCGACGGCGGATGACGTCTTGACCGAAAACGCGCACCACGTTCGAGGGTCGAACGCGCGGCAGCAAGAGCCGTGAGGTGGCCGAGGTGTCGCCGGTGAAGGGCACGCTGATGATGCCCGAGGGGCGCACCATCGGGAGAATCAGCTCCGACTGTGCGAGCAGCGACGGCGGGGTCGGGATGGATCCGGTGGGGACGCCCTCGAGCGCGACGTTATCGGAGGCCCAATGCCAGTTGAACCCGTAGAACTCCGAGGTCGAAGTCACGAGGCGCGTGTTCAAAATGCGCGCCCGGATCTTCACGCGACCCTGCCCGTGCATGGCGTTGTTCTCGCGGAAATAGCTGTCGGTGATCCAGCAGCCCTCGAGCACGGCCGAGCCGTTCCATGTGTTGTGGTACTGGAAATAGTTGGTGAAGTTGCCGCCATCGAACCAGCACTGGTAGGCCGTGACGTTGCGGATGGGTCCCGAACCTACCGAAGCGAAGATGCAAGCGTTCGACTTGCCGCTGAAGCCTTGCGCCAGAGCTCCGCTGCTGCCGGGATAGGGCAGGTTGAAGACCGTCTCTTGAAAGTGGGTGAAGCCGCTGTTCGGACCGAATTGGTCGCCGTCGCAATGGGAGGTCGAGACGTTGCCGCCGTCCTCGAGCACGCACTGATAGATGTGCGACCACGACGTTGGATCGCTCGTCGCGCCGTGGGTCTTGATGATGTCGTCCTTGGCCCCGGTGAAGCGGCAACGCAGCGCTTGAATCGCCGGCCCGTAAATGATGGTGCTCGGCAGGCCAGTCGCCGTGACGCGCTCCATCTGGAAGTTCTTCGCGCTCGGCAGGCCATTCTTGGCGAGGGACCGAACGCCGTAGTTTCCACCGACGACAACCTTGCAGTTGAGCAGCTTGGTATTCGTGGTCCCGAAAGCTGGCACCTCGGACGTGAAGAGTCGATCCTCGTAGGTGTAATTGCTGAGCAGCGGCCCGGTGTGGGTCGTGAGCGTGATCCCGACCTCGTCGACACCGACGTCGTAATCGAGTCCGGGTTCGTCCGGTCGTCCGAAGATGCCCATTAGGGGAACACTCCGAATGCTTGGGCCATGACGGTCACCCCGGCGGACAGGGGATCGCTCGCCTCTTCGACGAAGTCAAACGTCGGTTCCCACTCGGCAGCGCCATCCGCGCCACGGTTGCCCGCGAAGATGCCGTAGCGCAAGCCGGAAGCGGTCTTGGTCTGCGGGTTGGTGCCGCGGAACGTCCAAGTGATCCCGTCGGGGCTGGTCTCTAACGTGTAGTTGCTGCTGTTGCCCGAGTTCCAGTCGCGAGTGACACGGATGTAGTACCCAGCCTGCCAGTCAGCTAGCGGTCCAACGGTGATCGAGTTGTTGATCGTGCCTGTCTGCGTCAGCATGCGCGCACGAACGCCGGTTGACTCCTTCGATATGAAGAAGGCAATGAACTCGGCGTTCGTGTTGTGGAACATGAGTCCCATCGTCTGCTCGACGCCGGCTGCGCCGTCTGCTGTGAAGTCCGAGTTGAACTTCAAAACCAAGTTGAAGTTCTCGGCGTCACTCTGTGCGACCGCGCTCGGGATGCGGATCCAAGGCCCTTCGAACTCCTGGTTGACGCGCCCGTAACCGGCCGTGAACCCTCTCTGGAAGGTGAACCTGAGCGCGCCGGCGCCCGTGAGCCCGATACTGGCGGTCGCAGCGACGTCGGTCTCGGCCGTCCACTTCGCGTCGAGCGTTGCCCCTGTGAAGGCGTCACTGGTCGGTTTGGCCATGGCTCACTGCGTGATCGCGCCGTAGTTGAGGGAGATGGTTTGTCCCGACGCTATCGAGAGCGAAGAGAGGTTGATGACGGCCGCGGGGTTGGTGCCGGACGAGATGTCGGCATCGCCTTGCAGCAGGACGACGTCAGCGGAGCTGAGCAGGCGCGCGAAGCTGGCTGTGCCGGTGGCGCCGGCATTGGCGTTGAGCGGCGTGCCGGCCAGGAGGCGTGAGCCGTCGGGTTCCGCTGCGCCATAGGCTGGCGAGCCGAGGTTGAAGCGCACGAGCTCGGTGGCTGCGCCGAGGCTGGCTGCGGTGGAGGTGGGTTTGGTTCCTGCGTAGACGATCCATTTGCCGCCGGCTGCGAGCGCGATCTGTGGGGCGAGTCCGGCTTGGCGGAAGGTGTCTGAGATCTGGACGGTCACGGGAGGGTCCCTTCGAAGGCGACGACGGCAGAAGTGGTGGTGGTGACGCCGGTGACCTTGATGATCATTACATGTCCTTGGACGAGCGAGGTCGCGGCGTAGCTGGCGAAGTTGGTGTGCACGCCGATCGCGGCGGACGAGAGCGCGGGCTTGACGCCGGCGCCGACGATGGAATCGGCGACGGTGGGCACGCCGGCTGCGACCCAAGGCGTGAGGGTGAAGCTACCGGAGGCGTTGCCGAGCATCCGGATCGCGGTCAAGTTGAGGTTGGCCGGAACGAGGACGCGGTACTCGTTGTCGTTGGCGATGGCTGCGAGTGGAACGGAGAAGCCGCTCGGCAGACCGCGCAGGCCGACCGCGAAGAGCCACGGCGAGCCGGAGTTGGGGTCTTGGTTGAGCGAGGTGCTCGCGCCGCCCAGGACGAACATGTTGTAGCCGCGAACGGCGACCGCTCCGGGCGAGTAGGTGACGGCAGCGTCCCAGGGGTCATCGTCGAAGGTGAGTGTCCCGGATGGGATGGTCGTCTCGTCGAGCTCGGTGGGGACGGCTTGCGCGGGACCGCCGGCGATCTGGATGCGTCCATCGCCGACGGCTGTGCCGGTGACGTCGATGCGATACCAGCGCTCGCCGCCATCGAAGGGCGCGCTCGTGCCCTTGAGCAGGATCAGGCGCCCGTCATGCTTTGAGCTCGAGTTGGGCTGCCAGGCTTGCAGGTGGGCGAGCGTGGCGAAGGCCAGGATTGTCTCGGCGAACGGCTCGACGCTGGCGGTTTGAAAGGAAGGGCTCATTTGTTGCTTTTTTCGGTGATGTGCTTGAGCTCGACCTCGACGCGCGTGAGGGCGGTGGTGATCGACCCGATCTGCTGCAGGATCGACTGAACCTGTGGATTCCCGAGCTCAACGATACGCTGTTGGAGCGTGAGCGCATCCTCGCGCGTAAAGCGCGTGGTCTCCATCGCGGCGAGGCGCTTGTCCATGATGGCGCCGGCCTCCTTGATGATCTGGCGTTCGGCTGCGTTGCGGCGATCGAACTCGTCGGCCAGCTTGCCTTGTTCGCGGCGCCACTCGGCGATCTCGTTGCGGCGCGACTCGCGCTCAGCGGCGATGGAGACGGCGAGGATGGTGTCCTCGCGCTTGCGGTCCTCTCGCTCGGTCCCGATTTGGCCGGCGAGGATCTGGTCGGTCTGGAGGCGATTGTCGCGCTCGCCGATCACAAAGATTGTGATCAACCCAACGGCCGGCACGAGCATCTTGTAGAAGAGCTCGAAGGCGCGGGTCATGATGGTCGACTTCTGGCGTTGGTCAGCCTCGAAGGCGCGCGCGATGTGCTCGAGGCGCTCTTCCATCGAGGCGTCCAGCGGCCACAGGGCGACGGGGTTGCCGGTCCGCTCACGCCTCGGGTTCGTGCTCACTCACCCACCATCGGCTTCTGTCCGCGTGCGGAATACACGATGGCTTCAGCGATGGAGCACGAGCGCAACGCGATCTCCATCTCGGTCGGTGTGAGAAAAGAATCACGCGCTATCGAGGCTTTGCCCCATGTGATGGCGTCCAGAATCACCGCGCCGCCCCCGATCGCGTCGATGGTTCGTGCGGGAACCAGCGCGGAGCAGGCAGACGATGACAGGACACCGACCAGCACTCCGAACGCGATGACGATCACGAGGGCCTCGGTCCAGGCTCGTTTGACGGGGTCGTAGTTCATAGGGCGAAGAGGGCGGAACGGAGGACGTGGAAGGCCGTGCGGATCGACGCCAGGATCATAGCCCGTTGGAGCTCGTTGACGCGCAAGCGTCCGAGCTCGAGCAGGCCGAGCACCTGTGCCTGTAGGGCGCGCTGGGCGCGCTCGCGGCGCTCTTCGGGCAGCATGAGGAGCGCGATGCCATCCTTCTCGACCTCGAGCAGGGTGGAGCGGATCATGCTCTGAAGGCGATGCTCGTCCTGAAGCCCGGTCGCGCTCCCGGCGTTGGGCTCGAAGAGGTTGGGCTCGAAGAGGTGCAGCACGGCCGCGACGATCTCTGCCCAGGCCGCCTCTGCGGAGGCCACGAGCTCATCATTCGTCGCGCTCGGCGCGTTGTCGTTCTCGCTCATAGAGTTGGCTGATGGAGTCCTTGAGGGCTTCGACCTGTGTCTCACTTCTGGCCAGCGCGGAGGATAGCTCGAGAACCTTCGCGCGCATGTCGAAGTTTTCGTCCTCCTGGGCACGCATTCGGCTCTCGTCGGCGTCGAGCCTGCCGGAGAGGCTCTTGAGGAGCCTGAGGACGATGTATCCGCCGACCCCAGCCAGGGTGACCGTGGTGGCAAGATCGCCGAGACCAGCAGAAGGCGGGATCAGGTCCAGTTGCGGCATGGTTGAAGGGTAGCTGGAGAGCGCGGAAACATCTGTTTTCAATCCGAGGAATTTGTAAGTGCCTGCCCCGGCACGTTTTGCACGAGTACTACCGCGGTAGTCGGGTTGACAAAACGCGAAAAGTATGGTACATGTTCTTTTCAATTGTTCTGGGCTACGGCTGTAACCCTTCCGGGAGGTCTGACGTGCTCGGACCAGCGGACAGGATCGAGCCACCCCCGCGGGCGCGGCTGCGCCGCTCGTCGCACTGACCTGTCCGGTTCTTCGGCCATCCGCGTCAGCGCGCCGCACAATGGTGGCGCGGGCCGACCCTGGGAGGCCGCTTCGCGGCAGGGGGGTGAGCCCTGCGGGCGAATCCCTTCTCATGGCCGCCTTGGTCGCAGCGTCTGCGCGTCGGTCGCTGCCCCATGCGCGTCCCAATCAGCTGGCGAAGCCATGCACCGGTGAGGTGCAATGCACGCGCCATAGCGCCGGAGCGACGCGTGGAGAAATTGCCGGTCTCTTTCCGGGTGCCCGCCACAAGGGGCTACGCCCCGAACCACGACCTGCTCCAGCGGGACGTAGACCCGCGTAACCAGGACACGACGCAAGCGCGCCTACGCGACGCTGGCGTAGTGGCGTGGCCTGGAAAAGATCGTCAATCATTCTGACGGTTCGATCCAAGCGGCTTCGCCGCGCGCCCCGGAGCTGTCGCCGTCTATAGAAGGGCGCGCGAACCCGTACGCATCCCGTCTGCAATCCGTACGCATCGCATGCGTACATTTTGCGCGCAGGCCAAACCACCGAGGGCGGACCCGGTCCCGGAGCACCTGCGGTGCCCTTCGAAGAGGGGATGGGACGCCTCGCTGCGCGGGAGGGACCGCAGATCGAGGGACTCCCCTCGCCGTGCAAACGCAGCACATGCGTGCCCTGCACCTCGCCAACTCGATTTTGTACAGAGGTTGGGACTCCCTAACTCGATTTTGTACAGAGGTTGGGACTCCCTTACCCCCGGGCGCCGGCGCTCGCCCCCCCGGTGGGGGGGGGGTGGGG
>Ga0226658_10000837_pt1 | contig 15512 bp, 14 predicted proteins | sample OliLak19BULKMAT1_FD_169091 | JGI IMG/M metagenome (GOLD analysis project Ga0226658, IMG submission 169091) | Freshwater microbial mat bacterial communities from Lake Vanda, McMurdo Dry Valleys, Antarctica - Oligotrophic Lake LV.19.BULKMAT1 (v2)... | ecosystem: Environmental > Aquatic >... | reverse complement strand
GCATAGCAGCGGGTTGAGTTTGTGGCGCCTAACGAATAGCGTTTATCTGTCGCGCCACTGAAGCAATCTCAGGGCGCGATACCGCACGCGAGAGATAAACCCTGTTGGACTAAACCGCCAACGAGGTGGTCGCTATGGGGATTGTAGCCGCCAATCTAGTCGACACACCATGGTTGGTCGCGGTTTGACGGGCAATTGACGCTGATGTAACTGCCGACGCGGATCGCGGCAGGGGTATCGCACCGCTTACAGGCACCGGTGGCGCGCAGTGTTGACGCCAGCCCATCCTCAGCGCCTCGAATGTCGGCTATGGGGCAGTTTGCGACGGTCAAAGTGAACTCTCACACGGGTCGGAATCTGCCAGTCAGTACCAAGCCTCAAAGAATGCTGCCGCAGCAAATTAGTTCCGGACTTTATTCCGCGACGAGTCGTATTAAGGGCTAATTTTCGGTGAAGTTCTAGACATTACCTGTCGTGTAACGGAAACCCGCTGTAGTATTTACTCGGTGCTCAATGGGGAACTCGCGCAATTGAGGCCCAGAAAAGTTCCAGACTTAATTACGGAGAAACACGCATTGTGTTTCTTCATAATAAAGTCTAGAACTGAACAATAAAGGCTAGAACTTATAACCTGTTCAGATCAGATGAAGATATTTGGTATTTGAATACGGCAGGTGGGCGACCTGCGTTGGCACTCCGGCTCAGCGCTAAACAGCCGCCTTCATTGTGCTGCACCGCAATATGGCGTCCGCTGTGTTTTGGTCCATGCTGGGCGTAACATCGAGCCTATTCTGTGAACCAGCGATCGCCGCGCGAGAAGCACAAAAACTTGCGGGGGTTTCGCAACAGTCAACCGTTCGATTTGGGGGTCTCCGTTGAAGCCGACCGATATTGGCCGTCCCGAGTACTTTCACAAGGTTGTTGATTGCCAGTGGGCGTGCCCCGCGCACACGCCGGTACCCGAATATATTCGCATGATCGCGGCCGGCCACTACGGCGACGCCTACATGGTCAACTGGAAATCGAATGTGTTTCCGGGGATTCTTGGACGAACGTGCGATCGTCCCTGCGAGCCAGCATGTCGACGGGGGCGGGTTGAGGAAGAGAACGCCAGCAAACCCGAGCCGGTCGCAATCTGTCGCTTGAAGCGCGTCGCTGCCGACATGAAGGAAGACATTCGTCATCGCCTGCCCAAGGCGCCGACGACGAAGAATGGAAAGCGCGTAGCTTGCGTCGGTGCAGGCCCGGCATCGCTGACCGTTGCAAGAGATCTCGCGCCACTCGGCTACGAAATCACAGTCTTCGACAGTGACGCTCGGGCCGGAGGCATGATTCGTAGCCAGATTCCCAAGTTCCGTTTGCCCGAGGCGGTGATTGACGAAGAGGTCGGCTATGTTCTCGACCTGGGCATCGATTTTAGAGGTGGCCAGCGGATTGATAGCCTAAAGAGCTTGCTCACGGAAGGGTATGACGCGGTGTTCGTCGGTTCCGGTGCGCCGCGAGGCCGCGATCTTGACATACCCGGTCGCAGAGACGCGGCGGCCAATATTCATATCGGCATCGATTGGCTGTCTTCTGTTTCGTTTGGCCATATCGACACGATAGGCAAGCGCGTAATCGTACTTGGCGGTGGCAATACGGCGATGGATTGTTGCCGCTCGTCGCGACGACTGGGGGGTGACGACGTCAAGGTGATCGTACGTTCCGGTTTCGACGAAATGAAGGCCAGCCCATGGGAGAAGGAAGACGCACAACACGAGGGCATTCCGATTATCAATTTTCATGTGCCGATAGCATTCACACATGAACACGGAAAGCTCACCGGGGTCACATTCGAAATTGTCGAAGCAAAGTATGATCAGGAGGGCCACCGTACGCTCGTGTCCTCCGGCCAGCCAAACGCGCACTTTTCTTGTGACGATGTGCTCATCGCAGTAGGGCAAGAAAATTCGTTTCCGTGGATTGAGCGCGATATGGGGCTGGAGTTTGACAAGTGGAACATGCCGGTGGTGGGCAAAGCCACCTTTCAATCGACACTGCCCCACGTGTTTTTTGGCGGAGACGCTGCGTTCGGTCCGAAGAACATCATATGGGCGGTCGCGCACGGCCATGAAGCGGCCATCTCGATTGATAAATTCTGCATGGGTGAGGATGCCGCCGCCCGGCCGCCGCCGATGATGAATCTGATTAGTCAGAAGATGGGCATCCACGAATGGAGCTACGACAACGCAGTGGCAAACGACCTCCGCCACAAGGTGCCACTCAAGGACGTAACGATCGCCTTAAAGAGTATCAAAGTCGAGGTCGAACTTGGATTCGATGCATTACTGGGATTTAAGGAAGCTCAGCGCTGTCTGAATTGCGATGTCCAGACGGTCTTCACGGCTCAGGCGTGCATCGAATGCGATGCCTGTGTAGATATATGTCCAATGGACTGCATTACCTTCACGGCAGACGGGGAAGAGGCCGACGTGCGAACGCGGCTGACTGCGCCCGCGGTTAATTTGACGCAAGATATTTATATCGGGGCAGGCCTGAAGACGGGCCGCATTATGGCGAAGGACGAGGACGTTTGCCTGCATTGCGGGCTGTGCGCTGAACGTTGTCCAACCGGCGCTTGGGATATGCAGAAGTCTCTTATCGAAATGTCCCATGCGGGGTGCGGCCGCGCTGCGGACCAACATCAACCGAAAAGATTCGCCGAGGCCGCAGAATGATCCAACCGATATCGGCAACGAACGACTTTGTCATCAAGTTTGCGAATGTCAACGGCTCAGGTTCTGCGTCCGCCAACGAATTGTTTGCCAAAGCGGTGCTGAGAATGGGCGTTCCGGTCAGCCCGCGCAATATTTTTCCGAGCAATATTCAGGGTCTGCCCACTTGGTATGAAGCGCGCGTTTGCGAGAACGGCTATTACGGTCGGCGTGGCGGCGTAGATATGATGGTTGCGATGAACCCCCAGACTTGGGATGCCGACGTCGCCGAAATAGAGCCGGGAGGCTATCTTTTCTACGACAGCACCCGCCCCATGCCGCCAACGAGGTTCCGTGACGACGTTCAAATCATCGGCATCCCGCTCACGGAAATCAGCAATGCGGCGTATTCAGATCCACGCCAGCGGCAGCTGTTCAAGAACATCATCTATATCGGCGCGCTCTCGGTGCTGCTGGACATGGACGCCAGCGTTTTCGAAAAATTGTTTGCAGAACAGTACAAGGGTAAGGAACGTTTGCTTGATTCAAACGTAAAGGCGCTGCATCTGGGAAGAGACTATGTGAAGGCACATATCAAATCGCCACTTGGCATCCGTGTACAAAGGTGTGACAAGGTGGGTGATCAGATTTTCACGGATGGCAACAGCGCGCTCGCGCTTGGGCTTGTGTATGGCGGCGCAACGGTCGCGGCATGGTATCCGATTACGCCGTCCTCTTCAGTCGCCGAGGCGTTTCAAAAATACTGTGACAAATTGCGCGTTGATCCCGCAACCGGCCGGCACAATTTTGCGATTGTCCAGGCCGAGGATGAGCTTGCCTCGATTGGTATTGTGCTGGGGGCTTGTTGGAATGGCGCGCGCGCTTTCACCTGCACGTCGGGCCCCGGCATCTCGTTGATGACCGAATTTATCGGCCTCGCCTATTTCGCTGAGGTGCCGGCAACCATCATAAACGTGCAGCGGGGAGGACCGTCTACCGGTATGCCCACACGGACGCAGCAGGCTGATCTGCTGTCATGTGCTTACGCTTCTCACGGCGACACCAAACACGTTCTTTTGTTGCCGCAGGACCCGCATGAGTGCTTCGAATTCGGTGCTGCCGCGCTGGATCTTGCGGATCGTTTGCAGACGCCGGTGTTTGTGATGAGCGATCTGGACATCGGCATGAATCAGCGCCTGTGTGAGCCGTTTACTTGGGATGATGCGCGGGCTTATGATCGGGGGAAAGTCATGACCGCTGAGGAACTTGAGGCGGGCAAGGACTTTGGTCGATATAAGGATGTCGATGGCGACGGAATCCCCTGGCGCACACTACCTGCAACCCACCCAACGAAGGGCAGCTACTTCACGCGCGGCAGTACACGCGATGCCTATGCGCGATATTCCGAACGTGGTGCGGATTACATCTACAACATGGAGCGATTGCTGCGCAAATTCAAGACGGCGGCGAACCTCGTGCCGCAGCCGCATCGACGCGACGCGACGCAGAAAACCAAGGTGGGCGTCATTTATTTCGGATCGACCTCGCCGGCCATGCAGGAGGCGCTCGATGTGCTGCAGGCGGATGACCTGCATGTCAATGCGTTGCGCTTGCGGGCCTTTCCATTCCCAGATTCGGTGAATGCGTTTATTTCTGAGCATGAGGTCGTTTTTGTTGTCGAGCAGAATCGCGACGCGCAGATGCGTTCGATGATCATCAACGAAATGGATATCGACCCGGCGAAGCTGGTGAGGGTGCTGCACTATGAAGGGACGCCGATTACGGCCCGTTTCATTGCTGCTGCCATTCGCAAGATAATGCGCTCCGAAACGGCGACCGTTACCAGTCTGCCGCGCCAGAAGGAGGTCGCATGACCTATATCGCAAAACCCAGCTTGCATCATCCGTCGTTAACACTGAACAAGGTCGGTTACACGCGGCGCGATTACGAGGGCCGCATCTCCACGCTGTGCGCGGGGTGTGGCCACGATTCTATATCGGCCGCGATCATCCAAGCCTGTTGGGAACTCGATATTGAACCCCATCGAGTCGCCAAGCTGTCCGGTATCGGTTGCAGTTCTAAGACGCCGGACTATTTCCTCGGTGCGTCGCACGGATTTAATACCGTCCATGGACGGATGCCCTCGGTGCTCACGGGCGCAAATCTGGCCAATCGCGATTTGTTGTATCTCGGGGTGTCAGGCGATGGCGATTCTGCGTCGATTGGACTTGGGCAGTTTGCCAATGTCATGCGGCGCGGTGTGCGGATGGCGTATATCGTTGAGAACAATGGTGTTTATGGATTGACGAAAGGACAGTTTTCGGCGACCGCAGATCGTGGCTCAAAAAGCAAGAAGGGGGCGGTGAACAGCGATAGCCCGGTAGACCTCGTCGGTATTGCACTTCAGTTGGGCGCAACGTTTGTGGCGCGCAGCTTTTCGGGCGATAAGGAGCAGATGGTGCCGCTCATCAAAGGCGCGATGTCTCATGGTGGCGCGGCATTTATTGACATCATCAGTCCGTGCGTGACCTTCAACAATCACAGCGGTAGCACCAAGAGTTACGACTATGTCAGGCAGCACAATGATGCCGTCAGTCGCATTGATTTCATCACCTCACGAGATGAAATCACGACCACTTACGCGCCGGGTGAAGTCATCGACGTGCAGCAACACGATGGTTCGATGCTGAGGTTGCGCAAGTTGCATGCGGACTACGACCCGACTAATCGTAACGCCGCCATGAGTTATATGGCGGAACATCAGGCGAGAGGCGAGGTGGTTACGGGGCTTTTGTACGTCGATCCGCTGGCGACTGATCTGCATACATCCATGAACACAAGCAAGAAAACGTTGAACTCGCTTTGTGCTGCTGAACTTTGTCCAGGACGTGCAGCACTCGACAAGATCAACGCGGGTTTTCGCTAGCCATTACCAGCTCTTTCGACGCGCCTGCCTGTTGTGTCGCCTATCGGATAACGCCGCGTAAGGTTTGGTTTCAGAGGGCTGCATAGCTTGATTTGACGGAGGTGCCACCATGCCGGAACGGACGGTTTTCCAGTCGATGTCTCACCGACATGTGATAAGCCTCGGGCCAAGCGCGAGCGTTTGGGAAGCGGCATGTGTCATGACACGCGCCAACTGTGGCAGTGTGCTCATTGTTGACCTGCCGGGCAAGCTTCTGGGTATCGTCACTGAACGCGATTTGATGACGAGGGTGCTGGCCAAAGCGCGCAATCCGGAAACAACCACGGTCGCCGACGTCATGACGCGCAACCCCGTTTGTATCAGACCGGAAACGCTGGTCTCCGACGCGGTGGTCATCATGATCGAACGGGGCTTCAGGCATTTGCCCGTGATCGGGCCGACAGACAAGATCATGGGAGTGTTTTCAGTGCGGGATGCGCTACCGCGCGAGATCGGCAATGCCGTGAGCCTCGCAGAATTTAATGAACAGGTCAACGATGCTGTCGGATAGGCAGACAGACGATGCAAGTGACGAATGACTAATATTCCGGAGGACGCGCCCAGTGCGGGTCAGTTGCATTTTGTGTTTGCTTTGGTTTGGCATTCAATCGGTTGAAGCCGGTCGTCGGCTTCAAGATTGACGGCCGCCGACACTGAAGCCGCGATGCCCATCGAAGCGATGAGAAAAACGACGTAGCGCGCGAGAATGCCTAGCTGTGCGTGGAAGCGCTGGAACAAAAAATCCATCCGGTCAGAACCCATTTGTTGACTCCATCTGTGAGAAGGCGCATGCAGCAGCCGCAACTTTTCTGAAGTGGTTGTTGCACATGTCGCTGGCCATGCCCAGGGTATTAGATCTTGCCAAGCGCGGCCATCATGTGGCCGCTGCATCGCCAAGTGAGCTGACCATGCTATCCACCGCACGATCGATGAGTGAGGATTCCTCGAGTATTCGCGCCAATCCGCGAGACAACTGACGCTGAAGCGCGTCTGGCGCGATTGTTAAGGCCTCCGTCGCGCCCGGATTGGTGAAGAGGTAGACCCCTTTTAGCGGGCTCACCCACGATAGCTTGGCGTGAATCTTCTCGCCGCCAGCTTGGATGAACTCTACCCACGTGCCGCGCTTTAACTGGGTAGCCGAACCGCCTAGTGCTGTTGTAAGCGTGCCGTCGGTTGTTGTTTCGCCAAAATCGAATTCCGCCGATGTGGATCTCGACGACTTTGCCTTCACGGTTGGTGCGGGAGGCTGGGTGCTGGCGACGGCTGTTTGATCGTCGGTCGATAGCAATTCTTCGAATTCAACACCGTTTTCCGTAAACCGGATGCGCGCGATACCGGTCCGGTTCCCATTGGCTGCGGCTACTGCGCGCGCACGCTCCTCGGCGACGAGCTTTTCGAACAGCGGTGCTACGGCCTCATGGCCCCTGCTTGATGCAAACAATGTGGCGACGCTCTCGCCGCGAAGACCGGCCTTCACGGCCGCCGCATGACAATCAACCAGAACAGTGAAGAAACGCTGGCGACCATCGCTTTCTGTGTTTGCAATATCGAGGCCTTCTTGCAGACGCCTGAGCAGAAGGGGAAGGGCGGACACAAGATCACGCCGCTGACCGGCGCCCAGCTTTGGTTGAACGCTCCAAATTAGTTGGTCAGCCGTTTCTAGTGCATCGTTGAACCGTGCGCTGCGGCCGCCATCGCGTAAATATATGCGTTCAAGCACGCGCGACCAGGGTCCATTGAGCATTGCGACAACCGGTGTCGGAAGGTCCTTCCGGTTGGTAAAACGATCCACTTCAGCCAGCGCGACGAGGCGAGCCATTTCGCGCTTCTCGCGTTCGTGCATGGCACGCGCAGACTGTTCGATGACCTCCGCATTGGCGGCCTCGCGAGCCTTCAGAAACTCCTCAAACTCGGTGATCATCGCGTCAAACAGCGAGATATCGGTATCGAATTCGCCATGCACGCGATCAACGATTGCTTCAATTTTCTTGTACAGCGGATCCTCGGGGGAGGCTTCCCCGGCAAACGCGATAGACGCGTCCGCCAGCGCGTCGAGTAGGCGACGCACCGGGTGACCCTTCTTGGCGAAGAATGACCTATCGATGATGGCGACTTTCAACACCGGAATCTGCAGGCGCGCGATGAGAGCCTTGATCGTATCGGGTATCGATTTATCATCAAAAACGTAATCGAACAGTATCGCCACGATATCGATGGTCATGGCGTCAACTTGATTGGAACTCTCCGGAACCCCGCAGGATTTAATGTCGCGTAAGACGTTTAGCGACGAAGCTGGAGTCTGCCCGGGAACAAAATTTTGCATTGCTTTGATCGTTGCGATCGAGCTCGACCGACCAATCCATTCTTGCTGCATTTGCGAAAGCGCGCTGACAAGCGCCCCCGATGCTGCTGAATCGATGCCGAGTTCAGGACGGGCGACGGTCTGCGCCGTCAGCACCGCAGTCTGGTTCGCCCCGACTGTTTGGCGCGGTGGCACCGGCGCAAAGCCGCCGGTTGTAAATGAAGAGTACTCGGGCTGGACGGCGCAATCCCCCCCCGCTCTTTCCCCAACGCCGAATGAGGCACCACCCAGCATCATTCGTTTTAAGGTCTCGAAAAGTTCAGCCGCATGGTTGGCTGGCGGCATCCCCAGCGCAGCCGTGCTGAAGGCACCGAAGCCTCCGGCGGCTGCCATCGCGGGTTCCATCATAGCGGGGTGATCGCGTCCGGGCGGGACAGCATCCACGCAGGCCGGGTCCGAGCGCTTTGCAGAATGACCGCCGTCAGTCTTGCGCACAACCGGAATTTGTGCTCGACGAAACGTCGGGCGCAATGTCGGTAAAACCTGTTGCGATACCAGATGCGCGTTCACGTCGTGATAGACGCTCAGCATCTCTTCCGCCATGTGCCGCTCAACCATTCTGAGAATCGTCAGTCGGGTTTGGAATCCGGCCGTCATTTGGTCACAGGCGGCTTTCAAAGCCCGCACGACAGTATCGGGGGCGATCGGGTTGGCCTCATCGGCGAGTTCCGGCTCACACAGCAGGAACCCCATGCGCTGGGACAACGCACGCAACTCTTCGTCACACTTATTGGTGAGTCGCTTGGCGATGTCATTGACGGCGAGGTTTTCAGTCAACGCGTCATCTTCGACCAGTGAAAGCAAATCTTTGTCAAAGCGATTAGCCGATTTGGCCGCCGCTTCTTCGCCGACTACTTTTTTCTCGAAGAACGAAACAAACTGGCTGCGGAACGCCGCTTCGATATCAGGCCGCTTTTCGCGAGCCTGCGTGCGGGCATCCAGATACATATTCTGGGTTTCACGGTCGGCAGACTTGCCCGCCAACTCGAAGAGCTCATCTTCAATCTTGTCGAACGTCGACGCGAGTGCGCTGCAAACTCGCTTGAGGACCATGTCCCGGCAGTCGTTGATGACGCCCAACGACTCCGGCTTGAGACTTCGTTTGAAAATCGCGCCATCGAGTGACACACTTGTCCGGGAGGCGCGTGCCTCATTGAACGCAATTACGTTATCAATTGATTGCGTGGCCATGCTCGTTCCCCATCGCAACCGCAAGCCGGCCGCATAATTGTGGTCGAGCAAACCCCTGGGATTGGGGAGGACGCGTACTGGCAAGGCCGATAGCGACCCTGCAGAGAGATGGCGCATGCTGGCAGGCGGCGACACCAAGGGCAATCGTCCGCTTCGATGCAAAACGGGAGCAGTCCTTGGGGTCTTGGCGTGACAAAGCGCTAATTCGATGCAGATTCATGATTCGACTCTCTGGTGATCCCGCTGTCGTAGGGTTCTGAATTCGCCCTGTAGACCGGAGACTTTGCGTCCTCATCTTTCGATGAGTTTGCCCTGTTTCAGTTTTCGCTTGATGAACGTCGTCGAATTGACGGCGCATATCGTGAAGAGCGAGCGAAGCGCGCGCCAGATTCAACGAGCGGATCTGACGCAACGAATTTCGCACTTGAGAAAACGGCTGTCAACGTCATAGCGCATCGAGACTAAAAAATAGTCCGGCGAACCGTTGCTGCCAGACGACAAACTGACTGTTCAGGGTATTTTTCAATTTTGAGGTCGAGCGCGGTGCGAATCGGACGTTTTCCAGCGTCGCTATAATGCCGTCACACAAACGAAACAACCAAAATAAGCGAAATTTCATGCCAGCCCTCATTTGCGGATCCGTTGCCTACGACACCATCATGGTTTTTCACGGACGCTTCGGCACTCACATCCTGCCCGATCAAATTCACATACTGAACGTCGCTTTCTTGGTACCCGATATGCGGCGGGAGTTTGGCGGCACGGCCGGCAATATTGCCTACAACTTGAAGATGCTCGGTGGAGAGCCGCTGATCATGGCGACTGTCGGTGATGATTTCGGCCCATATCGCGAGCGCCTGGACAGTCTGGGTATCGCCAGAACTCATATCAAGGAAGTGCCGGGCACGTTCGTGCCGCAGGCGTTCATCACCACCGATCTGGACGCCAACCAGATCACCGCCTTTCATCCTGGTGCGATGTCTTCGTCCTACATCAACAAGGTTGCCGACGCAAAAGGCGTCACCATCGGAATTTTGGCGCCTGATTCACGCGATGGCATGTTGCAGCACGCCGCCCAGTTCGCTGATCTGAAGATCCCGTTCATTTTCGATCCCGGCCAGGCGATGCCGATATTCAACGGCGACGAACTCCGTCACTTCATCGAACTCGCCGACTATGTGACGGTCAATGACTACGAAGCGAGAGTGCTCGAAGAGCAAACCGGCGAGCCGGTCGAAAAGTTGGCGGAACGCGTTCAGGCGCTGATCGTGACCAAAGGTGCGGAAGGCTCGGTCATTTACACGGACGGTCAACAGATTCAGATTCCAAGCGTTAGGGAGAATCGGCGAGTTGACCCGACCGGCTGCGGGGACGCCTACCGCTCGGGCTTGTTGTACGGTATCGAGCGGGGTTGGTCATGGGAAAAAACCGGGCGACTCGCCAACACGATGGGCTCGATCAAGATTGAGCATCGTGGACCGCAGGGCCATCAACCAACGCGCGACGAAATCGCCGAGCGTTTCCAGATGGCTTTTGATGAACCGCTGTGGGATTGACGCAAGCAATCTGTCATCGGCAACCGAACGATCGGAAGGATCAAATCATGAAACGTAGATTTACGTTGTTAACGAGCGTGTTGCTGGCAAGCGCCGTGTTGGCGGGCTGCGCCACGCCGGGCTTGGGTGGCGGCGATTACAACCGGCGGCAGGTGCGCGGGGAAATGACCGTGCGGCTTGGAATTATTGAAACGGTTCGCGATGTCACCATTGACGCGCGTGGCGCCGAGTCTGGAACCGGCACGTTGGTTGGTGCCGGCTTAGGCGGCATTGCCGGCTCGACGGTTGGTGGCGGCAACCGTGCCAACGCGGCAGGCGCGATCGCCGGTGCGGTGGTTGGCGCGTTGATCGGCAGTGCCGTTGAGAAGGGTAACAACGACCGCCGGGGCGTTGAGGTCACCGTGCGGCTTGAGGGCGGCAAATTGATCGCGGTCACTCAGGAAAAAGACGAGGATTTTCGCGTTGGTGATAAAGTTCGCATCTTGTCCGGACAAGGCGTGACACGCGTATCGCGTGGCTGAACTTTCCACGTTTTGCAGAAAAAAGGGCGCTTCTGGCGCCCTTTTTCATGCCCGCCGCCGTTAGCCGTTCTCTCGCAGCGAAAGTTTGAACCTCACGCAACCAGCCTCGTTCCGATCCACGCTGAAGTCATAGCCGGCATCGTTGGCTTGGCGCGCGGCCTGAAATAGTCCGATGCCAAACCCGCTGCCACGGTGCCCGCTGACGGGCGCCTTAAACAGCTCTTGCTGGGCCGGCGTCGGGATGGCGCTACCGCTGTCGGTAACGGTGAGGCCAGGCGTATCGCCTGAAAGTAACTCCGCAACAATGCGGATTGACGGCTCTTTTTCTCGCTTTTTGCGGGCATTCTCGATGCAGTTTTCCAGCACCGAATCAAACACGTTGGCAGGAACGTTGCCGGTGATGGCGTCGTTGAATACAAAATCGACACCGGCATTTGCGTGTCGCAGCGTCGCGTCGCGCCACCAATCCGCCGCAGGATAGAACACATCGCGATTCTGGATGGCGGGGTTGCGCAGTTTATCCAGCGTGTTCTGCAGGCGGTGCGTTAGCTGAGGAAGCTGACGTTGCAGCATGTCCTCGAAAGGCGAGGTTGCACGCCGGTCGACCGCGCCGGTCGGCAGCAGCGTGGCACGCTCAGTGTTTGTGCGGGAGCTGTTGGCGATGCTTGCCGAGGTAATGGCATACAGCGATTGCAACAGATTCTTGATGTCGTGTGTCAGCCTGGCACCGGTCTCGTGAACAGCCTGCATGTAAGCGTTTTGCTTCATCACCTGTTCGCGCCGCTTGCCCTCGTAGAATTCGCCGATGACTTGCGCCAGCAGCCGTACATGAAGGAACAGCGCCGGCGAAAGATCAATCTCTGTAAAGAATATGATCTCCAGCCCGTGGTAGCGAAACGTTGCGGCATGGATCGATTCCGTGCCAAAACTGTACTCGCCGTCGTCGGTCTTCCATCGCGCGCCGACCGTCCACGGCAGGGTCGCCACTTCCGCCATCGCCGAAGCGAGAAACCTGGACGACGATATTTCACTCTCCGACAGCTCGGCAATTCTTCTCATCCACAGTTCGAACGGCATGCCGACCGTCATCAAGTAGCGTGAGAAATAAGTGCGTAAGCCGCCGAATCCACCGCGCGGGCCCCACAAAATCGACAGCAACAGCAGGGCACCGGCGAACGAAAGCACCGTGAGCAGCACCGCCGGGAAATATTGATTGCTCGTCACGCGCATGGAAGCGAGACTACCCAACACAATCACCACGACCAGCTGCAGCACAAACGTCGAATAGAAAAAGTCGAATACTTGTACGCTCGCCTCGTCCTCCGGCCGAAACGGCAGAAACACCATGGCAATCAGTACCAGCGGAATGACGACGGCCGCCAGCGGGCGTATTCCTTCGGGTAGTGTCGAAAGACCAAGCAGCGAAACAGGCACCGTCCACGCAAGCAAAATTGAAAACAGATAAAACACCGCCACAAGATAGAAGCGGCTACGACGCGCCGCCTGTAGCGTGAAGACTTTGCCGCCCATGATCGCAATCAAGATTGCGATCCATGCAACGAACATCCAACCCGCCAGGGTGTACATGATGACAGCGGTGATGCCCAATAGCAGTGCGACCGCGATGACATTTAATTCGCGCTCTGCGGATACGAAGGGTTGCCAAATCAGGAACAGCCCAAAGTGCACCAGCAGCCAAACGCGGGAGAACAGCCCGTCATTTACCTGAGACAGCAACGCCAGATGTAACGAGAGCAGCATGGCAATGATCAGCCAACGACGCTGGCTGATCAGCCAGTTCGATAGGCCTGCGGTGGTGGCGAGTGGGAAACTGCGCGGGGAACTACGCAAGGGGAGCCAGTTCGTTAAGGATTAATTACAGCATCGTCGAGATTGCGCTGTGCGCCAAGCCGTGCGGCCTCGGTTTAACCGAGCAACGGCTGACGCGATTGTGGCATGGCGCGCCGCCGGTTCGCGATATCGTCATGCCGACGAAAACAAAGACGTAATCCCACGCCAAGTTTGGCTCTCAGCGGCAAAGTGTCGAAAATCCGGACAGGCGTGTCACCAGTCGCGACAGATGCGCTAGAAAATCTTTGGAGAAACAGCGAAAATTTTCATTTTATTGTTTATAAACAAACGGTTATAAAGTTGGCACGCAGATTGCTTTAGCCAATTCGTACCCAAACCACATCGAGACAAACAAATGAATACCCTTTCAATCAGCCACTTGCACAACATCCGCTTCGATATTGCCGTCGCCGTACTCGCGGCTGGCATGGTCCTCGGCGTGGTCTCAAAGTTTCTTGTTTAGTCACACTAGCCGTTACGCACAATATATAAGGAGAACAATATGAAACATCAACAATCAGGTTTTACGCTGGTCGAAATTGCGATCGTACTCGTGATCATCGGCTTGCTGTTAGGCGGTGTACTGAAAGGCCAAGAGCTGATCAACAGCGCCAAGGCTAAGAGCTATGCGCAGGATTTCCGCACGATTCAGGCGGCGCTGTATGGCTTCCAAGATCGCTTCAAGGGTATTCCGGGTGATTTGGCTGGTGCAGCCACCAAGATCACCAGCGCTACGCTAGCAAGCACACCGGTTGCCTCGCCTGTTGGCAATGGCAATATTGGCGGCCTTTGGGATTCTGCGACGACAACTGATGAGTCGTGTCTGGCTTGGCAGCACATGCGTCTGGCGGGCTTTTTGGCCGGCAGCACGACGGTCAACTGCACCACCGGCGATGCTTACGTACAAATCAACGCCGACGGCGGCCGCATTGGCATCAGCAGCACGATGCAAATGACACTACCAACCGCGATGACGGGCTCGTACAACATCTGCTCGACAGGTGTATTGGGCAAGATCGCCAAGCAGCTAGACACGCAGCTCGACGACGGCAATACGGCGACAGGCTCGTTCCGGGTTGCCCTCATCACGGCACCGACCACCGCGCTGGCGACAGCGCTGGTGCTAGATGCAGATTCGTTCTTGGTCTGCTTGGCGTTCTAGTTTGGCCTCCCGCAGTAAAAAAGGCTCGCTTAGGCGGGCCTTTTTCATTTGTGCTGCGGCGGACGGTTTGGGCGCGCAACTCTATTGAAGGCGCGGCGCGCGCAGAACTTGCCCTTCGTCGCGCAACCTTGTACGGTCTTCATCTCCGCGCGCTAAGTTCTCCGGCGGTCAGTTCAGGATGCGAACGCCGCCCCTGTTGCAGCAATGGCGCAAGCCACGGTGGTCGACGCTGCTTTACACACTGCGTGCTTACCGCTCTAGGTCAAGATGCCCAGCAAAAAAGAGCCCGCTTTAGCGGGCGTTTTGCTTCCCAAACCTCTAATACTGGCGGGCATTTCCAAGACATTTACCTTCAAACCGCCCGCCCAGCATAGACTTTGGTCTCGGCGTTGACACTTAAACCAATAGCACCAGCGGCGAATAAGTAAGCAACTGCTAAACGGCCGTAACGAAATGAAGCGGCTCAACGGTCGCTTGCGCGACGAGCATGCGATCAAACAGATCAGAATAGACCGGCGGCAAGTTTCGAACCGCCGCAGCGTGCGTCAGCCGAATGGGACACCAGCCGGGTGAGCAATTAAAGTAAACCAGTTTGATCCATGATGTCGAGCAACGCGTCAGGCTCGGCGTCGAGCTTTACGAATGCGGATTTGATCGAAATTTCCCAGAGTGACGCCGCTGAGATATAGACCTCGTCGGCCGACCGGATAAGTTACCGCGCGGATGTCGCGTGGTTGCCATGTGGTTGCCACCGAGGCGCGGAAACGCCAATCGTCGGCGATCAACATTTTTCCCTTCAAGAGACCAAACGTCATTACGCGCTTGTTTGCCGCAAGCTGCGTTAGTCGCGCAACCGGCTTGCCGTTGCGCCCGATGATGACGTCCTTACCGTCTGCGGCTTGCTGGATCAGCTTCGATAGTTGTGCCTTCGCATCGCAAATGTTGACTGTTTCCATGCGGACTCTCTCCGCAAAATTGACCTGACCAAGTTTAGTCAGGCAAAGCGGATGTGTGAAGCGTGTTTGAGCCGCTGTTGAGCCAGCGGCGGTAGCAGCAGCGCCCTCGCTCCCCGCTCTCCTCACCCCCCTCTCGCCTATCCCTGTAGGACTTTCATCTCCGCCCGCGCCAAACTCTCCGGCGAGCCGTTCAAGATCAGTACATCGCCTGCCACTAGCCTAGCCGCGGGGTCGGGCTCCATCTGCCTGACACCG
>Ga0226658_10000836_pt1 | contig 15513 bp, 10 predicted proteins | sample OliLak19BULKMAT1_FD_169091 | JGI IMG/M metagenome (GOLD analysis project Ga0226658, IMG submission 169091) | Freshwater microbial mat bacterial communities from Lake Vanda, McMurdo Dry Valleys, Antarctica - Oligotrophic Lake LV.19.BULKMAT1 (v2)... | ecosystem: Environmental > Aquatic >... | reverse complement strand
AAACAATTCCGCCCTTTGCGGGAAACAATTCCGCCCTTTGCGGGAAACAATTCCGCCCTTTTCGGGAAACGATTCCGCCCTTTGCGGGAAACAATTCCGCCCTTTATGGGAAACAATTCCGAACAGAGTTCGGAGGTACAACACTCAACAAACAACGCTCTTGATAAATGAACATTAAAATACAAATACTCTTCTTTTTCGCCCTGCTGTCGGCGCTTTCACTCGCGGCGCAGGTGTCGCAAATCGGCATTCCGCGGGTGGAGCAAATGCCCGATCAGCCCGCGCCGTACAATGTGCGCGACTGGCGGGAAGTGGCGGTGCGCTACGATTCTTTCGTGTACGATGCAGGAAAAACGGGGCAGTACCTGCCGTTCGTTTACCTCAGCCCCAGCGGGTTGAACTACCCGGAGCGTCCGGTTTTTGGGTTGCATACCTACGTAGGCACCAATTCTCCGCTGGGCAACGAAGCCATCAATGTGCTGCCCTCGCTGGTGGGCGCAACGCTATGCGGGGCTGACAAAACCAACCAATACGGCCAGAACTGGGTGCTGATGAGCCAGGATTTTTTCAATAAAAACAACGGCGAACTCATTTACCTCAACAACCGAAACGGCAGCAGCGGCGGCGACTGGTGGTACGACCTGATGCCCAATATCTACTTTTATCAACTGTATGATCTCTACCCCAACATTGGCGGCGATGCGGCATTTCAGTTTACCTCCGTAGCAGATCGCTTTTTGGGCGCAGTGCGCGGAATGGGCGGCAACGACGTACCCTGGCAAAAAGCCTACATGAATTACCGCGCCTGGAATTTCAAAACCATGCAGCCCAATACGACCAGCGTGCCGGAACCCGAAGCTGCGGGGGCTTACGCCTGGGTGCTTTACAACGCTTACAAAACAACGGCCAACCCCGATTACCTCCAGGGCGCCGAGTGGAGTATGGAGTTTTTGAGCGCGTGGGAAACCAACCCTTCCTACGAATTGCAATTGCCGTATGGCATCTATACGGCAGCGCGCATGAACGCCGAAATCGGAACAGATTACGACCTCGAAAAAATGGTCAACTGGGCGTTTGACCGTGGGTTCCTGCGGGGCTGGGGGGCCATCGTTGGTACCTGGGGAGGATTCAACGTTTCGGGTTTGATCGGCGAAGCCAACGATAACGGCAACGATTACGCTTTTCAGATGAACGGCGTTCAACAAGCGGCCATGCTGGCGCCGATGGTGCGCTACGACAAACGCTTTGCCCGCGCCGTTGGCAAGTGGATCCTCAATTTGGCCAATGCCACGCGATTGTTTTACCCCGGCTATTTACCCGGCTCGCTGCAGGACGCCTCGGCCTGGTCCAATACCTACGACCCCGACCGCGTCATCGGCTACGAAGCGCTGCGGGAGAATTGGCAAAACCTGTCGCCATATTCCACCGGCGATGCGGTGCAGGGCGGCTGGGCAGGCACCAATCTGGCCTTGTACGGTACGTCTTCCATTGGCTACCTCGGCGCCATTTTGGAAAAAACCAACGTAGATAAAATCCTTAAAATAGATTTGCTGAAAACCGATTTTTATCAGGATGCGGCTTATCCGACATACCTGCTATACAACCCGTTTCCACAATCCAGAACCGTAGAACTCGCCGTAGGCAATGCGCCGGTGGATGTCTACGACGCCATTTCCGAAACCTTTCTATTGCAAAACGGAACAGGAACGGTGAGCGTCGTCATTCCGGCGAACGCAGCGATTTTGGTGACTTTGACGCCTGCGGGTGGTGCGATTTCCTACGACCGAAATAAAATGCTGGTGGATGGCGTGGCGGTAGATTACCGGCAAAGCGCTCAATCCTTTCAGTACGAACCGAGAATACAGGCATTGGCCACAGCCCAAACCGCTGTAGAATTCGGCGATTCCACGACGATTTATGGAAAAGCGTTCGATCAGGATTCAGACAACCTCACCTGGATCTGGAGCGCTACCGGGGGCACGATTTCCGGTAACGGCCCGGAAGTGCAATGGCTGGCAGGTGCCCTTGCGGGCGAATACGAAATTACGTTGATTGTCGCCGACGAAAGCGGCAATCGCGACACGGCAACCTTGCTGATGAATGCAGTCGCGGAAATCAACCTGGCACCGGTGGTTCCCGCCATTGAAAAAAGCACACCTTATGTCGCGCCAGGTAACCAGATCGGCCTCTTGAGTGCGGCGAGCGACCCCAACGGCGATCCGATTACCTTTGCCTGGACCGCCAACGGGGGAACCTTTTCCGGCAACGGAAATAGTGTGAACTGGACAGCCCCCGGAACAGCAGGCATCTACCAGATACAACTGACGGTTACCGATGACGGAGGGTTATCTTCCCAGGCGACGACGACAATTTTGGTCAAAAACTTCGACTTAACCCCCGGCAATCTCATTGCACATTACCCTTTTTCGGGCAACGCCAACGATGTAAGTGGCAACCAATTGCACGGGCAAACGAGCGGCGGTGCCCTGATTGGCCCTGATTTTTGGGGCCAGTCGGCTAGCGCCTGTCTCCTGGATGGGGTGAACGACAACGTCATCGTGCCGGTTGACCCGCTGCTGAACTTTCAGGATGGCATCACGGTCAGTTGCTGGCTGAAGGCGACTGCATTGCCCGACCACGAAATTTTCCCCATCTCGCACGGAAGCTGGCAAAACCGCTGGAAAATTTCCATCACCCCCGAACGCAAGGTTCGCTGGACGCTGAACAGCCTGACCACTATTGGCGATTTAGACAGCGAATTTAAGGTTGCCAAAGACAGCATTTATCACCTTGCCGCCACCTACGATGGCGCACACATGGCGCTTTACCTGAACGGCGAATTGCATACCTACCGAATGCTAACGGGCAAAATCCGCACAGCGGCACTTCCTTTGCTAATTGGGCAAATGTTGCCGGGCAATGCGGATTTTAACTTCAAAGGCACGATTGATGAAGTGAAAATCTTCGATTACGCACTGTCTCCTGATGCAGTAAACCTACTGTATGAAAGCATTCCGACGAGTATTGGCCAAGGGCCGGATCCTTCGCGGATGCTGCGCATTTACCCTAACCCGGTTCGGGAGACGCTTTATGTCCAAGTCCCGGAAAATACAGACAACCGCGCCTTCATGTCCATTTATGACCTGAACGGGCGATTGGTTGCCGAGCAAAAAGCGGGTTCGGATACGATGGTTGAATTGAATACAAAAGAGTTGAAACCTGGAATTTACCTCGTCATGTACCAATCGGGTTCCGTTTGTGCTACTACCCGGTTTGTGAAAATTTAAACCGAGTAATCACTTTTTTAAAAATCTAAATTCAACATAAAAATGAGAAAGAGTTTACAAACTATTTATCTGTTCGTTTGTGCTTTACTGCTGGCCGTCACAGGCGCGTATGCACAAACCCCGGTAGCCGACTACCCGTTTTCCGGCAATGCCAACGACGAATCGGCTAATGCCAATCACGCGGCCATCAACGGTGCCACGCCTACGCAGGATCGCTTCGGCAGAGCCAACAGCGCATTCGATTTTGACGGTGTTCAGGCTTTTTTGCTGGCACCCAATTCAAGCGTGCTCAACTCCAACTACACTACGGTTAGTCTTTGGGCAAAAGCGAATGAAATTCCGGCACAGTCCGAAGCTTACCTGCTGTCGTTTGGCGGCTGGCAGGAGCGCTGGAAAGTATCACTGCCCAACCACGGCAAACTCGTGTGGACGACCAACAACAGTTCCGGAATCTCCGACATGGACGCGGGTGGCGGCAATGAGCTTCCCGTAGGTGTCTGGAAACACTTGGTTTTCGTACACGATGGCACGAAAGACCGCATTTACATCAACGGCGTGCAGGTGGCGGAAAAAAACGTTTCCGGCACGATGAACGCGACCGTACGTCCGCTTGGCATTGGCTACAATGCCGTGGACGGCGGCAACTTTTTCAACGGCGCTTTAGACGAACTACAAGTTTACAACACCGCCTTAGACGGCACACAAATTGCAGCCCTCTACGCCGCGCAAAGTACAGCGCCCGTTGTAGGACAGAGCCTTGTGGCTTCCTATGCTTTCAACAACAATGCGCTGGATGGAACGGCTTTTCGCAACCACGGACAGGCAACGGATGTAAAAGCGGCCACTGATCGCTTTGGCTATGGCAACAGCGCCTATGCCTTCAACGGAACTTCTTCGGAAATTGAAGCGAGCAATTCTTCGCAACTCAATTCTCCGTATACCACCGTCAGCTTTTGGGTAAAACCCAATTCACTGCCCGCAACCAGCGAGGTTTTCCTGATTTCTTTCGGTGGCTGGCAGGAGCGATTCAAAGTTTCTGTGCCTTCGCATGGCAAACCGGTTTGGACAACCAACAACTCCTCCGGCATTTCCGATATGGACAGTGGTGACGGCAACGTACTCGAAGTGGGCGTTTGGAAACACGTGGTGTTCCTGCACAACGGGACGAACGACAAAATTTTCATGGATGGCGTGTTGGTAGCAAGCAAAGCCGTTTCCGGTACCCTGAACAGTACAGACAACCCGTTGGGCATTGGCTACAATGCGGTGGACGGCGGCAATTGGTTCGATGGCGTTTTGGACGAAGTGCAGATTTACAACTACGCCCTAAGCGACGCAGCCGTGGCCGATTTATACGATGATCAGGCTGCTTTCCCAGGCACAGCAACGGATTTGGTTGCCGATTACAAATTTGGCGGGAACACGGAAGATGCCACGCAATTTGGCAACCACGCTGCAAATGGCGGTGCGCTGCCAACGACAGACCGCTTCAACTACGCTTCGAATGCGTATGAGTTTACAGGAGTGGATTCGATGTTGGTTGCCAATTCGATCCAGTTGAATACGGATTACACCACCATCAGTTTTTGGATAAAAGTGGGCGAGTTACCCGCCACAAGTGAAGCTTATTTGCTTTCAAATGGCGGCTGGCAGGAACGCTGGAAAATTTCTTTGCCACCGCATGGCAAACCGGTGTTTACCACCAATTACGAAAACGGCATTTCTGACATGGACAGCGGCGGCGGTAACGAACTGCCGGTTGGCCAGTGGCGACATGTGGTGATGGTGCACGATGGTTTAAAAGACAAAATTTTTATCAACGGCAATTTAGCCAATCAGAAAGACGTCGTTGGCGCACTCAATTCAACCGATCATCCGCTTGGCATTGGCAACAACCCAATTGACGGTGGCAACTACTTCAATGGCAGCCTCGACGAGGTCCGCATTTACAACCGCGCCCTCAGCAATGCGGAAGTTACGGTACTTTATATTTCACAATCTACAGCGCCCAACTTCAATGCTGACCCGGTAGCGGACTACCCCTTCAGCGGCAATGCGAACGATGAAACGGTATACCACAACAACGCGCAGGCAAACGGTGCGCAATTGGGCGACGACCGCTTTGGCAAAGCCAACCACGCTTATGCTTTTGACGGCGTAAACGATGAAGTTACGGCTGCCAATTCGCCGCAATTGAATTCCGATTACACTTCCGTGAGTTTTTGGGTCAACGTGAACGAATTGCCAGCTACGAGCGAAGCGTTTTTGTTGTCCTTCGGTGGCTGGCAGGAACGATGGAAAATTTCACTGCCTGCGCATGGCAAGCTGGTTTGGACTACCAATAACTCCTCCGGCATTTCCGACATGGATGCAGGCGATGCTAATGTTTTACCCACAGGCGTATGGAAACACGTGGTAATGATCCACGACGGCACGAAAGACCTCATTTATTTCGACGGGGTGCAAGTCGCAGAGAAAAACGTTGCGGGTACGATGAACAGTACGACTTATGACCTCGGTATGGGCTACAACGTCGTGGATGGCGGCAATTTTTTCAACGGCTCTTTGGATGAAGTGCAGATTTACGACCGTGCCCTGAGTGCGGCTGAAGTCGCTGCGTTGTATGCCCTGCAATCGCAGGCGCCTGCGGTTACCGATTCCGAAGTCCCTTCTGCGCCGCTCAACCTCGCAGCAAGTGTCGTTTTCACCAGCGTGAGCCTGACTTGGTGGGCTTCTACCGACAACGTTGGCGTCATGGGTTACAACCTGTATCAGGATGGCGAAAAAATCCTGACCACAGCGAATACCTTTGCTGATCTGACCGGATTGGCACCACAAACAACATTCACTTTTGGCGTCAGCTCCGTAGATGCAGCAGGCAACGAATCGGTGATTTCTACGCTGAATGTCACGACCGGCGAAGAACAAACGCCCGACGTGACCCCGCCAAGCCAGCCCGGCAACTTAGTGGCTGCAACCGGCGCAACTTCGGTATTGCTGTCGTGGGATGCCTCGACGGACGACCGGGAGGTAGCCGGTTACGTAGTCCTGGTGGATGGGATCTTTTTTGACACGGTCGCCACAACTTCGGTTTTGGTAGGCGGATTGGATGCTGAAACGCTCTATTCCTTTGAAGTGTATGCTTTCGACAATGCCGGCAACAACTCGACGACTGCTGAACTTACGGTTTCCACCGATGAAGAAATTGTCACAGCCGAACCTGGTTTGGTCGCGCATTACCCGTTTGAGGGCAATGCCAACGACGTTACGCCCTACGCCAATCACGGCGTCATTGGCGGCAACCCGACTTTTGAAACGCCAAGCCATGCGAACGGCGGCTTGCTGAACATCAAATTTGACGGGGTAGGGGATTCGATTGTAGCGCCCAATGCGGTGCAACTGATTTCTGACTACACCACGGTGAGTTTCTGGATACGGGTGGATGGAACAAATATTGACGATGCAGAAGCGTATGTCCTCGATTTTGGCCACTGGAGCGAACGTTGGAAAATATCGCTGCCGCAGCACCATAAGATCGTTTGGACGACCAACGGCAACAACGTGCAGTTCCCGGTTTTCATTTCGGATATGGACAGCGGCGACGGCAATGAACTCGTTGAGAATTTCTGGTGGTATGTCACCATGGTACACGATGGCACGAATGACATTATTTATGTCAACGGCGAGCAGGCCAACATCAAACCTGTTCCGACCAAACTCAACACAACCGGCCTCACACTGGGCATGGGCAACAACCCGGTTGAAGGCGGACAGTATTTCATCGGTGCTTTAGACGAGTTGAAAATTTACAACAAGGCGTTGACCGCATCAGAAATTCAAAATCTCTACAATGCCGGTACAACGGGTACAAACAACCCAAGCGCCGATTTGCTCCGGATGATCCGGGAGGTTTACCCGAACCCGGTTACGGACAAACTCTGGGTGAAGCATGCGTTTCCTGGCAACCAGCCGTTGCTGCTCCGCGTATTCGATGTGCAGGGCCGGCAAATTGCTGACCAACGGTTTGGAAAAAATGAAATCCCTGTAGACCTGTTCTCCATCAATGTGGAAAACTACCCTCAGGGAACCTACTTCCTCAATTTCGTGCTGGGCGGGAAAAGTCTCGGCTCTGTGAAATTTGATAAGAAGTAAGGGTTTATGACGTAGTTTTTTGTGGTTGTGAAAGGATCCCTTTGCAAATTGGCAAATATTGCAAATTGGCGAAGGGCAAAAAGCAAGGGGCAAATTGCAAATTGGCAAATATTGCAAAATTTGCCCCTTGCCCTTTCACAACCCTACTCAATAGACTTGTTGCGACGGGATCATCGCGGGCGCAAAATGGCTCTTTTTCACCCACTCTTCGTCTTTTTTCGGTCACGTAGCTGGGCTATGTTCCCTCAAAAAGCCTTTGATTGGGTGACTGAGCGATTCCGAAGTGGGAATGCCCAGTGGGCATTCAAGTGAAGGAATGCGCCAGCAGTGTGTAGCAGCTCATTTTTCCCACCACGCTGCCCCATCGCAACAAGTCTAATAAATTTTCACCACATCCCGCTGGCACCTAACTAACATGGTAAACAGATTTATAGAAAACCCCATTTTAACCACGAAAGACATAAAACCCAGTTCGCCCGATCTGATCGTGGAATGCGTGCTGAATCCCGGGGTATTTGAGTTTGCCGGAAAAACCTGGCTCTTGCTGCGCGTAGCAGAAAGGCCGGTGCAGCAGGATGACCGGATTTCGTTCCCGGTGATGGAGGAGGATGGGCATTTAAAAATTCTGGAATTTGCAACCAACGACCCTGATTTGGATTTGTCGGATGCCCGGATGGTGCGCTACCGGGGCATTACGTACCTTTCTACGATCTCGCACCTCCGGCTGGTTTGCAGCGACGACGGCATCCGTTTTTACGAACCGGAAGATCTGCCAACCAAAATAGTCGGACAAAGCGCATTAGAAACCTTTGGAATCGAAGACTGCCGGGTTGTCAAGATTGCCGGGGAATATTACCTGACGTATACGCAAGTCTCCGAAAACGGGGTAGGCGTGGGGCTGATGCAGACCCGCGACTGGCGTACGATTGAACGAAAAGGCATGATTTTACCGCCACACAACAAAGACTGCGCTCTTTTTGAAGAAAAGATCGGCGGGAAGTACCACTGCCTGCACCGCCCTTCCGGGGTGGATCTTGGTGGTAATTTTATCTGGATCTCCTCCTCACCCGACCTGCTCAACTGGGGCGGGCACCAATGCATCCTGCGTACCCGACCGGGCATGTGGGACTGTGCGCGGGTAGGCGCCGGCGCAGCGCCCATTAAAACCGCAGAAGGCTGGCTGGAAATTTATCACGGCGCGGATTTCAACCACCGCTACTGCCTCGGGGCGGTTTTACTTGATCTGGACGACCCTTCCAAAGTGCTCGCCAGATCGCAGGCACCCCTTTTTGAACCGGAAACCGACTACGAAACGCGGGGCTTTTTTGGCAATGTGGTGTTTACCAACGGCCACTTAGTGAACGGCGATGAAATTACGATGTATTATGGCGCTTCCGACGAAGTGATTTGTGGCGCGAAATTTTCGATTGGAGACATTTTAAATGGATTGAAGTAATCTCGAAATGCTTACGTGTCGGACACCTTGGAGGTGTCCGACACGTAAGCATTTAATCCTGGGATTTCGAAAACGTTCGGAAGGAATACGTGTCGGACACCTTCGAGGGTGTCCGAAACGTATTCCTTCCGAACGTTTCCCGGATTCCCGCCAACCACCAACGATGAGCAGTAAACCTACCAGCGAAATTAGTTTTTTTCAATCACACCCGCTCAGCATGCGGGTGTTGTTACTGACCAACCTCATTTACGGACTCGTGATGCCCATCATTGAGCTGTTCGTCGGGGCATACATCATGCGAAATTCCTCCGATATTAGCTTGGTGGTGATTTTCCAGTTGGCCGTTTACACGGGCATTCCAACCACCTTCCTGATCAATGGCTATCTGCTGAGGCGGGTTCCTATTTCAAGGCTCTATTCCTTAGGCATGCTGCTCAGCGGCGTATCCATGACGGCCATGATGATGCTGAACGAACTCAACACAGCGGGCGTGTTTTTTGCAGGCCTGATCATGGGCTTGTCCTACGGCTTTTTCTGGGCCAACCGCGATTTTTTGGCGTTGAATACCACGAACGATGGCAACCGAAATTACTACTACGGCATCGAAACCTTTTTTTATACCATGACGGGCATCCTTGTGCCATTTTGTGCAGGAGCATTCATTGCCGCCACGCAAAAAAACGGCTGGTTTTCGGGCAATGTGAACTTTGCGTATTACATCCTAACCGGCTGCGTGTTTGCCCTGACCATTGTGGCTTCCGTGCTGGTACACCGCGGCGGTTTTCAAAATCCCAAAAATGCGCCTTTTCTATTTTTTAATTTCGACCGGCTTTGGAATAAAATGCTGGGACTTGCGGCGCTCAAAGGCGTGGCTCAGGGGTATATCGTGACTGCGCCAACCATGTTGATTTTGACCCTTGTAGGTAAAGAGGGATCCCTGGGACTGATTCAATCCATCGGCGCCCTGCTTTCGGCAATCCTGCTGTATATTTTGGGTCGGGTGACCGGGCCAAAACACCGTTTGTTGATTTACGGCATCGGGTGTTCGTTGTTTGTCCTCGGCGCTTTGTTCAATGCTGGAATGTATTCAGCTTTGGGGGTGATCTTGTTCATGACGTGCCTGCTTTTTGCCCGCCCGCTGCTCGATATTGCGTATTTTCCCGTTCAACTGAAAGTGATTGATGTGATGGCTGAAATTGAAAAACGCAATGAATTTGCCTATATTTTCAACCATGAATTGGGTTTGTATGTCGGGCGGTTGTTCGGCTGCGGGTTGTTTATTGCCTTGGCGTGGTACGTGAGTGAATATGCGGCTTTGCGGTTTGCGCTGTTGGTGATTGCGGTGGTGCATTTGATGGGTTGGTTTGTGATGCGCAATATTTTGAATGACCCTACGATGAAACAAGGGACAGTTGAGAATCCTGGCTGAATTAATTATCCAAAAACATACAAAAATGAATAATTACAAAATACTCCTCCCGCTCCTGTTCCTGATTGGCGCAGGATGCCAATCCGTTCAGCCGTTCGAGCCGCAGGCATCTGCTGTTGCACAATTTGTCGTGCCGCGCATCGAAGCCATGCCGAGACAGCCCAAGCCCTACGTTTTGAAAGACTGGAAGCGGACGGCGCTGGAGTTTGACGCCTACGTATTCGACCACACGGCTAAAGGCGATTTTTTGCCCTTTGTCTGGATGGACAACCAAAACCGGAATTTCAACGAACCGACGTTCGGCATCTACACCGCCATCGGCGATGTGCGCCAGGGCCCCGCAATGAACAACGGCGAAAACCACGAAGCGCTTGGCGCATTGGGCGCAATTCTTGGTGCAACGCTGGTGGGGATTGACAAAAGCAAACAGGACGGCTACAACTACGTCCGCATGGCGCGCAATTATTTCAACAAAGACAACGGCTGGAACATCATCCAGAACTTTACCAACAAGGGGGCGCATATCGGCGGCGGCTACGGCAACGACTACTGGTACGATGTGTACAATAACGTCCTGTTTTATGCCGTCGGCAATTATTACCCCAAAGAAGAAGGGTACAACGAGATCATGCGCACGGTAGCCGAGCAGTTTTACAAATCGGATCAGGTGTTGGGCAAAAACTACAGCTACTCGTTTTTTGATTTTAAAACTATGACGCCCGCAAAGAACCATATTCCTGCCCAGGAAGACGTGGCGGCGGGTTATGCGTTCATCCTGTATGCGGCCTACCAGAAATTCGGCGATGAAAAATACCTGCGCGCCGCCCGCAACGCACTCGATGTGCTGGCTTCGCAAAAAGAAAACCGCTCTTATGAAATTCTGATGGCTTTTGCGCCTTATATGGCGGCCCGGCTGAACGCTGAAACCGGCACTAACTACGATGTGCAGCAATTCATGAACTGGACTTTCGACGGAGACGCCGTGGGCCGCGAAGGCTGGGGGGTGATTGTGGACAAATGGGGCGGCTATGACGTCAGCGGGATGTCCGGCAGCACAGTCCACAACGGCGGCTACGGCTTTTGTATGAATACATTCGACCTGGCCTGGCCCCTCACAGCTATGTTGCGCTACGACCAGCGTTACGCCCGCGCTGTGGGTCGCTGGGCGCTGAACGCCGCCAATACGGCGCGCCTGTTTTATCCTTACGACATCCCGGATGCCCTGCAAGCGTTGCCCAATCGCAAAGCCCTCACCAAAAATGTGATCGCTTACGAAGGGCTGATCAAAGAGTCTATTTATGATGAACACAAGGGCATCACGCCATTTGCACAGGGCGATGGTCCGCTCTGGGCGCCGGGCATGCCCCCTGAAACCATGTTTTCAGTTTACGGCAGTGGGCATGTGGGCATTTTCGGTGCCACAATCCAACCCACGGATGTGCCGCAAATCCTGCAAGTAGACTGTCGGGCTACCGATATGTTCCGCAAGTACGAAGCATATCCAACCTACCTGCTTTACAACCCCTATACCGAATCCAAAATGGTGAACATCGAAGTGGGCAGCAAAAAGGTAGATGTTTACGATGCCGTGAACCGGAAGGTCTTGCACCATGCGGTTAAAGGGAAAGTTGCGGTTAATCTGGCGGCAGATGCGGCGCGGTTGCTCGTGTTCGTTCCCGCAGGTAGTAAATACACCGAAAAGGATGGCCGTTTACTGGCGGATAAAGTGCCGGTGGATTTTCGGTATGGGGTGAAGAATTAATGGGTAGGGCATGTTTACGGAATACGAATACGTGTCGGACACCTCCAAAGGTGTCCGACACGTATTCGTATTCCGTAAACATGCCAACAGGGGATACAAAATCCCCTTTACCCCATGCATCCCCGTAGGGTTGTTTTGTGTCCTTATCAGGTTAAAGTTCTTTAAACCCGATTGGCGTTGTTCCTGTCGCCGTTTAACGACATGACCGGTAAAACGTTCACCATTGGCCATCATGCTGCTGGTGGGTTCGGTCGTGGTGGTGCGGCAAACGAACCTCATACGCAATTCCAAACTCAACGAGGCCGGGAAACAAATCGTCTCCATCCGCTACGGCGGTTTTTCCGGCCCTGCAACGGACATTAAATACGGCACTTTTAAAAACTTAGTGCTGCAAGACCCGGAAATCAAGGCAGTGACGTTGGCCAATCACTTGCCGCGGCTTGACTTTTTCGGCCCCATCAGCATGGAGATGCAATTTTCCGGACTTCGGTGCCGACAAACACGAGTGGTTTCAGTTGAACGGCGATTTGGATTTTTTGAAAACGTTCAATATGCAGATCATTGAAGGCCGTGATTTTGACGCGACGCACAAAGCGGATTCCAATGCTGTACTGTTGAATATGGCAGCCGTGAAAGCCTTGAATACAACGCCTGCCGATGTGGTGGGCAAAACGATCATCCGCCCGGTTCATTCGCTGGGGTTTGGGCCACCCGATTCTACGCAGGCTCCCATACACGGCTTGGTTATCGGCGTGATTGAGTATTTCCCCTACCGCTCTATGCACCACAAAATTGAACCGTTGGCGATTTCGCCGATGCCCCATACCATTGACCGGATCATTCACGTGTGCCTGCCTGCGACGGAAATGGGTGAAAAAATTGCAGACCTGGAACGGAAATGGAAGCAGGTTTTTCCCGATTTCGGGTTCGATTATTGGTTTGTAGATGAAGAATTTGGGCGGATGTACGAAAACGAAACGCAAATCGCGAAGCTGACCAAACAGTTTTCCGGCTTGGCCATGCTGATCACCTGCGTGGGGCTATATGGCTTAGCGGCTTTCGTGTCAAAACAGCGCATCAAAGAAATCGGCATCCGCAAAACTTTGGGTGCCAGCAACGGGCGGATTTTATAGCTTTTGCTTTCAGTTTTCGGCAAAATCCTGCTCATTTCCTGCATCATCGGCATCCCGGTCGCCATTTATTTGTCCGGGCGGTGGTTGCAGAGTTTTGAATACCGAACCGATTTATCCGTTTGTGTTTTTGCGGGTGCTGTGGCAGCTATTGCGGTGATTACGATGCTGTCTGTGGGGTATGAATCGCTGCGGGCTTCGATGGCCAATCCGGTTAAGGCGCTGCATAGCGAATGATTAACTAATTCGATCATTATAGCCATTTCACTATGAATCGCATCAATTTTCTAAAGTCACTCAGTTTTGTCGGGCTGACCACCGCTGGCATTCCTTATTTCAGCCGCGTGAATGCCCAAACGCTTGGCGATCCCGATCCGCAACTCGACAAAGACCTGGTATCCACCTTTGTTGGCTCAGCACACCGGGATATGGACAAGGTCAAAGCCTTGCTGGCAGAAACCCCCAACCTGCTCAATGCTGCCCACGACTGGAAGTTCGGAGATTTTGAAACGGCGCTGGGCGCAGCCAGCCATGTTGGGAACAAAGAACTGGCCCAATTCCTGCTCAACAAAGGTGCGCAAGCCAATATCTTCACTGCTTGCCTTTTGGGCAAAATGAGCATCGTAAAACCCATGCTGGAGGCGTTCCCCCTCCGTGCTGCATGCAAAAGAGCCACATGGGTACACGTTGCTGCACCACGCGGAAAGGGGTGAGGAAGAAGCGCTGGAAGTGAAGGAATATTTGATGTCGCTGGGGTTGAAGGAGACGAGGATTTTGTTGTATTGATTCTACTCCCCAATAATCTCCGCTTCCTGCAAAATAAAATTCAGCTTGTACGGGTCGCTTTCATTGAGTTTCAGCTTGCCCCTTACGGTGATGATCTGGTCGTTGAGCAGGCGGCGCGGTTTATTGGCCAACTCAACTTCTGCAATGGTTTCTGGCCCCGAAGCTGCGCAAAAAAAGCAGGCCTTGGACGGGAAGCGCGATAAAATCACATTCAGGCGGATGTAGGCATCCAAAATGATCACGTGGCCGCGCAGGGTGATGACCTGCCCTTCCATGGCCTTCATGCCTTTGTCAAATTTGGGTTGCTGCCAGGAAATGCCCTGCTCCTCCAGGAAGACCTCTTCAAAAGGCACGCCCTCGAATAAATTCCAGCCCTGCATGCCGCCCATGCCGCGTTGCGCGCTCAGCGTTCCAGAAAACAAGGGGAGGAGGGCTGCGATCAAAATTCCGTATTTCATAGCGTTATCTTTGTTTTGCATAAGAAACGCTCAAAGATGAAAAAAAGCTTAGAAAACATCAACTATAAAGACAGATACTACTTCAGCTTGTCCAGCACGATCTCCCATAGTTTTTCATAGGGAATAATTTCCATTTCGTTCAGTGCCCCGTGGTAGTAAAAAGGGTGTTCGGAGAGGTGCTCCAGCAGTTTGTCCACCCCGCTGAGCTCGTCGGGGTGGTAGCGGGCTTTGCTCAGGCGCTGTAAGAGGCGAACAAATTGACGGGGGCGTTCAAATTCTTCTTTGTCTAGGTTGCGACTGGTGAAATTTTTTAGGTGTTCTATTTTTTCGGTAGCCTGTTGGAAATTGCGCCGTTGCAGCAAAAAGAGTGCTTGTAAAATCATCACCAGCAGTTGGAACATTTTTTGTTCGCGGGGGTAGGAGGGGGGCGTATCTAAAAAACGGGACAACCTCGACGACTTTCGGAGTTGCTTCATTACGAAGTTGGGGTCTATATCCCGGCTCTCAATTAAATAAAGAAGGTAAGCCTCGTATATGGCCCATTTTTCGCGGATAACGCCATCTAATTTTCTGAAATCGGACGTATTGCCGGCCTGGTTGAAGATCGCCTGCGCCTGGATATAGTTTTCTGTGTGGATGGCCAGCAGGAGGTAATATTCCATAAACAGAAACCAAACTTCACTGCCTTCCGAAAAATCGTGCAGGCACTTTTCGGCGCATTCCCCGCCGCGCTTGTAATCCTTGAGGTGGAGATAGGCCGCCATCTTTTTGGTGTTAAAAAGGATGCGTTTTTCCTCCTGGTAAAAAAGGGGATTTTGTTCGATGTACTGTTCCGCCTGCGCACAAACCTCGAACATCGCGCTGTACTCTTTAGCCATTTCATAGCGCATCACCCAAACGATGTACATGTGGTAGTTCACCACCGGGGATTGGTGCATTTCAGACAGTTGAATCAGCTCGTTACAATAGGCATCTAAGCGACTTTTGAACTCGTACGATCGCACGCTGGGCCGGTAATGGTGTATGAGAACGCGCTGGTACAACTCTCCCGAA
>Ga0226658_10000832_pt1 | contig 15554 bp, 16 predicted proteins | sample OliLak19BULKMAT1_FD_169091 | JGI IMG/M metagenome (GOLD analysis project Ga0226658, IMG submission 169091) | Freshwater microbial mat bacterial communities from Lake Vanda, McMurdo Dry Valleys, Antarctica - Oligotrophic Lake LV.19.BULKMAT1 (v2)... | ecosystem: Environmental > Aquatic >... | reverse complement strand
CCCCTGCTTGAGGGGTGCGGGGGCGGTAATGCTTTGCGCATAGCTAGTGTTGGTCGAGATTGGAACCCTCTGCTTGAGGGGTGCGGGGGCGGGCCGCGCGGTAATTCGAAACATCCCCCGATTTTGCCCGCATGGAATTTGCGGTTATGATGGCACGCGCCGCCATTCGGGAGAGTCTCAATTCCCGCCTGCTGGCCATGAAGATCACGCACACGAGCGCCACAGGCGCCGCACGCACCACCGGCAACCAAAGCAATTACAAATGACAAGCCCCACGCACGAAGTTCGATTCGCCGATTGGGACTCCGAACACGGGGTCCTGTCGAAAATTCGTTTTGAAGTGTTCGTCCTCGAACAGGGGGTGCCACCGGAGGTGGAGCTCGATGCGTTGGACGCCGATTCGGCACATGTCCTGCACGTCATCGTAACCAGCGCTGAACGCGAGGTGATCGGCACCGCCCGCATGCTGTTGGAGCCGTTGCTTCCCCGCATCGGCCGGATGGCCGTAATGAAGGCCTGGCGGGGCAGGGGCATCGGTCAAGAGATTCTCGAATTTCTGTGTGCTGAAGCCAAGCGCCGCGGCTACACCGCCGTATGTTTGAACTCGCAGACTCACGCGACACCGTTTTACTACAAGCAGGGCTTTCTCTCAGTAGGCGCGGAATTTGTCGAAGCGGGCATCCCACATCTTGAGATGCGGCGCAGCCTTTAGGGCGGGTCGGGCAGTTGGTAGGGAAGCGCCAACACTTCTAGTTGAGCGTCCGACGAGAAACTCTGGTCGACAAATAAGCTGTTGTTTCTGATGGCCTCAAGTTGGGCGACAACCAGTGCCTCGACGGTGTTGGCATCTGCGCGTGCCGAGATCGCGAGCGTGCCGGCCGCCTGCTCCGGAAACAACGGCGAGAAGATCGGTGTGCCCGGCGAAAGCGTCGCTTCAGACGCGATCCGGACACGCACCATGCGACGTTTCAGAATGCCCCGGTACTGTGTTCTGGCCACAATCTCTTGGCCGGGATAGCAGCCCTTCTTGAAACTCACGCCTCCGGCAAGCTCGAAGTTTGCCATTTGCGGCACGTACGCGTCTTGTGTTTCAGCCAGCACTTCGATGACGCCGTCCCGGATCGTCGCCAGATCCCACGCATTGGCGCTCAATCTAGAACGCTGCGCCAGCAACTCGCCCCACAACCGTTCGGCGTCTAAAAGGTTGACGACGACGATGGTGCGCGCCGGGGAGAGCCGCACGACCGTGCCTGTGGCGGTCGTGAGCGCGGTGCCGGGCGCTGGTGAGGGGGAGTCCGGAAGAATGTCGGTCAGTTCCGTCGATGAGCCGCCAATCAATCCCCAGCGAACGGTGAGCGTGCTGGCGTCCTCAATGGCGACTTTGGAGCGTAAGACGAACATGCCGAGCCGCTTCTGGATTCCCGCTTGCAGCGGCCGTGGCAGCATCAGGTAATAGGCATCGCTGGTGCGCCATAGTGTGAACACCGCGAGCAACCGACCCTTGGGCGAACACCAACCGTTGAGCTGCGCGGCGCCGACGTCGAGCGCCAACACGTCGTTGGTCAGCTGGGCCTGCAAGAAGCCGCCCGCATCCTCACCCGACACGCGGATCAAACCGTAGTGTGACAGGTCACAGATACCGCGCGATCCGATCAACCAGTGGTCAGACGTGTCGGATGCATAGCCCGTCACGCGACCTGCGTCGAATTGGGCACCCATCTTCAACAAACTGTTGGTCCAGCTTTCGCTCATGGCAAAATGATCCTTGTTATATTCACACCAATTTTACAGCCTTGAACTAACGCCTCCCATGGATCGCGTCGCGCAATGAATCCCGATCAAGTGATGGATGAAAGATGGATTGAGGTCAAGCCATCGAATGTCAATCTGGCGCTCACGCTGGTCGCAACGTTGTTTGCCGCTGGTGTGACACTCGTTGTTGAAATGCCGGATTGGGTGCGTGCCGTGTTGCTCACCCTGCTTTTCGTGGCGACAATCGCAGATGTGTATCTGGTCCGACATCTGTCGGCCGGCGCCGTGTCGGCGTTTTATTTGTTCGAGTTAGATACGCCCGATGGTGCCGACAGCGTGCGGCCGGTCTTGAGTGGCGGCGAGTCTTCCCCTCTCGGACATGGTGTCCAGCGGGCCGCAGCGCGACAACTCGGAATCAGGTTGCGCTATCGTCATCCCGCCAAGCGAGGCGGTGGGGTCGAGGCGGAGGGAGTGGTGGGGTCACGCGCCTATATTTCCACCTATTTCACGAGTATTCCGTACCGGCTGCCGAGTGATCCCGGCTGGCGGCGATGGTTTCCACGAGTGGTCTCGCTGTGGGCAGATGGCATTGATCGGGAGGCGTTCCGCCGGGTTCGTGTTCAACTCAAGTGGCTGTAACGCCTGATCGGCTCGGCATCGATTGCGGACCAACATCCACTCTGCGCTCTGTATAATCTGCGAAGAGTGACCTAGGGAGGGTCTGATCAAGTTCATTCAATTCATCTTGCAGCGATATTGGAGCATCTGCGTCGTTATGCTCCTTGTGCGGTAGCCCCGCAACGCAGCTTCGTCGCATGCCTAGCAGCTACCCCAATCTCACCACAACCTGAACCAAAGCAACTTAATCAGACCCTCCCTAGGTCAGGCGCTCCCCTCCCGTCTGCCATCTCCTCATCGTGTATCCATGAATTCGAAGCCTGCCGCCGCCCACCTCAACGCAGCGGCGCCGATCGCGCTAAGGGGGGCATCGGCGCTTTCGCCGTTCCGCGTTCAGAAACTGCTTGATGTCATGCGTGCCGCTGGCCTCAACGTCAGCGGCGTCACTGCCGAGTTCGTCCATTTTGTCTCGACGGTCCGTCCGCTGGACGACCAACAAAAGGCGATCTTGGAGCGTCTCTTGACCTACGGCGAGGGGCAAAACACGCCCTTTGAGCCGGCCGTCATCGTGATTCCCCGCAGCGGAACTGTTTCACCATGGTCGTCTAAGGCGACCAACATCGCCCAAAACTGCGGCTTGGAGGCCGTTTCGAGAATCGAGCGGGGAACCGCTTATGCGATTGACGGATTCCCCAGCCTTTCCGCTGCGCAACAGAACCTTGTGCACACCTGCCTGCACGACCCGATGACCGAAGAAGTGCGTGCGCCAGGGTTCGACAGCCGCACCCTGTTTGATACCCAAGCACCCGCACTACTGGAGAGTGTGGACGTACTGGAGCGCGGCAAGTCCGGACTCGACGCTGCCAACGCGCAATTGGGTTTGGCGCTGTCCACAGATGAAGTCGACTATCTTTATGACTATTACATCAAGATAGCGCGGAATCCAACCGACGTTGAGCTGATGATGTTCGCGCAGGCGAATTCCGAGCACTGCCGGCACAAGATCTTCAACGCCAGCTGGACGATTGACGGCGTTGCCAAGGACATGACGTTGTTTGGCATGATCCGCAACACCCATCGTGTATCGCCCAACGGTACGATTGTCGCCTACTCCGACAACTCGGCGGTCATGGCCGGCGCACAGATAGATCGCTTTTATCCGGCGGCGGATCGGCAGTACCAGTTTTGCTCCCAAGAAACGCATGTGCTGATGAAGGTTGAGACGCACAACCACCCCACCGCGATTGCGCCGTGGCCTGGTGCGGCAACCGGTGCGGGTGGCGAAATCCGAGATGAAGGGGCGACCGGAATCGGTGCCAAGCCAAAAGCCGGGCTGACCGGTTTTTCCGTCTCGAACTTGAATATTCCTGGCTACACCCATGCATGGGAAACGCCTTATGGCAAGCCGGGGCGTGTGGCGTCGCCACTTGACATCATGATCGAGGGGCCGATCGGCGGTGCTGCATTCAACAACGAGTTCGGGCGCATCAATTTGTGCGGTTACTTCCGTACCTTTGAGCTGGCGGTTGACGGCGTGGTGCGGGGCTATCACAAGCCGATCATGATTGCCGGCGGCTACGGCAATATTGCGGCCGAGCACACGCACAAGAAACCACTTGCCGCCGGATCGCTGTTCATCCAACTGGGTGGCCCGGGAATGCGGATCGGCCTCGGTGGCGGCGCGGCATCGTCGGTGTCGGCGGGGACCAACACGGAAACGCTCGATTTTGATTCAGTTCAACGCGCTAATGCGGAGATGCAGAGGAGATGCCAAGAGGTGATTGACGCCTGCTGGCAGCGCGGGCACGACAACCCGATTTTGTCGATACATGATGTGGGTGCGGGCGGCATCTCGAATGCGCTGCCGGAATTGGCACATACGGGGGGGGTAGGCGCAAAATTCGAACTCCGCGACGTGCCCATATTGGAGCCGGGCATGAGTCCGCGCGAGATTTGGTCAAATGAATCACAAGAACGCTACGTGCTTGCGATTGCGCCGGAGTCGCTCGGGGTCTTCGCCACGTTTTGCGCGCGCGAACGCTGTCCGTTCGCGGTGGTGGGTACGGCGACAGAAGACAACTTATTGTTGGTCAACGATAGCTTGTTTGGCAACGCGCCAGTGGCAATGGATATGGATGTGTTGCTTGGCAAGCCGCCAAAAATGCTGCGCAAGGCCGCGACAGTCAAGCGTGTCGAAGAGCCTTTTTTGCTCGATGACATTGCATTGGAAGAAGCGTTGTATCGCGTCATTCAGTTGCCGAGTGTCGCCGACAAGTCGTTCTTGATTACCATCGGTGATCGTTCGGTCGGCGGGCTGACGGCGCGCGACCAGTTTGTTGGCCCTTGGCAGGTGCCGGTCGCCGACTGTGCGGTCACCCTGATGGGCTTCAATACGCTGCAAGGTGAGGCGATGGCCATGGGTGAGCGCGCGCCGATTGCAGCGTTGAATGCGCCGGCATCGGGAAGAATGGCGGTCGGCGAGGCAATCACCAATTTGGTCGCTGCGGATGTTGGCGAAATTGGTGATATCAAACTCTCGGCAAACTGGATGGCTGCGGCCGGTCATCCGGGTGAAGACGCGAATCTGTTTGCCACGGTGGAAGCCGTCGGCATGGATCTGTGCCCCGAGCTCGGCATCGGCATTCCGGTTGGCAAGGATTCGTTGTCGATGCAGACTGGATGGCAGGACGGCGATACAAAAAAACAGGTCGTCTCCCCGGTCTCACTCGTTGTTACGGCGTTCGCAGTGGTGGGCGACGCGAGTCGCACTCTGACGCCGCTGCTTGCAGACGAGCCTGATACCGAGCTTTTGCTGATCGATCTTGGGTGTGGCCGCAACCGCATGGGCGGCTCGGCGCTGGCGCAGGTTTACTCGGCGACCGGGGGTGTCGCGCCGGACCTCGATGACGCGGATGTACTAAAGCGTTTCTTCAGTGTCGTACGGGCCCTCGCACGAGCGGGTCATCTACTCGCCTATCACGACCGCTCCGATGGGGGGCTGGTCGGATGCGTGGCGGAGATGGCGTTTGCCTCTCACCGCGGCGTGACTTTGTATCTGGACGAACTCACTTTCGGTGAGCGCGAGACCGACGTCGACGACTACGACGCCACCAAGTCGTCGGAAAAACTCGGGCTCAATGCGAGCGTGCTGGGCGCTTTATTCAACGAAGAACTGGGTGCGGTTGTGCAGATCCGACGTGCAGAGCGCGAGGCTGTGATGAACGCCATCCGTGCTGCCGGTCTTGGCGCGATCGCGCACGTCATCGGTCATCCAAATCAGACTGATGAATTGCGTCTGGTGAGGGCGGCCCGGCCGCTGTTGGTCGCGGCGCGTTGCGATTTGCAGCGCGCATGGAGCAAGACCAGTTATCTGATTCAATCTCTGCGCGACAATCCGCAAACAAGCGCGGAGGAATATAGCCGCGTCGGGGAGTCAACGGATACCGGGCTGTTCGGGCGATTGACCTTTGACGAAAATGTCGACATCAGCGCACCGTATGTCGCAAACAACGCGAAGCCGAGAATCGCGATATTGCGCGAGCAAGGCGTCAACGGTCAAGTGGAAATGGCGCATGCCTTCACCAAGGCGGGCTTTGCAGCGGTTGACGTTCACATGAGCGACATTATTGAGGGGCGCGTCTCACTGTCGACGTTTCAGGGGCTCGCGGCTTGTGGCGGATTTTCCTATGGCGACGTGCTTGGCGCTGGCGAGGGTTGGGCAAAGTCGATTCTGTTCAACGGCCGCGCGCGGGATGAGTTTGTGGCGTTCTTTGAACGCGCCGACGCGTTTGCGTTGGGCGTGTGCAACGGCTGCCAGATGATGTCTAATCTGTCGCAGATCATTCCGGGTGCCGAACACTGGCCAAAGTTCAAACGCAATCGTAGCGAGCAATACGAGGCTCGAACGGTAATGCTCGAGATACGGGAATCACCGTCGATTTTCTTCGCGGGGATGGCCGGCTCGTCGATTCCGATACCAACCGCACACGGCGAAGGTCGCGTCGTGTTTCGTGACCAGGCCCAAAAGGATGCTGCGCGCTGGTTGTGTGCCGCACGCTTCGTCGACTCTGCGGGTTCTGCGACAGACCACTTCCCGGCCAATCCGAACGGCTCCGAACAAGGTATGACCGCCTTCACCACGCCGGATGGCAGATTCACAATCATGATGCCGCACCCGGAACGCGCAGCCTTGACGGCTAATTTTTCGTGGCGACCCAACACGTGGCAAGCACGTGATGCCGAGGGAAGACCAGCCGCGAGCGCGTGGATGCGGATGTTTCGCAATGCGCGAGTCTGGACGGGCTAGTTTTCGAATCTGGCGCCGTAGGCGTTTGCATACTGGTCTTCGCCGTACTCAAAGTGAGCATCCGGGGATTCGCCGAGGTAAGTTGTTTCCACGGTCACCTTGACGTATCGATCCAGCTTTTGCCAAATCGCGTAAGTTAACGCGTGTGCGATATCGGCCGGACGCTCGTGGAGTCTGAGTTCATGTTCGGCAATCAGCGTCAATATCAAGGCTTCGCCCGATACGCCCCCAACGGCCAGGCTTTCGACTTCCTCCGGCTTGGACCACACTTCGGTGAAAGCCGCTACCACCTGCGGGACTTCGCGTGGCAACAGGCGCGAGACTGACGCCTCAAGCCGGTAGTGGTTAGCGGCTTTGGCGAACTGGACGCGAATGGGTGCAAGCGGCTGGGACATGGACGTAAGTTACTTGATGATGTTTGCGGGCGCAATACTATGCAAGCGCAAGGATTTGCATTAGATTGGTAACCCGCCGTCGATCAACGCCGCGGTTGTTCTATCGATTCCGTCGTGTTGGAACTAATGCGCGAAAAAAAGGCAGCCTAGGCTGCCTTTTGTCTGCGGCGATCAAGTCGCTGCGGTACTCCGGGGCTACTTGTCTTCAATCTTTGCCTTCGAACGCAAGTCTTGAACCAAACGGGAAATGGTTTCCTGCTGGGCGCGTTGCCGCAAATTTTCTTTAAGGTCTTCAAATTTCGGTGGCTTCATGTCGCGCGAGTCGTCGAGGCGAATGACGTGCCAGCCAAACTGCGTCTTGATGGCGTTTGGCGTGGTTTGTCCTTTTTGCAGAACACGCAACGCATTGCCGAATTCCGGTACATAACGGCCGGCAGGGCCCCAGTCGAGATCGCCACCATTGTCCTTTGATCCGGTGTCCTTGGACTTATCTTTGGCCAACTTTTCGAATGACTCGCCGCGACCGAGCTGCGCGATGATCGCCTTTGCTTCTTCTTCGGTGTCGACCAGCACGTGGCGCGCCTTGTATTCCTTGTCGCCCATCTGCGATATAAACGCATCGTACATCGTCTTCAACTGTGCGTCGGTGATCGGGTTGGCTTTCGACTGGTCTTCGAAGTAGGCACGGATCATGACGGTCTGTGCAGCAATGCGCATTTGCGCAGCAACGCTCGGATCCTTGTCCAGACCGCGCTTCGCTGCGGCCTGTGCCAACACCTCACGGTTGACGAGTTCGTCGCGGATGGCGGCAGCCATTTCCGGTGAAGAAGCCTGGCCGGCGGCTTCGCGCTCGCGGTTCATGGCGTCGAAGAATGCTTGTGGAATGATCACGCCATTGACGCTGATGCGGCCTTCGGCCTTCGGTGCCGCCGCTGCTTTGGTGGGCGCCTTTTCGGCTTTGGACTGGGCCAGCGCGTTGGTTGCCAAGACGGGCATGGAGACGGCGACAGCCACGGCGATAGCGAGGGTTTTTCTGGTCAGTTGCATTGCTTCTTCCTTCTGGTAAGTGATACAAAAAAGTTAATCAAGTTGCACGCGCGTCGATTTTCAGAGCGTGAATACGCGATTTCATCAAATCGTCCAGCAGTTGATAAATCATCCGGTGCCGCGCCACCAGATTCATTCCGACAAATTGTTCTGACACGATGCGGATTTCGAAATGCGAGCCGTCGCCGTTGCCGGTCTTGGCGAAATGTTCGCTGGCGCCTCGATGACCCGCGTGCGCCGCCGAATCGTCGATGACGCGCAGATCGCTCGGCTGCAATGCCGTTAGTCTCGCCACGATCTCATCTTTAACCGATAGGTTCATCGATTCAGGCCGGCAGCGTTTTCTGGAAGGGTTTCACGGTCACGCGAGAAAACACGTTGGCCATGCAGTAGGGGTCTTCCGCAGCCCAGGCAATCGCCGCCTCACGTGAAGCGAATTCTGCAACGATCAGCGAGCCGGAAAAACCGGCCGTCCCGGGGTCGGCGGCATCGATGGCTGGATGCGGCCCGGCCAGTAGCAGCCGCCCTTCGGCCTGCAGCGTCCTCAGTCGTTCGACGTGTGCCGGTCGGTTCTCCAACCTGCGCTGAAGGGCGCCCGGAAGTTCTTCGCAAATAAGGGCGTAATACATCAGACTTTTCCCTCGGGGCTGGTCTTGGGGTCCCGCGGCAGCGCGTTTGCCGCTTGCGGCTTTTGGTCATCGTTTGGGAGGTAAGGCATCAACCAGAAAATCTGCAGCACGATAAAGAGGAAAAACAGCCCCATGTCGCCGAACGTCTTAAATAGCACCCAAGTGTCGGTCGAGGTGTAATAGGCGAACCAAATGTTAAGTACCGCCACAAACAGCAGGAACGCGATCCACGTCATAGAAAGCTTACGCCACACCGCATCGGGCGCTTGAATTGTGTTGTTAAAGATAAACGATACCGGATTTTTCTTGAACCAGAACTGCGCGATGGCGATCGCCGCAGCCATCGCTGCAAACAACACAGTCGGCTTCCACTTGATGAACATTTCGTTCTTGAAAACGATGGTCGCCCCGCCCGCAATGACGATGATTCCAAGGCCCAACCACATCATGGGTTCGACCTTCTTGCGGGCGAGCTTCAAATAACCCACCTGTGCGATCGATGCGACGATCGCGACCGCCGTGGCCACGTAGATGTCAAACGCCTTGTAGGCCACGAAGAACAGAATGACCGGAAAAAAATCGAACAGAAATTTCATTGATTGTCGCTATGTTGGGCAGAGGCGGCATACGTCAGCGCCGCGCTTGGCTGAGAGCTAGCCTCAACTTTCTATTATCCCACGATTGAACCGCGCGGATTCGGCGCGCCCACTAGTGAACTTGCGCCACTCGCCGGCACTCTTGGCCGATCAGGTCGCGCAGTTCTGCCGGGAATCCAGCCTGGCTGGCCAGCGCGAGTGCCTCGGCGTAAAAACCCTCACGCTCGTCAGGTAAGGCCTTGTTTAGCTGATCAAACGCAAATCGCACCAATGCGGCGTCTCCAGTGCGTATTGCGGTGATCGCAAAGTTGATGTTCAGGATCCGCCACGGGCGCTCAGGATTTGATCGTTCGAGATCGGCTGACAGACCGGCCGCGACATGGGCTATCAGCCCTTGGGCAAAGGCATAGGTCGCCGCGGTTTCCTGCCGGCTGGCGGCACCATTGGCGCGCCGCGCGAGTGCGTTGACGACCGGCTCGCAATACTGGATCCGAACGCCGTGGCGCATCGCCCAAAGCGCGACGCCAAGCGTGACAGGATCAAAATCATTGATCGAATGCGGCTGCGCATTCGCAGTGAACCAGGATTCGATTCTGGCGACTTCACCCAATGCTGCTTCGGTGGCGGCTTCTACATCGGCGACGGGCAGTTCCGCATCGCGACCGTAAGTCAGGTCGAGTGCGTCGGCCATTGCGACGAATTCGCCCAGCGCAGCGAGAGAATTCATCGTAGCTTGCGGCGGCGCGAGGGAGTAGAGGCGTCCCGAGACCTGCGCAAACAAGGTTGCGGCGGATGGCTCGTCCCCGGTCTGGCCGATGTGGCTGCCGGCTGCGCCCTTTAGCATCAATCGGATTGGTTTGGTTTCAGTCATAGAATACCTAGTTGGACGGGCTCGCGGCGCTTGAAGTTCCGCGCGGCGATCCTTAAGCCGACGATTTTCCTCCAAAAGGCAACATTGAATTCTCTAAATTTTGATTTGCATAACCACACCAACGCTTCCGACGGCGTTCTGACCGCCGCTGAGTTGGTGTCGCTCGCGCACCGCAATGGTTGCGATGCCCTGGCATTGACGGATCACGATACGGTCGCCAACGTTGCCGCTGCCGCCGCATGCGCCGACTCGTTGGGGTTGCGATTTGTTGCGGGGGTTGAAGTTTCGGTGTCATGGGTGGCCAAAGGCGATATTGATAGCCCGCTGACGACAATTCATATTGTCGGCCTCAATATCGACCCGACCAATCAGACGCTGTTGGCGGGTCTTGCCAGCGTGAGGGGCGGGCGCATCTCACGCGGAAAAGAAATTGCGCGACAACTCGTCGAGGCTGGACTGCCGGATATTTTTGACGACGCCTTTGCCTTGGCGCAAAACAAGGAGATGCTTGCACGGACGCACTTTGGACGGGCGCTGGTGGCTCGCGGCATCGTTCCGGATATCGCTACCGCTTTCAAGCGTTTCCTGACGCCGGGCAATCCCGGCTACACCCCGCACCGCTGGGCGAGCCTGGAGGACGCCGTAGCGTGGATTTTGGCAGCCGGTGGTGTGGCTGTGATCGCACACCCGGCCCGTTATAAGTTGTCCGGTGGCGAGGTGGATACGTTGTTTAGTGAATTCAAGGCGCTCGGCGGCCAAGGCATTGAAGTGGTGACCAGCAGCCATTCTCAAGATGAAACGACGCGATTTGCCGCGCGTTGCAAGGCATTTGGCTTGTATGCGTCGCGGGGTGCGGATTTTCATGGTCCGGTTGAGACGCTGGTAGAGCCCGGCACCTTGCCGCTGCTTTGCGATGTCGATAGGGATCTGCGGCCCGTTTGGCAGTTGTTTCATTAGGCCCTGATTACGCCGGTCAGCCATGAGCCAGTTCTTCACCTTGCATCCGACCCATCCGGAACCGCGCCTGATCAAGCGTGCGGTCGAGATCGTTCGTCAAGGCGGGCTGATCGCTTACCCAACGGACTCGTGCTACGCGCTCGGTTGCCACATCGGTGACAAGCCCGCGATGGAAAGAATGCGCCGTTTGCGCGGCGTCGATGAGCGGCACCACTTCACGCTGGTTTGTCGCGATCTTTCGGAAATCGGCACGTTCGCAAAGGTGGATAACGCCCAATATCGATTGCTCAAAGCAAATACGCCGGGAGCGTTCACATTCATTCTCAAGGCCACGCGTGAACTACCCAGACGTCTGGCACACCCGAAGCGTGCAACCATTGGTGTGCGCGTACCGCAGCATGTCGTCGCAAGTGCATTGCTGGCGGAGCTTGGCGAACCGATTCTTTCCTCAACGCTTATCTTGCCAAATGCCACGGAGCCGCTCAATGACGCTGAAGACATCCGGCACGCGCTCGAACACCAGCTCGATGTCATACTCGACGGCGGCGCATGCGGCATCGAGCCCACCACCGTCATCGATCTTTCGCAGGATGAGCCGCTGCTGGTGCGACTGGGCAAGGGCGATGCGTCGGCGTTTGTTTTCGCGGCTTAGCCGCCACCTCCATCCACACGACGAATTCCCCGCATGGACCTAGGCATCATCCAAAAGATCACCGTCTACGCCATTCCGCTGATCTTTGCGATCACGCTGCACGAAGCCGCGCATGCGTTTGCAGCGCGCTATTTTGGCGATTCCACCGCTTATATGCTCGGCAGAATGACCCTCAATCCGCTTAAGCACATTGATCCGATCTGGACCATCCTGGTGCCGGTTATTACGTTGCTGTTTTCACCGTTTGTGTTCGGCGCGGCCAAGCCGGTACCGGTCAATTTTGACGCGCTGCGCAGGCCAAAGCAGGACATGATCTGGGTCGCGGCGGCGGGTCCTGCGGCAAATCTGCTGATGATGGTTGGTTGGGCGGCGCTGGGGAAACTGGCACTAATGTTTCCGGCTTCCGATGCGGTGGTATTTGTCCTGCTGGTGGCCAAGGCCGGTATTTTCGTCAACGCGATCCTGATGGTGTTTAACCTGTTTCCGCTGCTGCCGCTCGACGGCGGTCGTATCCTTGCCGGCCTGCTGCCGGCGCGAGCGTCATACGCTTTCTCCCGGACCGAGCCATATGGCATGTTCATTCTGGTCGGGCTGATCCTTACGGGGGTGATGGGGGCGTTTCTCTGGCCGCTGGTCGACTTCTCAATGAACGCGGTATACTCTTTGCTGAGCCTAAGGTAATACCTTGCCAAATGTAGCACTGCGCTGCCCCTTCAGCAGTTCCGCCTCCCGGCGTCGAGACACTGGGCATCGCATTCACTGACAAGTGACCAAAACGCATGTTCGACCGCTAATGCCCTGGCGGTTTAACGTTATCTGATCCGAGTTCAAAACCAGAGCCACCCGTCGCCGCGTTGAGCGTACCTGACGGCGCACGGCGAAAAGCGACACAGCGTGCTCTTCAATTCTTTCAACCATCAGGGTTTACGGCCCGTATATGTTTCCTGACCGCGTTTTATCCGGCATGCGCCCGACCGGGCGATTGCATCTTGGCCACTACCACGGGGCACTAAAGAACTGGGCGAGGCTCCAAAACGAGTTCCCCTGCTTTTTCTTTGTCGCCGATTGGCATGCCCTGACCACGCACTACGAGACCCCGGGTGTCATCGAGCAATATACCCACGACACGGTGATTGACTGGATTGCGGCAGGGGTGGATCCCTCGCAGGCGACCATGTTTGTGCAGTCAAAGGTGCCGCAGCACGCGGAATTGACCTTGCTGATGTCGTTCTTCACGCCGATGTCGTGGCTCGAACGGGTGCCAAGCTACAAGGATCAAGTGGAAAAGCAGGGGCAGTTTGGTCGCGACCTGACCACTTACGGGTTCCTCGGCTATCCGCTGATGCAGGCCGCGGATATCCTCATCTACCGTGCCCACCGCGTGCCAGTGGGTGAGGATCAGGTGTCACACATTGAGTTGACGCGTGAAGTCGCACGGCGCTTCAATCATCTGTTCGGCCGTGAAAAAGGATTTGAAGAAAAGGCGGAAGCGGCGATCAAGAAACTGGGGTCGAAAAAGGCCAAGCTATACAACGCGCTACGAACCGAGTACCAGCAGGAAGGCAACCAGAAGGCGCTCGACGAGGCGCGTGAGTTGCTGGCGGATGTGCAAAACCTGTCGATGGGGGATCGCGAACGACTGTTTGGATTCCTCGAGGGCGGCGGCAAGGTCCTCCTGCCTGAGCCCGAAGCGCTGTTGACGCCGGTATCGCGCATGGTCGGGCTAGATGGCGAAAAGATGTCCAAGAGTTATGGAAATACCATCGACCTGCGCGACGACGTCAAGGCAGTGACTGAAAAAGTGCGGAAGATGCCGACCGATCCGGCTCGTGTACGGCGTACCGACCCCGGTGACCCGGACAAGTGTCCGGTCTGGCAACTCCATCAAATCTACTCGAGCGAGGACACCAAGCGTTGGGTCATCAAAGGCTGCAAGAGTGCCGGCATCGGCTGCCTGGATTGCAAGCAGCCGGTGATAGACGCGATCTGCGCGGAACTCAAGCCCATGCGGGAACGCGCTGCACCGTTCGAAGACGATCCCACACTGGTCAAGAACATCATTGCGGACGGCTGTGAGAAAGCGCGTGACATCGCTGAAGAAACCATGCGCGACGTGCGTGACGCGATGGGGCTGGATTACTGATGACGAGGGTATGCCCATCCGGCTGGATACCATTGCTGGCCATGCTGGTGTGCTCAGGTATCGGCGTATGTCTGGCAGCGCCGGCGGCGCTACCGATGGGCAAGTCGAGTTTCGTGTTTGCCGACCGGCGGGGCGAACCGAGTAGGCCGGTGACGGTATGGATGTTTGTTCCCGAGGGATGCACAAGTGCCTGTCCATTGCAGTTCGTCATGCACGGCGTCAAACGCAATGGCGAGCATTACCTCGATAGCGCGGTTGAGCTGGCGAAGGCCGCCCGCTTTATCGTTATCGCGCCGGCGTTTTCCCGGGCGGTTTTCCCGAAAGACGAGGACTACAGCTTGGGTCGATCTTTGTCTGAGGCGGACCCCGAAAAATGGGCGTTCGCCGTTCCTGAACATCTGTTTGATGAGTTGCGCGCCAAGTTCGGATTTTCCTCGGCCACCTACCGTCTGTTTGGCCACTCTGCCGGAGGGCAGTTCGTGCACCGGCTGCATCTTTTTTACCCGAACCATCGCGCGCAGCCGATCATCGCGGCGAATCCGGGTTGGTATACGCAGTTGCAGTGGGGTGGCAGCGCCAAGGGCTATCGTTTTCCGTATAACACCGCCGGCTCTAAAGTTGATGCGGCACGCGCGTGCAACGCGTTATCGCGCGAATTCACCCTGATGTTGGGGGATGCTGATATTGACGCGAACGACCCGAGCCTGAACAAGAGTGCCGGTGCCATCGCGCAGGGGCGTGATCGTTTGACGAGGGGCAATGCGTTTTTCGACAACGCGCAAGCCGCTGCGCTTGCGCTGAAATGTGAATTCAAGTGGCGCAAGCTGATCATCCCCGGCGTGGCGCATGACGGCGCCGGGATGATGTCCGCTGCGCTGCGATATACGAAAAGTGACCGGCAATGACAGTCGAACTGGTTGTTGATAACAGCAAGAACGGCGCGCAACCCTCGCTCGGGATGGAAATGCCGTTTGCGAAGATTCGTGGCGAACTGATCACGCAACTCCCGGCTGATCTGTTTATACCGCCGGACGCGCTGTCGGTGGTGCTGGAGCAGTTCGAAGGGCCACTCGACCTGCTGCTGTATCTGATACGAAGACATTCCCTGGATATTCTTGATATCCCGATGGCCGATCTGACCCGGCAGTACATGGTCTATGTCGAGGCCATGCGTGACGGTCAACTTGAACTTGCTGCAGAGTATCTGTTGATGGCGGCGCTACTCATCGAGATCAAGTCGCGGATGCTGTTGCCGCGACCGCCGCGTGACGACGAAGCTGAAGCGGAAGATCCGCGCGCCGAGCTGGTCCGACGCCTGCTCGAATACGAGCAAATGAAAGCCGCGTCGCTGGCCATCGATGCCATGCCTCGCAGCGGCCGGGATTTCTCGCTGGTCGATGTGCTGGTCGAACAGAGCTTGGTCAAGCGGGTGCCGACGGTGTTGTCCGCCGATCTGACGGACGCTTGGCGTGCCATTCTGGCGCGCGCAAAGGCGACCCAACGACACCGCGTTTCCCGCGAGGAATTGTCGGTGCGTTCACATATGAGTCGCATATTGCGAAGACTGGGAAGCGAAGGTGGCACCCCC